>Ga0160428_1002376_pt1 | contig 11548 bp, 11 predicted proteins | sample SolpanmetagenomM_FD_108198 | JGI IMG/M metagenome (GOLD analysis project Ga0160428, IMG submission 108198) | Solar panel surface microbial communities from Lawrence Berkeley National Laboratory, California, USA - M | ecosystem: Engineered > Built environment > Solar panel > Unclassified ...
CGGCATCGGCGTCCAGACCGTTGCCGAAGCCCTGGTAGGCGATGTCGAGGAACGGCACGAGGCCGCGCTCCGCCATCAGGGGGACGAGGTCGCGCCACTCGTCGATGGTGAGGTCGGCGCCGGTCGGGTTGTGGCAGCAGGCGTGCAGCACCACGATCGAGCCCTTGGGAAGATCCCGAAGGTAAGCCTTCATGGCCGGGTAGTCGGCGCCCCCGGTCTCGGCCGAGAAGTAGGGATAGTCCACCACGGTGAAGCCGGCCTGGGTAAACAGGGCCTTGTGGTTCTCCCAGCTCGGGTTGCTCACCGCCACCGTGGCGTCCGGGTAGAGCTTGGCGAGGATGTCCGCGCCGGTCTTCAGGGCGCCTGTGCCGCCGATGCTCTGGAGCGTCGCCGTGCGGTTCTGCGACAGAATGGGGGCGCCGGCGCCGAACAGCAGCGCCTGGACCGCGTCCCGGAACGGCTTGGTGCCCTCGATCGGCCGGTAGGTCTTCGGCAGACCCTTCTCGATCCAGCGCTTCTCCGCCGTCTGCACGGCGCGCAGGCGCGGCACCTTGCCGTCCGCATCCGTATAGACGCCGACCACGAGGTTGAGCTTCTTCGGGCTCGGATCGGCGTTGAAGGCCTCGAACAGGCGCATGATCGGATCGAGCGGCGCGTCCTGGATGCCGGCGAACAGCGAGGTCATGATCGTCAATCGTCCCAGAGGGTCTTCGTCGGCGACGCGCTGGCGCCCCGGCACGCCCGGCGACAAGCCGAGCCAGCGCCCTTATTTCGCACATCGCGCCCGCTTGCCAGCGCCGCCGCGCGCATCAGCATCCCGATCCGCTCAACGATCCGGTTTCACCACCGCCGCGGCCCTTCCGAAACGCGCGCTCCAGGCCTTAGAATGTCGCCATGATCCGTCGCCTCACCCTGATCGTCGCGGGCCTTCTCGCCGTCGCCCCGGCCAGCGCACAGGCGCCGGTGCGGATCGGTCTGTCCGCGCCGTTGACCGGGCCGGACGCGGCCTTCGGGCAGGGGCTTCGGCAGGGCGCCGAGCAGGCGGTGATCGATCTCAATCGGGCCGCCGGGGGCCGCCCGCGCTGGGTGCTCGTCCCGGCCGACGATGCGGGCGAGGGCCGGCAGGCCGTGGCGGTGGCCAGGAAGTTCGCCGCCGACGGCGTGCGCCTCGTGGTCGGGCCGTTCGAATCCGGCGCGGTCGCCTCTGCCGCACCCGTTTACGAGGATGCCGGCACCGTGTCGGTGACATCCGCCGCAACCTATGCGCCGCTCACCGGCAGGGGCCTCTGGAACCTGTTTCGATTGAGCCCGAGCGACGCGCAGCAGGGTCAGGCGGCCGGAGCCTACCTGGCACGGGCGTTCGCCGGTCGCCGGATCGGCATCCTGAACGATCGCTCGACCTTCGGTCGCGGCCTCGCCGAGGCGGTGGCAGCCCGGCTGAAGGAGGCCGGCACGCCCGAGGTGCTGTTCGACGGGTTTGCCCGCGGCACGCGCGACCTGTCCGAGCTCGTCGCCCGGTTGAAGGCGGCGCGGATCGACGCGGTGTATTTCGGCGGCCTCGCCCCGGAAGCCGCGATCCTGCTCCACGCGATGCGGGATGCCGGCCTCGCCGCGACGCTGGTGGCGAGCGATGGCATCCTCGATCCCGGCTTCGCCACCGCGGCCGGCGCCCTGGGAGAGGGGACCGTGATGACCCTGTCGCCGGATCCACCGCGCCTGCCGGAGGTCCGCGGTGTCCGGTCGTCGGCAAGGAGTTCCGAGGCGGACAGCGTGGCCTCCGGCGCCTACGCGGCGGTGCAGATCCTGGCCGAGGCCGTCGAGCGGGCCCGTGCCGCCGACCCGAAGACCGGACGGATCGCCGATGGCCGCTCGGTGGCCGACGCCCTGCGGGCCGGGCCGATGCGCACGCTTCTCGGTCCCGTCGGGTTCGATGCGCGTGGCGACCGGACCGGCAGCCCGATCGTCCTGAGGATCTGGCGACGAAGCCCGGACGGGCGCCTCGACTACGCCGGCAACGAGGTTGCCGCCCCATGAATCGCGTCGATTCATGTCGATGACGGAAAGGCTGTCGCCGCCGTGACTTGCCGCCGGTTCCCGCGGCGACTACATGCGTGCGGTGCTGCTGAGCTGGCGCGGGCGATCCGTCGGATCGGATCCGCGCCCTGCGGCGTTTCCCGAGCTCGATGACAGCCGAACACGCATTGCCGGAACGCCTGCTGCCGGACGGTCCGACTGGAGAAGGTGCATGGCGAAAGAAGAATTGATGCAGTTCGACGGTCTCGTGATCGAGATCCTGCCGGATGCGCGCTACCGCGTGCAGCTCGACCAGGGCCACGAGATCGTGGCCTACACGGCTGGCAAGATGAAGAAGAACCGCATCAAGACGCTCGCGGGCGACCGGGTGACGGTCGAGATGTCGCCCTACGACCTGGAGAAGGGACGCCTCGTGTTCCGCCACAAGGACGAGCGTTCCTCCGGTCCGCGTCCTCCCGTGCGCGGCGGCCAGTTCCGACGCCGTTGAGATCGAAGCCCGCGTTCCGGGCTTCTTCGGCCACGTCCGCCTATCTGCTGCTCACCGTCACGGCGCTCCTCTGGGCCGGCAATGCGGTCACCAGTCGCTGGGCGCCGGGCCACGTCTCCCCTCAGGTGATCACGACGCTGCGCTGGGCTTTCGCCTGCGCAGTGCTCATGCCCTTCGCCGCGCGCCGGCTCGCGGCCGCGTGGCCGCAGTTGCGCCCGTACTGGCTGCGCATCCTGCTGATGGGCGGGCTGGGCTACACGGGCTTCAACTGCCTGTTCTACGCGGCCGGCGTTCATACCGGCGCGATCAATCTGGCTCTGTTCCAGGGCGCGATCCCGGTCCTGGTGATCGTCCTGAATCGGCTGGCGTACCGGGTTCCGGTCACGGCCGGGCAGATGTTGGGTGTCGGGCTGACGCTGATCGGCGCGGGCTTGGCCGCCACGCACGGCGACTGGTCGGTCCTCGCCAACCTCGCCTTCAACCGGGGGGACGTCCTCGTCTTCGGCGCGTGCCTGCTCTACGCCGGCTACACGATCTTCCTGCCGACGCGGCCGAAGGTGCCGGCGCTGGCTTTCTTCGCCGCCATGGCGCTCGCCGCCCTCGTGACGTCGCTGCCGCCGCTGGCGGTCGAATGGGCGACGGGGCACGCCGTCTGGCCGAACCGGGAAGGCTGGCTCATGGTGGCGTTCGTCGGCCTCGGGCCGTCGCTGCTGGCGCAGCTCTTCTTCATGCGCGGCGTCGAGCTGATCGGCCCGAACCGGGCCGGGCTGTTCGTCAACCTCGTCCCGATCTTCGGCGCGTTCCTCGCCGTCCTGCTGGTCGGCGAGCCGTTCGGAACGACGGAAGCCGCCGCCCTGACCCTGGTACTCTGCGGGATCGCCTGCGCCGAGCGCCTGAAGCCGGCACGCGCCGCCGAGGCGACCCCGGAGGCCGCCTACTCGCAGACGCGGACGCGGCGGACGTAGACGTCGCCGTAGGCGTCGACGGTCCGGCGGCGCTCGAAGTGGCAGACCGGGCCGTAATCTTCTTCCACGTAGACGGGCGGCGGGGCACGGTAGACCGGGCGACCCGGGTAGTAGCCGTTGTTGGCCGACGCGATGGCACCGCCGACGGCTAGGCCGCCGAGCACGCCGAGGGCAGCCGCGCCGCCGGCACCGATCCCGTCGCGGGCCTGGGCGGCCGGCGCGAGAGTGGCGAGGCTCCCGACGACAAGGCTCGTCGCGAGAAGGTACTTCATGACATCCCCCTGAAAGCAGGCGATTCGTGCCGATCATCGGCACCTGCTGCTAGCACGCCTGAGCTTTGGGGCGTTTGTTCGGCCGCACATACCGGCTTGACGTGGGGTGTTCCGCCGCACCAAACCGATCCGGCAGCGGTGATCGGAGACCGGCATGGTGACACGTGGCTTCGTCGGGCGCAGGCAGCCCTCCGAGACGGGCGCGCGCCTTCCGCCCGGCCAGTATCTCACGGACGACTTCCCGATCCTGCAGATCGGACCGAACCCGATCGTTGATCGCGCCACGTGGCGGTTCACGATCCGCGAGGGATCCCGGCCGATCAAGGCATGGAGCTGGGACGAGTTCGAGGCGCTGCCGCGCACGACGTGGCATGGGGACATCCACTGCGTCACCAAGTGGTCGAAGTTCGACACGACGTGGGAGGGCGTCAGCTTCGACGACCTGCTGGCGGATGCCGGCATCGCCGCGCCGACCGGCTTCCTTCTGGCGGAATCCTACGACGACTATACCACCAACGTGCCGGTGGCCGACCTCGTCGGCGGGCGTGCTTTGGTGGCGACCCGCTACGCCGGGGAGCCGATCCATCCGGATCACGGCGGACCGGCGCGGCTGTTCGTACCGCATCTCTACTTCTGGAAGAGTGCCAAATGGCTGAAGGGCCTGCGCTTCACCCAGACCGACACCGCCGGCTTCTGGGAGCTGCGCGGCTACCACATGTACGGGGATCCCTGGCGTGAGCAGCGCTACATCGGTGATTGAGCCCATCGTCTTTCGCTGGCACCAGGCCGAGATCACCGCGATCGCGCCCGTCACCCCCCACGTGAAGAGCGTTCGGCTGCGCTGCGCCCTCGCGCAGACCTATCGCGCCGGGCAGCACGTCGATGTCCGCCTCACCGCCGAGGACGGCTATCAGGCCCAGCGCAGCTACTCGATCGCCTCGGCGCAGGACGGCAGCGGCACCTTCGAGCTGATGATCGAGGCTCTGCCGGACGGCGAGGTCTCCGGCTGGTTCTCGCAATGCGCGGAGGTGGGCGACCGGGTCGAGATGCGAGGTCCGATCGGCGGCTCGTTCTCCTGGGATGGACCCGATGGCGGGCCGCTGCTCCTGGGGGGCGGCGGGTCCGGCGTGGTGCCGCTGCTGGCGATGCTCCGCCGCCGGGCGCAGCACTGGCGGGCGATCCCGGCGGCCCTGATCTACTCGGCCCGGACCCACGCGGAGATGATCGCGCTCGCCGAACTGGAGCAGCTCGCCGCGACCGATCCCCAGGTCTCCCTGCATCTGGCGGCGACGCGCGAGCCCGGCGGCAAGCGGATCGACGCCGCCCTCGTCGCCGGCGCCCTGACCCGGATCGGCGCACCCGGGAAGGTGTTTCTCTGCGGCTCGAACCGGTTCGTCGCCGCGGCGTCCGACCTGATCATGGCGGCCGGTGTCGCGCCCGGCTTGATCCGCACCGAGCGCTTCGGCGCCTGAATGCCGGGGTCGGGTCCCGATCGTGCGGCGATGGGCCGGGCCGCGGCAGCCGAAGCCGTCCGACGACCCTCCCGTCAGGGGCTGAAGATCAGGACGAGGTAGACGAAGAACAGCACGAGGTGCACCGCGCCCTCCAGGACCGTGGTGCGCGTGCCCGAGAAGGTCTGGGCGCTGAGGATGAGTGTCACGGCGAGCAGCGTCATCTCGGTCGGTTTCAGCCCCAGCACCACCGTCTGACCGGTGAGCAGGCCGATGGCCAGGATCGCCGGCACGGTGAGACCGACCGTCGAGGTCGCCGCGCCGAGGCACAGGTTGATCGCCCGCTGAAGCTCGTTGCGGGCCACCGCCTTGAGCGCCGAGATGCCCTCGGGGGTGAACACGATGGCGGCGATCAGGACGCCGCCCAGCGCCGACGGGGCACCCAGGGCCGCGATCCCGTGATCGAGGATCACCGCGAGGCTCTTGGCCAGGATGACGATCGGCAGGACGTTGGCGAGCAGCAAGCCAACATGTTTGGCGACGCTGCCGCGCGACACCGCTCCGGAGGCGCTCTCGGGTTCGGACGTCTCCCGGGCTTCGGCGTCGAGGAAGAACTCGCTGTGACGGCCCGTTTGGATCAGCAGGAACGCGCCGTAGAGGGCGAGCGTGAACACCGAGAACGTCACCGCCTGGACCGTCGTCAGCGTGCCGTCGCTCGTGGAACTGGTGAAGTTCGGGATGATCAGCGCGATGGTGGTCAGCGGGATGATCACCGAGAGGAAGGCCGAGGCCCCCTGGAGGTTGTAGCGCTGCTGGTGGTGGCGCAGGCCGCCGACGAGGAGGCCGAGACCCACCACGCCGTTCAGCACGATCATCAGGACCGCGAACATCGTGTCGCGTCCCAGCGTGGGCGCGTCCTTGGCCGAGAGCATCACGGCGGAGATCAGCGCCACCTCGATGATGACGATGGAGAGCGTCAGCACGAGGGTGCCCAACGGCTCGCCGAGAAGGTGCGCCAACTCCTCCGCTTCGTGCACCACTCCGAAAGCCGCCCAGACGATGACGGCGAGCAGCCCTGCGAACAGGACGCCGGCAAAGAGCGGCTGCGACAGGTCGCCGAGCCACGCCTTGCCGAACCACGCGAAGGCGAGGACCGTCGCCCAGGCTGTCCCCACCCGAAGGGCTGCGATCATGACGAGGCTGTACTCCAGTCGGGTCGCGGCGCGGCCGGGAAGGGGCGATCCTGGACCGTGCCTTAGCAGGCCGCCGCGACGGAGTCGGCTCCCCTGTCCCTGCGCGCACAGGGAAGCATTCCGGCTGCACCCCGCTCACGCGGGCGCGCTGGCTCAGGCCGCCTTCAGTGCACTGCCATGATCAGTCGGGTCTACAGCCCGTCATACGACCGCGAATCCGTCGACGACGGGGTCCCCACACTGTGGATCGAGCGGGTGCAACCGCCCCATGCTGCGGCGGGAGTGGTCAGCCGGCTCGCAACGCGTTACCCTTACGACACCCGAATAAAGTCCGGCGTCTGATTCCCCCGCCGCGCGATGGCGCGCTGCCGGGCGCGGCGCGGCTGTTGAGAGTCCTCAGAACTTGCCTTTCCCGACCCTGCCCGCCCCCCTCGCGCGGGCTCTAGCCGACCGCGGTTACGCGGACCCCACCCCGGTTCAGGCCGCGGTGCTCGAGGCGGCCGCCGGCTCCCGCGACCTTCTCGTCTCCGCTCAGACCGGCTCCGGCAAGACCGTCGCGTACGGTCTCGCCATGGCGAGCATCCTGATCGGCGAGGCGGAGATGCTGGCGCCGCCGGCCGCCCCGCTCGCCCTGGTGATCGCCCCGACGCGGGAACTCGCGCTCCAGGTCCAGCGCGAGCTGTCCTGGCTCTACGGCGCCGCCGGCGGCCGCGTCGCGGCCTGCGTCGGCGGCATGGATCCACGGCGGGAGAGCCGGATGCTGGCCGAGGGCACCCACATCGTCGTGGGCACGCCCGGTCGCTTGCGCGACCACCTCGAGCGCCGCAACCTCGACCCGACGGCGCTGCGGGCGGTTGTCCTCGACGAGGCCGACGAGATGCTCGATCTCGGCTTCCGCGAGGATATCGAGTTCATCCTCTCGGCCACGCCCCCGGAGCGGGCGACCTACCTGTTCTCCGCCACGCTGCCGAAGGGCATCGAGGCGCTGGCCGAACGGTATCAGCACGGTGCCCTCCGCCTCGCCATCAAGGGTGAGACTCGGGGGCACGCCGACATCGCCTACCGGGCGGTGCGGATCATGCCGCGGGAGACCGAGCACGTGGTGCTCAACCTGCTGCGCGAGGCGGATGCCAAGACCGCCATGGTCTTCTGCAACACCCGCAACGCCGTCCGCCATCTCCAGGCGAGCCTGACCGAGCGGGGCTTCTCCGTGGTCGCGCTGTCGGGCGAACTCGGTCAGGGCGACCGCAATGCCGCGCTCCAGGCCCTGCGCGACGGCCGCGCCAGGGTCTGCGTCGCCACCGACGTGGCCGCCCGCGGCATCGACCTGCCGTCCCTGAGCCTCGTGATCCACGCCGACCTTCCGCACGACGCCGAGGTGATGCAGCACCGCAGCGGGCGCACCGGCCGTGCCGGCCGCAAGGGCACCTCGGTGCTCCTGATCCCGAACTCCCGTCGCCGGCGCGCCGAGCAGATGTTCGCCCTCGCCAAGATCAGCCCCGAGTGGTCGGGCCCGCCCTCGGCCGACGAAATCCGTCGCCTCGACGGCGAGCGCATGCTCTCCGACCCGCTCTTCGCCGAGCCTCCGGCCGAGGAGGATGTCGCGCTGGCCGAGACGCTGCTGGCCGGCAAGAGTCCGGAAGAACTCGCCGCGCTCCTGGCCCGCGTCTATCGCACCCGCCTCCCGGCCCCCGAGGAGGTTAGCGATCCCGGCGAGGGGCGCGCCCCCCGGGGCGAACGGCCGCCCTACGATCCGATGGATCCGGAGCGGATCGCCGCCATGGGTCCCGCCGTGTGGTTCCGGCTCAATCTCGGTCGGCGCGACAACGCCGATCCGCGCCGCCTGCTACCGATGCTGACACGCCGGGGCGGCGTCGACCGCCAGGAGATCGGTGCAATCCGGATCTTCGACAGTGAGACCAAGTTCGAGGTCCGGGGCAACGCGGCGGCGCGCTTCGCCGACGCCTTCGCGCGCAACGGCTCGCCGGAGATCCAGATCGAGGCGCTCACCGGCGACGTGGCACCGGCCGAGCGCAAGGGCCGCCCCGGCGGCCCCAAGGGCTTCGCGAGCCCGCGCGCCGGCAAGCACCAGCGCAAGGTCGAGCGGCCCGGGTCGAAGGTCGATCAGAGGCCCGGGCGGCAGACCGGCCGGGGCTGACCGGCGGACCGGGGACGCGGCGGCGCAGTTGGACGCGACGCGCTCCGCGACCCGCCCTAGCACCGCCGACCGCACGCGCTTGGACTTTCAGCGGGTACCGAGGATCAGCGCCGCCAGGGCCGCCAGAACGGCCGCGATGGCGATGCCGGCGCGGCGGCCTGTGGACGGCTTCGGCACCGGTGCCGCCATCGGCGGGATCCGTCCCAGGGCCGAGAGCATCAACGGCTCGATGGCAGCGTAGCCGGCGGGACTGAGATGCAGCCCGTCGGTACCGTATTCCTCCCGCAACGCTCCGTCCCCGGTCGCCAGCACCGCGTGGTAGTCGATGAAGACCGCGCCGTGCGCGTGCGCGTGGTCGCGCAGCCACGCGTTCACGGCGGCGATCATCGCCGGCGCGTCCCGCACCTCCGGATTCCAGGGGATGCGCGCCGCCGGCATGATCGCGCCGATCCAGGCGGCAACGCCGAGGGCCCGCGCCTCATCGAGCATGCCGGCGAGGATCCGGCATATCTCCTCGGCGGGGACGAACGTCCCCTCATTGCGGCCGATATCGTTGACGCCGCAGAGGAGATGCACGCCCGTGGCGCCGGTCTCCTCGAGGTCGCGGCGGAACCGCATGGTGATCCAGCGCGCCGTCTCGCCGGAACCGCCCCGGGGAATCAGGTCGTAGGCCTCGAAGGTCGCCGCCCGGTGGAAGCCCCAGAGCTCGGTGATCGAATCCCCGATGAAGACGATCGGCCCGTTCACGGCCCTAGGCGGCCGGTCCGACCGACGTGCCGAGGATGTCGGCCACCTCCTGCTGGAGCCGGTCGGCCATCCGCTGCCGGCCTTCCCCGTTGAGATGCACGATGTCGGTGAACAGCGGATGCGCGTCCTCCGCGAAGAGCCGGCTGAGATCGCGGACCGCGAAGGGGGCATCTGCCGCGAACTCGGAGCCGAGCCGGTCGAGGACATCCTCGAAGCGCCCGTATTGCCGGTCGAGATAGGCCAGGAACTCGCCCGAGGCGGCTCCCGCCTCGTCGCCCGCCCGCTCGACCTTGCGGACCACGCTCGGCTGGAGGACGAAGCGGATCGGCGCTCCGATCCCCGGTGCGAGGCGCGCCAGGCGCTTCAGCCCCAGCTCGAACTGCCGAACGACCTCCCATTCCCAGATGTCCGACTGCCAGTGGGTCAGCGCCCGCAGATTTTCGAGGCGGCCGAAGATCATCTCCTGCAGCCGCTCGTAGGACAACTCGGGTGCGTCCCCGCCCTCCTTTCGGGGGTCGAAGACGAAGTCGTAGAGGCACTCGGTGGCGAAGTGATTGTAGGGATAGCCCGCGCGCGGATCGAAGCTCCAGGGCTGGAAGATGTCGGTGGATCCGCCGACGATCAGGATCGCGTCCGGCTCCAGATCCATCAGCCGCGTCGTGACCAGCGCGATCATCTGGTTCAGGCAGGCCGAGGTCACGCCGAAATTGTGGACGCGCGACCCGGGACCGTGGACCTGCTTGAGCCCCGATTCGAGGCGGCCGGGGACCGTGTCGGCAAAAGTCTGGCCGTCGACCAGCGTGCTGTCCCCGACCACGAAGATCCGCAGCGACTCCCCGGCGGACCGCGGCTGCACGTGCACGTCGTTGCGGTAGCCGAGTGCGTCGTAGCGCCAGCCGGTTTCCGCCATGCTCGCCTGGGGCTTCCCGGCGAACTGCACGTAGGGCGCGGGGAAACGGATGTTGGCGTCGAAGCTCCGGAAGTTCTTCAGGAACTTCTGCCGCCGCGCGTGCTCGCTCTCGTCAGCCGGCCCCTGGGCCATGATGCGGATCCTCTCGGTGCGGATGATCGATCGCGGTCGGGGCGTCGGATGCCCGGACCGTCCCGCGGCCGCGCCGGTCAGCGCCGGAGCGTCGCGTTGTTCTCCAGGAACCAGCGGTAGGTCTGGTGGAGGCCGTCTTCCAGGTCGATCTCCGGCCGCCAGCCCATGGTCCGCAGGCGGGACACATCCATCAGCTTGCGCGGCGTGCCGTCCGGCTTGCTGGAGTCGAACTCCAGCGCACCCTCGTACCCGATCACCCGCGCCAGCGATTCGGCGAGTTGCCGGATGGTGCAATCCTCGCCGGTCCCGACGTTGATGTGCGACAGGTCCGGCCGGGTGTTCTGGGCGTAGACCGCGTCGTCCATCTCCATCACGAAGACGCTCGCGCGAGCCATGTCGTCCACGTGCAGGAATTCCCGCATGGCGCGGCCGGTCCCCCAGACGGTGACGGCCGGGCTGCTGGCGGCCTTCGCCTCGTGCAGGCGCCGCATCAGCGCCGGGAGGACGTGGGCGTTCTCGGGGTGGAAGTTGTCGTTCGGCCCGTACAGGTTGGTCGGCATGACGCTGCGGTAGCGGCGCCCGTACTGCCGGTTGTAGCTCTCGCACATCTTGATGCCGGCGATCTTGGCGATGGCGTAGGGCTCGTTGGTCGGCTCCAGCACGCCCGTGAGCAGCGCATCCTCGCGCATCGGCTGTTCGGCATGCTTCGGGTAGATGCAGGAGGAGCCGAGGAACAGCAGCCGGTCCACATCGGCCACGTGCGCGGCGTGGATGAGGTTCGACTGGATCAGCAGGTTCTCGTGGATGAACTCGGCCGGATAGGTGTTGTTGGCATGAATCCCGCCAACCTTGGCGGCGGCCAGATACACCTGATCGATCCGGTGTTCGCCGAAGAACCGGAGGACCGCCGCCTGGTCGAGGAGGTCCAGCGCGCCGCGATCGGCGGTCAAGATCCGCCCGTGTCCGAGTTCGCGCAGGCGACGCACAATCGCGGAGCCCACCATCCCCCGGTGGCCCGCCACGAAGATGGTCTTGCCGCCACCGTCCATCTCGCTTCCTGATCCCCAATTAATGCACAACTCGCGAAGGCCTATAGCCTCCTCCGGGCCGGATATCGCCGCGCAAACACGCGTTTTCTGAGGCGCATGGCAATCGCGCAACGGGGCCGTCACGCGGGTCCGATCGCGTCCGAGCGACGC
>Ga0160428_1002377_pt1 | contig 11546 bp, 10 predicted proteins | sample SolpanmetagenomM_FD_108198 | JGI IMG/M metagenome (GOLD analysis project Ga0160428, IMG submission 108198) | Solar panel surface microbial communities from Lawrence Berkeley National Laboratory, California, USA - M | ecosystem: Engineered > Built environment > Solar panel > Unclassified ...
AAAGGGAGGGGTTGGGGGTGGGTCGGGTCCGGGCGTACCGGTGCCGTTCGCGCCGCATCTGCCGTATCGCCAGGCCTCCACCCACCCCCGGCCCCTCCCTTCCAGGGAGGGGAGAAGACCTGCACTCGAAACGAACGGGTCGGATGCGCGCCAAGCGGGATCCGTCACCGCCCTCCCTTCCCCACCACCGGCCCCGCAGCGGATAAGGGATTGCACGTCACCGATTTGTCATTAGGCTCCGCGCCATAATCGGATCGCCGTTTCGGGTCGGGGCGGCATAGGGGAAAAGCACTAATGGCATCACAGCCGACGAAGGGTATCCTTTCGCGCATGTTGCTCCGCAAGACGGTGGAGCAGGTGCAGCGGGAAACTGAAAAGAGCGAACTCAAACGCACCCTGGGTGCCTGGAATCTCGTGTTCCTGGGCATCGGCTGCATCATCGGCGCGGGCATCTTCGTGCGTACCGGCAGCGCGGCATCCTTGCACGCCGGCCCGGCGGTGCTGATCTCGTTCGTCATCGCCGGCATCGTCTGCGGCCTCGCCGGCCTGTGCTATGCCGAATTGTCGTCCACCCTGCCCGTCTCCGGATCGGCCTATACCTACAGCTACACCACGATCGGCGAATTCGCCGCGTGGATCATGGGCGCGCTGCTGCTGCTCGAATACGGTCTCGCGGCGTCGGTCGTCGCGGTCGGCTGGGCCGGCTATGTCGTCAGCCTGCTGCGCGATTTCGGTCTGGTCATCCCGGTCGCGCTGACCGGGCCGACCGGGCATACGGTGATGATGGCGGCGGGCAACGATCTCGTCCCCGCGCTCGTCAACGGCGCCCCGGTGACCTATCTGTTCAACCTGCCCGCCTTCCTGATCTGCATGGCGATGACCGCCCTGCTCGTCGTCGGCGTGTCCGAAAGCGCCAAGGTCAACAATTTCATCGTCGCGGTGAAACTGACCGTGATCATCGCCTTCATCCTGATCTGCGGCGGTTTCGTGATCGCGCATTTCGACACGCTGAAATCCAACTGGGACCCGTTCATCCCGGCGCCGACCGGTGAGGACGGCAAGTTCGGCTGGGGCGGCATCCTGCGCGCCGCATCGATCGTGTTCTTCGCCTATATCGGCTTCGAGGCGGTCTCCACCGCGGGCCAGGAAGCCAAGGACCCGAAGAAGGACATGCCGATCGGCCTGCTCGGCAGCCTCGCCGCGTGCACGATCATCTATATCCTGGTGTCGATCGTGATGACGCTGATCGTCAACTACAAGACGCTCAACGTGCCGGATCCGGTCGCCGTCGCGGTCGATGCGCTCGGCCCGCAATGGGCGTGGTTCGCCAAGCTGGTCAAGGCCGGCGCGATCGTCGGCCTGACCTCCGTCGTGCTCGTGCTGATGTACGGCCAGACGCGCATCTTCTACACCATGGCGCGCGACGGCCTGCTGCCGCGCGTGTTCGCCACCGTCCACCAGAAGTTCAAGACGCCGTGGGTCAACACCATCCTGGTCGGGCTGATCACCGCCTGCGCGGCGGCGTTCTTCGACATCAACACGCTCGGCGACATGACCTCGGTCGGCACGCTCGCCGCCTTCGCGATCGTCTGCCTGTCGGTCATCTGGCTGCGCCGCACGCATCCGGAAATCCCGCGCGGGTTCAAGGTGCCGCTGTTCCCGATCCTGCCGGGCCTCGGCATCGTCGCCTGCATCGCGCTGATCTTCACCGTCGAATACCGCGTGCTGGTGTTCTTCGGCTGGTACACGCTGATCGCGGTGGTGCTGTATTTCCTCTACGGCATGCACCACAGCCGCCTCGCCAAGGGCCTGGACGAGGATGACGGCCCGGACATGGGCGAATATGTCGCCCCCGTCGGCACGCAGCCCTGACCGGGCGCAGTCACGGACGCGAAAAAGGGGCCGGGAGAGCGATCTCCCGGCCCCTTTCTTATGGGATTTGCGAAGGCGGTAGCAGCCGAAGCTCGACCCACCCCTTGCCCCTCCCTCGAAGGGAGAGAAGCAGCGGACCGCTCAGGCCGTCGCTAGCCGACCCCTCAGTCGAGCTTCGCCGCCAGCGCCTTCAAATCGACCTGCGGGCGCGCGCCGACATGGCTGATGATCTCCGCCGCGCACAACGCGCCCAGCTTCAGCGACTGTTCGACGCTGCGGCCATTCGCCTGCCCCGACAGGAAACCGGCGGCGAACAGGTCGCCCGCGCCAGTCGTGTCGACCACGCGCTCGACCGGGGCCGCCGGGACCGCGACGGTCTTGCCGCCCGACACCGCGATCGCGCCCTGCTCGCCGCGCGTGACGACCAGCATCGGCACTTCGCGCGCCGCCGCCGCGACCGCCGCGTCGAAATCGTCCAGCCCCATCAGCGCGACGATCTCGGCCTCGTTGGCGAACATGATGTCGATCAGGTCGTCCGCCATCAGCTTGCGGAAATCGGCGCCGTGGCGCGAGATGCAGAACACGTCGCTCAGCGTGAAGGCGACCTTGCGGCCGGCCTTGCGCGCGACCTCGATCGCGGCGCGCATCGCCTGGCGCGGCTCCTCCGGATCCCACAGATAGCCTTCGAGATACAGGATCGCGGCATCGGCGATCAGCGCGCGGTCCAGTGCCGTCTCGGGCAGGAACTGCGACGCGCCGAGAAACGTGTTCATCGTCCGCTGCCCGTCGGGCGTGACGAAGATCAGGCAGCGCGCGGTGGTCGGCTCGCCGCCCCGCGGCGCGGTGCCGAACGTCACGCCCATCGCGCGGATGTCATGTGCGAACACGTCGCCGAGCTGGTCCGTCGCGACCTGCCCGATAAAGCCGCATTTCCCGCCCAGGGCCGCGATCCCGGCGACGGTATTCGCCGCCGAACCGCCGCTCGCCTCGATCCCCGGGCCCATCTTGGCGTACAAGGCGTCGGCGTCTTCGGGCGAGAACATCAACTGCATCGAGCCCTTGGCCATGCCCTGCGCGGTGATGAAGGCGTCGTCGGCATGCGAGAGGACATCGACGATCGCGTTGCCGATCGCGACGACGTCATAGGTTGGGCTGGTCAAAACGGGCGCTCCTGAGCGAAATCGAACATGACCGCGCCGTAAGCGCGCGACGCCCCCGACGCAACCGGCGCCGCAACCGGCGCCGCAACGCGACATGCGGGAACGTTCGAAGACGAAGGCCCCGAGCCACCGTCATCCCGGATCGGTTCCGGTGGCCACTCCAACGCCCTATTTCAGCGACTCAAGCCTCTCCCCCCTCACAAGAGAGTTAGGAGTAGGTGGCGTGCTATCGATACGGCGTATCTGGACCTTACGCATGGCAAGAGTTGCGGGCGCTTACCATAAGCAGGACGCTCCGGCCGCTGAAGCACGACTTGGCCCGACAGCTTTTCCTACGCGAAGGTCTGATTGTGGTGGTTAGCTGCCGTCCACTGGCGACAGCACTGATGCGCCTCTTCGCGGCCGCAAACGGATCGCGCCCCAAGCCGCACCCGCCGCGAGAAGCCAGTAGATGACGAGGTTCATGCCCACGCCGGATAACAGGTAGGCTTTAACACTCATCGGCAAGGTGGTGCGACCGGAGGGATATGCATAGCACTCTGTCCACTCGCCCCGCCAGATCGACAGGATAAGACGGTCAGCGGGGGCCTTCTTGAACGACGGACCGCAATCATCGGGGATTTGGGGTGACGATCGTATCAGAAGGCCAGCATCGCCTGTATTTTGCCAACCGCCGAGTTCAGTTGCAGGTAGCTTCCCATTCTTTTCGATGTAAGCTGCGGCAGCTTTAAACTGCTGATAGTAAGCTCGGTCTTTCGCGGCTTGCGAGGGAAGCATGAGCGGCATCGTTCCGCCGACGAACGCGAAGAACACTGCGACGAGGCCCAGCAGTAAGCAGAAGAATATTCGCATACATCGGCTCCTCCACCTAGGGATGCCCTTTGCAGCGGATGTCTGCAACTGGGCGTCAGCTGCCGTTCCGTTCCTTAAGCTCTTCGATCTGTGAAACGAGCAGATTGTAAGCGGTCCATAGCGGCTCGGCCACATCCTTCGGTGGCTCAAACTGGTCCGTTAGCGTGAAGAGCAACACGTCCCTACAGGCTTCAAGGTTTTTGATCATGGAAGGGTGTGCAACGGGCATAGCAGATCGCCTTACGCGCGGTTAGAATGTCTGCAAGTGGGCGAAAGCAGCCGTCTCGCGATAGGATCAAGTAGCGGTAGCAGGTCTCTCCAATCGGGGGTCCGGCGGTCGGTAGCGTGCTCGGGACACGGCAAACCCGAGCGTTCGAGGGGCCGGTATCGTCCTGTCTCGAAAGCCCCCCGACCTTCTCACCCCCAAACCCTCACCGCGCCCGGTCGACCACCCCGGCGGCAAGCGCCTCGGCCAGGTCCGCTGTACGGAACGGCTTGGCGAGGCGGGGGAGGTCGGTGGCGACGCTTTCGACCTCGGCATAGCCCGAGATGATCAGCACCTGAAGCGCGGGCCGGCGCTGCACGGCCACGCGCGCCAGATCGGTGCCGGCCATGCCTGGCATCATATGGTCGCTGATCAGCAGGTCGAATTCGCGCTGCGCCATCAGGTCGAGCGCGGCGGGGCCGGACTCCGCCTCGGTCACGTCATAGCCGAGCTCGATCAGCATGTCCGCGGTCGCCGCGCGCACCGCTTCCTCGTCATCGACCAGCAGCACCCGCCCGGAGGCCGGCTCCCGCTTCGCGTCCGACGCCGCGCCCGCCGGGGCGGCGACGTGCGTCGCGGCGACCGGCAACAGCATCTCCACCGTCGTGCCCAGCCCGGGGCGGCTGTCGATGCGCAGCCCGCCGCCCAGTTGCGAGGTCAGGCCGTGGACCATCGACAGGCCGAGCCCGGTGCCCTTGCCGATCCCCTTGGTCGAGAAGAACGGCTCGATCGCGCGCGCCAGCGTCGCCGCGTCCATCCCGCTGCCGGTATCGCTGACGCTGATCCGGACGTATCGGCCCGGCGCGACATGATCGTCCCCCGGCCGGATGTCGAGCGCGTCGGCGCGCAGCGTCAGCGTGCCGCCGTCCGGCATCGCGTCGCGCGCATTGACCGCGAGATTGAGCAGCGCCATTTCCAGCTGGTTGACCTCGGCGATCGCCGCCGGCAGCGCATCGGCCACGGCGATCTCGATCCGCACGCGTGGGCCGGAACTGCTCGCCACCAGATCCTGCATCGCGCCGATCACCTGCCCGACATCGACCGGTTGCGGCTGCAGCGGCTGGCGCCGCGCGAAGGCGAGCAGGCGCTGCACCAGCATCTTGGCGCGCTCCGCCGATTGCAGCCCGCCCAGCACCAGCCGCTGTTCGCGTTCGCCGCCCACGCCGCGCCGCTGCAACAGGTCGAGGCTGCCGATGATCGGGGTCAGCAGATTGTTGAAATCGTGCGCCACGCCGCCGGTCAACTGGCCCATCGCTTCCAGCTTCTGGCTCTGCCGCAGCGCTTCCTCCGCCATGCGCCGTTCGGTCGTCTCGCTCGCTTCGGGCGCGATGCCCATCACCCGCCCGCCGACATCGCGGATCGGCCGCATCACCAGATCGAACCAGCGCCACCCGCCGACCGGCAGGTCCAGCAGCACCTCGTGCCGCACCACTTCGCCATCCGCGACGCGCGGGATCGAATCACGGATCGTCTCGGCCATTCCCGGCGTGCGCGCGAACCACGGCGCTTCCCAATACGGCTGTCCCTGCACGTCGCGCAACGACACCGCGGCGGCGGCAAGCGACGTCGCATTGGCGTCGATCAGCATCCCGTCCGGCGTCAGCAGGCCCTGGAAACCGAAGCTGGTCTCGAAGATCGCGCGCAGCCGCGCCTCCTTCTCGGCCAGTTCCGCGGTGCGCAGCCGTACCTGTTCCTCCAGCGTGTCGTTGGCCTGGCGCAGCGCCAGTTCGGCGCGCGCGCGTTCGGTTGCGACGCGCACGCGTTCGGCGAAATCGCGCATCAGCCCGATATCGTCCTCGCTCCACTCGCGCGGTTCCCCGTGGTTGACGAACACCAAAGCGACGAACTTGCCCTGCTCCAGCAACGGCATGTTGATGAACGAGGATGCGTGGATGCGCTTCAGCGCCTCCGCACTCGCCGCAGTGCGCGGGTCGGTCGCCGCATCGCCGACCGTCACCGTCTCGCCGGCCTTCAACTGGTCGATATAGCTGCCGTAATCGCGAAAATGCAGCGTCCCCGCGATGCTCGCCACGCCGGGGGCGTTCCAGTCCTGCGCGACGACGATCGTCTCGGCCTCGGCATCGATCGTGCCATAGCCGGCGCGCGACACACCCAATGTCCGCGCCAGGATGCGCGACGCGGCAAAGGCGATCTCGCCCGGATCGGCGATGTCGCGCAGCGTATCGGCCAGCTCGATCAGCGCCGCCTGGCGCGTCTCGTTGGCCTTGCGCCGCGTGATATCGATCGACACGCCGGGCAGGCGCAGCGGCGTGCCGTCCCCGTCCAGCGTCGCCTGGCCCTGCGCGCTGACCCAGCGAATGCTGCCGTCGGACTGGATCAGCCGGTATTCGGACGCGAAATTGCCGCCCGAGGCCAGCGCCCGGGCGATCGTCGCCTGCAGGCGGCCGGCATCCTGCGGGTGGATCGCGGTGAAGAATTCGTCGATCGGCGCGCCGGTCCGCGCGCGATCCGGATCGACGCCGTACATATGGGCGAAGCGCCGATCCGCTGTGACGCAGTCGGTGACGACGTCCCAGTCCCACGATCCAATCCCGTCGCCGGCCGAAAGCGCCTGTTGCAGCGCTTCCTCGCTCCGCCGCAACGCCGCCTCGTTGGCGACGCGCCCGCTGACATCGGTGCCTTGCAGGAAGATGCCGGTGACGATGCCCAGCGTGTCGCGGATCGGCTGGAAGACGAAGTCGACATAGCGTTCCTCGATCTGCCCGCTGAACCGGTCGTTCGCGGAAAACAGCGCGCCGGTCGCCACGAACGGGATGCCGCTGCGATAGACTTCGTCCAATATGTCGACATAGCCCTGCTCGACCGCCTCTGGCAGCGCTTCGGCGACGGTCTTGCCGGTCACGTCGTCGCGCCCGATCAGGCGGTGATAGGCGCTGTTGGTCATCGTCAGCAGATGGTCCGGCCCCTCGATCATCGCCATGAAGCCGGGGGCCTGTTCGAACATCTGCGCGATCAGGTCGCGTTCGGCAGTCAGGCGGCGTTCGGCCTGCACCCGCGCGGTCGTCTCGATGACGATCGCGATGACGCCGACGACCGCGCCGTCATCGTCGCGCACCGGCGAATAATCCAGGTCCATCCACACCTGTTCGGGTACGCCGTGACGGTACAGCGTCAGTTCCTGCGTATCGAAGCGCAGCGTCTCGCCCGCCAGCACGGTGCGCAGGACCTGACCGTTGAACTCGGCCGCCTCGGGCCAGCATTCGCGGACCGGGCGGCCGAGGATCGCCGGATGCCGCGGTCCGGCGACACCGGCATAGCCCATATTGTAGAGCATCAGGCCATCGGCACCCCATAACAGCGCCATCGGTACATGCGAATTGAGCACCAGCCCGACCGCGGTCTTCAGGCTGCGCGGCCAGCGCTCGATCGGCCCGAGCGACGTCGCCGACCAGTCGAACTCCCGGATCAGCCCGGTCATCTCGCCGCCACCCGTCAGGAAGCCGGTGTCCAAGGTTCGCGCGTCGTGCAGAGTCGAGCCCCCAAAGAGTGTCGTTGCGGCTGCGACTCCCAGCCGGCTAGCGTCAAAACAGCAGCTTAAGCGCTTGGTTCCAAACGTGCCGCATCCGCCACCGCGGCCCAGGCGGCGATCTCGTCATTATAGTGGCGCGTGACGATCAGGTCGCCGGCGATGCCGCGCTCGGGGTCGATCTCGGCCGATCCCGCCCATTCCCACGTCGCATTGCCCGACAGCCGGACCATCCCGTCGCTCTCGGCCTGGCCGAGCACCAGCCCGCCGCGATTGTACACCGTCATCTCCGCCCCGAACGTCCGCCGCCCGGTCAGGCACGCGGCGAAGATCGATGCCGCCATCGCGCTGCCGCAACTATCGGTCAGCCCGACCCCGCGTTCGAACGTGCGGACGAAGATGCCGTCCTCGCGCGGCTTCACGAACGACACATTGGCGCGGTTCGGCAGCCAGTCCGGCGCCGCCTCGCACAGCGTCCCCAGCGCGACCAGTTCGTCCTCGTCGATCGTCTCGGCGAAACTCACCAGATGCGGATTGGGCATCGCCACGGCGGTAAAGCGCCGCGCGGTCGGCAGCATCGGCACGGCCCGTTCGACGATCTCATGCCCGTCCAGCCCGGTCAGCGGCCAGTGCGCGGTGTCGAGGTCCGCCGGCCCGGCGGTTTCGCGCACGGTATAGATTCCGGGCGCCAGATCGCGGTCGCGTTCGGCATGCGCGGTCGAGGTCTTCAGATGCACCTCGCCCCGCACCAGCCCGAGCGCCTCGAACCCGGCGCGCGCGACGCAGCGCAAGCCGTTGAGGCACGTCTCGGATTCCGACCCATCCAAATTGAACATCCGCATCCCGAAGGCGCGCGTCGCATCGCCGTGGGTCAGCAGCAGGATGCCGTCCCCGCCGACCGGACCGCGCCGATCCGCCAGCGCCCGCGCGACCCCCGCCCACACCGCATCGTCGAGCGCGATGGCGCGCGCGTCGATCAGCGGGAAATCATTTCCGGAGCCGTGACACTTGATGAATTCGAACCGCATGCGACCGACCTAAACCGCTCCCCCGGCGGCGGCAACCGTTCACCAGCGCAGGATATGGCCGGTCTCGGGCCTGGCGCGGCCGGCGACCAGATCACGCCACACCGCCTGCAGCGCGTCGCTGCCCGCCTTGCGATCGATCGTCACCCACTGCCCGGCATCCGCGACGAAGCAGGACCAGCGCGCCGCCACCGCGTGCTGGAACGCGTCCGGTCCGATCTCGCCGATCAATGTCGCGGCGGCGTCCGGCGCGAAGAACCACACCGGCTTCGGTCCGGACGACAGTGTCGACAGCGACGCATCGCCGTCATGATGCGTCACCCCGACCTTCAGCACATAGGACAGCCGATCGCCCAGCCGGACCGCGAGACCCGCCAGCACCTGCGCATTGCCGGCAAAGTCGATCGCCACCGCGCGCCCGACCCCGTCCAACTCGTCCAGCCGGTCATACGTCACGACCCGGTCGTACAGCCCGGTCGCCGTGACGAACGCGGCATTGCCGCCGCTGGTCAGCCCGATCCGCGTCATGCCGGGGCTGCTCGCGCGCATCACGTGCGCCAGGCCGAGCGCGGTCTTGCTCGACGCGCTGGTCAGGATAGCGGCATCGCCCTGCTGCCAATGCGCGCGGCGCAACTGGTCCTCGATCAGGAAGCTGGTCAGGAACAGCGGCTCGAACAGCATCCGCTCGTCCTCGCGCGCCGCATCGTGCGCGGGGTCGGCGGCGAGCCGGCGATACTGGTTGTACACCGTCGCCATCGCCTGGCGGTGCGGCATCATGTCGCGGAACAGGCCGGGCGAGATCTTGCCCGGCCGGACGATCAGATGCGTCGCCATCGGCAGATAGCCATAGACGCGCTCGCCCACTGCGATCTCCGGATGGCGCGACGCGACGATCCGCGCATGGCCCCAGACCGGTACGATCCCCCACCCCTCGGGCGCGGGGAAGAAGTTCCAGTAGCGCACCGTCTCGCCGACCACCGCATAGGTGACGTTGTTGGCGGTCAGCGCGAACGCCTCGATCTCCAGCAGCAGCTCGCCCTCGCCCGGCTCCGGCGCGATCGTGTCGTTGATCGCGATCTGCTCCAGCGCATCGCGGCGCACCATCATCTCGCGCTTGATCGGCATGCTCGCTCCCTGAATCCCGCTTTTATACTACACCGAACGGCCGCACCGCCCCAGTCCGATATCACGGCAGGCCATAATGCCGCGCCAGCCGCTCCAGCGCCAGCGTCAGCACCAGCCGCCCCGCGCGCACCGGCCAGCCCAACGCTTTCTCGGCGACCGGCAGCCCCTCGCACGCACAGACGACCCGCCACAGGATGTCGTTCAGTCCCGGCCCGACCGCATCGATCGCCGCATCGAAGCGCCGCTTCGCCCCGATCTGCGCGCTCGACCGGTCCAGCCCCGCCCCGCCGCCATCCACCCGCCCTTCCCAGCGCATCGTCACGCACGCGCCGAGCGCGGCGCTCTCGTAATCCGCGCGCAATCGCTCGCCCGCCTCGAACAATCGCGCGTCGATCATCCGCCGCGCGCGCAGCCACCCGAGCGGCGATTCCGCCACGTTCACGGTGACGTGTCGCCCCCCCGCGCCGGAGCCCCCGCCGGGCATCACGCGGTCTTCCAGCTGCTGCATGTCGTATCTCCACTGTCGCCACTGCCGCAGCACTTGCCACAGCGTCACCTTTGTAGGACAGAGCGGAAACCGATCTGGTTAGGAAACCCTCTGATGATCACCGCCATCCGCGAAGTGCGCCGGGCCAGGAACATGACGCTGGAGGATGTCGCGCGCGCCTGCCAGCCGCCCACCACCGCGCAGACGATCGGCCGGCTGGAGACGGGGACGCGCACCGTCTCGGTCGGCTGGCTCAATCGCATCGCCGAGGCGCTGGGCGTCGCCGCCGCCGATCTCGTCACTTTGCCCGAACGCAGCCTCATCCCCGTCGCCGCGCTGCTCGACGGCACCGGCGTGACCGCGCCGAAACGCGCCCGGACGCTCACCCCGCCCACCCCCGCGCCGGGCGTGATCGCGATCACCGTCGCCGCCGGCGCGGGCGACTATCGCCGCGGCGACGAAATCTGGTGCGAGACGATCGCCCCGGACGCCTATCCGAACGCGCTCAACCGCGATGTCCTCGTGCCCAGACCCGCCGGGCGCTTCCTGTTCGGCCGGCTGATCGGTCGCGACGGCGGCAAGCTGCACCTGCTCCCGCTCACCGGCGGACGACAACAGGTCGTCACCGACCCTCCCTGGATCGCCCCCGCGATCAAGCTGGTGCGCAGCCTGTAGCGATTGCCGGCGGATCAGTCTTTCAGCGGGGTCGCACCGACCGACACGACATATCGGCCGATTCGCTCTTCCCCCTGCATCACCGTCACCACTGCGCCGAAGAACGGATTTCCGTGCGACACCTGCTCTCCAGCAATCGCTATCGCGCTGGAAATCGCCTCTTTCCATGCCTTGATGGTGTCGGAGGCTTCCAGCTCTGCGGTAGAGGTGAAGTGTTCGTTGACGATGGTCACGCTGTAGCTTGGCATAAGATGCTACTTACCGGTTCGGCCGGTCGGGACGACAAACCAGATCAATTCCTTCGAACGGTCCAGCAAAACATCATGCCGGCCGACACATATGGGACGACACGCCTTGAAGCTCCGATCGGTCGCTCGGGTGCGCGTACCCGGCGGCGATCAGACGCAAATCCCGGCCTGCACCTGTTCGCCCCACCTACCCCGTCGCCCGAACGAACGACCATGTACGGCAGAGCCGTTCGATACCGGACCGGCCGCTCCCCACGATCGGACTTCCCGCGCGATCGATCGGCCTCCCAAAAAGGACGGGCCGCAAACGCTCACAACCGGCCATTCCAGCATTGGGCTGGGAGGCTAGC
>Ga0160428_1002378_pt1 | contig 11545 bp, 7 predicted proteins | sample SolpanmetagenomM_FD_108198 | JGI IMG/M metagenome (GOLD analysis project Ga0160428, IMG submission 108198) | Solar panel surface microbial communities from Lawrence Berkeley National Laboratory, California, USA - M | ecosystem: Engineered > Built environment > Solar panel > Unclassified ...
CCGGCCGCCCTTGCCGGCTGCCGCTAAACTGGCTAAAGGCAGGATTGCCGCACGTGACCATCAGGGCATCGGCAGATCGGCATGCCTTCAGGGAATGTACACATCAAGTTTTCGCATCGATCTCGCCGGTAAATAAGCGGCGGAGGCTCGCCGGCAAATAAGCGGCGGGCGCGGCTCGCGGCCACAAGCAAAGCGCGGCGGCCACCAGCTTGGTGCGAACAGGCCTCTCCTGTAGCCCAAGCAAATATGCCGCGCTTTTGCTCCTGGGCGTAACTGGACTGCTCCATCTAGTCGATGGAGTGTGGGTTGCTCGAGGGGTGGCTGGCGAACTTACGCCGTCACGCCCGGGCACGCCCCTAAAAGTCATCAGGGCGCCTCGTATGCTTTGCATACGAACGAACCGAGCTGCGCTTACGAAATGGCCGCTGAGCCGCGACTGCCCCTCGAGGCATATGAGTCACATCCTCCTTACGGAGCAATCCGGCCCCACAGGGGCCCGGGCCCTGTACCAGTCCGTCTTTGAGAGCCATCCACCCGTATTTAGTACCGCTCCGCCTGCTATCGGAGCAGGCGGGGTCCAGACATCCGCTGACAGCAAATGCAGTCAAGCGGAGCAAGTACAACCGAATCACTATTTTATGTTGCACCGCAGTCCGTCTGCTCACGCCCAGCAGGTGTCGTGTTACCGCTGTTCACGACGTCTTGGTGCACCCACAGGCATGACGGCGCAAGACAACTCTGTAGACATGCAGACCTTGGGTCGCGCCCTCAGCGCTGCAGCGTTGCAGGCGCCTCCGGCGCAGTCTGGCCCAGCGCCAGCGCCGCCAGTCCAGCTTGCATACACCTCGAGCGACGTACAGCTGGAGTTCGTGGGCCCGACGGACTGCGTCCATCGCCAGACCGTCACGGGCAGGCTATCGTCAGCAATGCAGCCGCTCCCTGCCCCAGGCGACAAGCAAGAGCTCTTGGTCTTCGGGCTCGATATCCTGGGTTGGACGCTGGCGAGCGCAGCGTCAGAGCTCGAGAAGCTGTTCAGGCAGCATGCGCAGTTTGCCTCAGTTACAGTTGAGTACGTGGCACCGGAGCCAATGTCGGACCTGCTGGCAGGCGGCCTGGCGTCCATCAGCACGACAGACGAGGCGCTGTTCACGGCCCTCGCCAACGGCAAGTTCGCTGGCGACAATCCGCTGCAACTGCCCATTGCCTCAGCCCCCCCATCTGTAGCACGCCTCGCCGAGCTGTCAATGACCCTCCCCCGACGGGAGAGGATGAAGGGTGTGCCCACCTTCATCCCACATCCCGGCAGCACGCCGCCGCACGACATGCAGGCAGCAACGGAGTGCTGCGTCACGGTCACAAGCAAGCACTTCGTGGGCAGGGACAGCCAGCAGTGCATCATGCTGCTGTACAAGGCGGGCCAGGCGGCGGCACTGGCTGGCAACAGCACGCTGCAGGCGAACCTGCAGTTCGGCGTCATGTCAGTCAGCAAGGGCATGCTGCACGGCATGTACGGCTCCCACGTCATCGCCTGCGATGACCTGGACCTCGACACGATCGAGCTGCAGATCAACTCAGCGGATTCAGCTGCGCAGCTGTGCAACTCCCCGGTGGGGAGCGCGGGCAAGTACATCGTTGACGTCCAGGCTACAATTGACGGCGCGGCCACCAACCCATGTTTTGAACTCTGCGGATACCCTGCTCACAACGTTTGTAACTGTGCTCGCCCGGCTTTGCAGGGTAGTGCTAGCATACCTTGGAGCACTCCCATCATTGCACTTGAGCACCGTGGCACTGATACACCCATACATTTACCACACCCTTTCCCGCACGGTGCACGTCTTGCTATAGGTTCGGCTGTCGCTGAGACCTGGTATCTCCGGCATTCACAGGGAAGTTGGAGGCACTGGAGCTCCAGTTCATGCAGCTTGCAACTCAGGAGAGCGTGCTGCACTACCCAGTCCGGCTGCGCAAGGTGGTGCTCCTGGCCCTCGTGCGCGGCGCCAAGGGCATCAAGGATGCTGACATCAGAGCGGTGTCAGCGGAGTGGCAGCTGCGGGGCGGCCCCGGCGGCAACAATCAGCCGTGGCGATACTTCACCCATGAAGAACTCATCCTGGTCTTCAGGGTCATCATCGGCTGCCTGCTGCGGATGGATGCGAGCTTGCGGGCACAGGGCAAGCCAGGCTTCAGCATGCCGAAGTTCGCGGGCAGCAGCGCCAGCGAGATCCTCTCACAGGGGCGCGACGCACGCTTCCTGTCAGTGTCATTCGCCAACGAGGAAGACGCGCTGCGAGTCCTCACATGGTCTCGGCTCACGACGCAGTCCGACATTGAGATCAGCTTCGCTCAACCGAGCATGCAGGGTCCGGGCCAGAACCCCAGCTGGGGGCAGCGGCTGCGCCAGCTGCTGGTGCTCGATGCTATGGAGGAGGTCCAAACGGCGGACGACACCAACCCATGGCGGCAAGTGGGGCAAAAGCGGCCGCAGAGCAGCTCTGCAGCGCGCAGCACGCGCCACCGCGGCAGCCACCCCAACAGCAAGCGCAGCACCCCTCGTGCGCAAACCTACTCCACCCGGTTCTGACGATGGATGCAGCTCGGCTCCAGCGCCTGACAACATGGGACCTTTGGCTTTCGTACTTTGTGCGCAGATAGGACGCGGCGGACATACAACATTGCACGTCTCATTGTTGTCTTTTTGGGCTGACCTTAAAGCAAAGGTACTGGTTTATAAGACTGGGGGTAGTAGTAGTCAAGTACGGTATGCACGGTGTTTTGGGTATGAAAAATCACCCCACAATGCGTTTCCCTCTTGCATGGACGGACGCGCGACACCAACCTGCCCGTTAGGGCCATGATAAACCCTTTTGATACAGATGGGGCGGTACAACCGCCCCAGCCAAGGACCAACGCCCACCTCCTCGAACTGGTTGGAAGCAAAGCCAAGCTGGTTGCAAAAATATTGGACAACATCATGGAATTGCGCTGCAGCCCAAATACCTACCCCCAATACTACGCTGTTGACTCGGCAGTGCACATGTTGTTGGATGACAATGTTGCCAATGAGTCCGAGATGCTCACCCTATGGAACGAATATGCAGCACAGGGAACTCAAGAGCTATCCCAGTTCCTGGAGGACAACCCAGAGATTCTCAACACCATGGAACGGTCTGCACATACAAAGTATGGTTCTACCCCCCCTCATGATCCTGCTGGTGCCACACCAGGACTAGATCTTCATTCGCACCTTGTTACCTGGAACGTTCAAGGGGTCCACAGCAAGGCGCCATTCTTGACTGACCTCATTGGCCTTCACGACCCCCTCATCATGGTGCTTACAGAGACAAAGTTGCTGCCCAAGCAGTGCGGGAAAGCACAGCCCCTACACGCGTATATGCCAGGTTACAAACTCTTTACCTCCTGTCGCCCGCAAGCGAATCAACTCCGTTCAATGCCTTCCAATCCGGTGAATGAGGCTGGGGCTGTGCTCCTGAGGCAGCACGGAAAAGCTGGTGTGCTTATAGCTGTCAAGGAAAGATGGGCGCAGGGCCACCTGTTGTCGAGGGTTGATGCACCACACCATTTGGCAGGGTATATTGTACACCTCAACATAAAGCTGCCAGACAGTAAGCCCGTACACGTTGTTGGCATTTACAGGCCGAATGACCCCACCTGGGAGGACGTGCATAACGGGATAAGTGAGTACCTGCGGCAGCAGATGGCGAAGGACCCAGAGGCACACTGGCTGCTTGGAGGGGACTTCAATGCAGTACAGCGCGACACGGACAGAACCTCTGGTAACCTCTTTCCGATAGACAGGGCGTTCTGCTCGCTCCTAACGAGTCTGCAGCTTACCTCTGCTTTTGCACGACGTGCCAATGGCCCCAGGCCCATGTCCTTTCAGGCACAGCGCCTACACAGCGATGGTACTGCATCCAGAATAGATGACTGGCTGTGTCGCGGTAACTCAGAGCTGCTTGAAGCGGCGCACTCTGTCCCCCAAAAGGAGGTACTTCGAGACTCTGCCCTCACCGCGGCGTCTGACCACGCTCCTATCATGCTGACAATTCCCACAACAGCGATGTTTTCATGCCCCCCGCCTGACCCACCTATCGCCATGCCCAGGCAGGAGACGCTGAAGAGGCCGTTCTCGGCATCACTGCTGTCAACATGGACGAACCAGGTCATGGCCTCCACAGGCACCACGGCGCAGGCTGCGACACGGCGCTTCCAGGACCTACATGCTCAGCCACCTGCGACCGCCGAGGGGAGTTTCGGTCGGGCATATGCCACGCTGGAGGAGGTCATGGTTCAGGCGGTCAACGCAGCCGCAAGAGTCTTCGGTACGAATGCCCCAAAGCCTCCACCAGCTCCCAGAGGAGAGCATCACCGGCGGCGGTGCTACTTACCTAGGACCTCCGCGAGGCTATGGAAGCACCATTTTGAGTTGCTCCGCCTCTGCAGGGCCATGTACAGGCTCACACACAAGTGCTCCATCGGTTTATTGTCAGTGGAGGCCCTTTCTGTACACCCAAAAGCTCTGGAGTTCCAGCGACACAGAGATGTAAGAACAGTGCCCATCATCAACTTCGGCCGTGAGATGACCCTCGTGCCTGACACCCTCCCAGTGCTCAGGACCTTGATCGACGGTCACCGTACCAGCATGCATGACGTGCTCAGTAACCAGCGCAAACATATGGCGATGGTGCAGAGCAAGCATCTGAGGCACTTACATAACAAGTCGAGGAAACGAGCTCACGCTATGATTTTTGGTGCTTCAGGCAATAATACGGGAGTGGTACAGGGCAGCATAAGCGCCATGCAGCACCCAATCCATGGCGTGGTCAGCAATCCTACGCAAATCAGGGAGGGGCTGGACTTCTACCACCGTCTACAAATGTCACCTGCAGTCCCCGCGCACTTGGCGGAGCGGCCACCGTGGGACCCTTCAACACCTCTCCCACGAGGTGTGGACATCCCTGACCAGTTCACTGTCCGCAAGCGGGGTTCAGCAGTGTCCCTTGCTGACAGACTCACACGCCATGCGTTTGACACATGCCTGAGCCATACCAGGAACAACAAGGCTGCCGGCGAGGACATGCTACCCAATGAACTGCTCAAGCACCTGCCAAACGCACACAAAGACATGCTATATTGGTTTTATAAGCTATGCTGGAAGCTGCATAGGACACCGGCGCCATGGAAAAGGAGTACGACTGTACTTTTCCACAAGAAAGGGGCAGTCACGAACCCGGCTCACTACAGGCCTATAGCTTTGCATCGCACAATGTACAAGCTGTACTCAAGCTTGGTTACAGCAGTGCTACAGGGATATGCCGAGGAGGTTGGCATGATCAGCTGTGCGCAGGAGGGCTTCCGCCCTGGCAGGAACTGCAGCAGGCAGCTCCAGCACCTTGCCTGCATCCTTGAGGACGCGAAGCTCACGAAGCGAAACCTTTTCCTACTCCAGGTAGACCTTGCGTCCGCCTTCCCATCTGTGGACCATAAGCGCCTGCTGTACATCATGGAACAACTTGGCATGCCCCCAGACGCTGTAGCAGTGGTGTGCGATCTCTACACGGGCATCACAACATCAATCGCATCCTCAGCCGGAGCAACAGACGACATTCCAGTGCTGCGAGGCACAATACAAGGCGACACCCTGTCCCCTTTCCTGTTTTTGCTATTCACGGAACCCCTGCTGCGATGGCTCCAGGCTGGCGGTAGAGGTTACCGCTGTGGTTCCCTCCCACCCAACCACCCCTTTACTGAGAGCTCCCTCAGCTATGCAGATGACCTTGATGTACTGTGCGACACAACTTACCAGATGCAGAAGCAAGCTTCGAAGCTTGAACATTTCTGTGCCTGGTCAGGGATGAGGCTGGCCCCTGAGAAGTGCGAGATCACAGGGATCCTGCATGGCGCGACGCCCCACACTACAAGGAGCGCGACGGACTGGGAGGTGCTGGAGCCCCTGCTCAACGCCGTCAAAGTCAACAACCGCAGTGTCCGCCTCATCCCCCCAGACAAACCCTTCAAGTATCTGGGTGTCCTCTTTACACTCACTCTTGACTGGACCCCGCAGTTTGTTGCTGCTGAGGCCCTTATCTTTGAGAAGGGCCAGCGACTAGTACAGTCGCACTTAACGCAGCGGCAGAAGATAGAGAGCGAGGAGCAGTGCATCCTCTCGGCTCTACAGTACAGCTTCTGCCTTGCGCCCTACACCCCTGGTCAGGTTAAAAGTTTGGATGCCGCCAGAGCAAGAGTCATCAAGGCCATCATGTTGCTACCTCTCAGCACCAGCATGGACCTCATGTATCTGCCTACGAATAAACTTGGCCTCGGCTACAGAAGCCTTGTCCCCATCTACGCGCAGACAGCGGGAGAGACTCTGGTGGACTGCCTGAGCGACAGCGGCGCGCTCGGCGCTCTCACTCGGGCGGCGACAACACGACATCTGGAGGGGCTGGCGCCGGCAGACCGCCGGCAGGGCTTCTGCCTTGGCCGACCAAAGCCTTGCTGGCGCACGCACCGACCGGCAGCAATGAGCCTCAGGAAGGCCGCATGGCTACACCACTATGGTATGACTCTTGACGAGCCCCAGGACAACAATCGTCAAGGCGCCATGACAACAGACCTCAGCAATGCGGTCCAACGTTCGGTTCGCCTTCACGATATCCAGGTTACACAATCAGAGATATGCAATAGACTGTTGATGCCTCTGTGGGCCCTGGGCATTCACAGTCTTGAGCAAATGATTGAGGATGACGGGTCAGTTCAAACTCTCATTACGTGGGAACACCTCATGCGCAGACACCCGGGGGCAGGTGATGAGGCTAGGCAGGCATTGCTGCTCACTCGAGCTGTCATATGCACACCACACAGCCTTGATGAACTCCAGCTAACGCGCGAAGCTTTTCGGGCTGCAGGACAAACTTTGAGCATGCCAACGCTCAACAGGCATGTTCCGGCTGCGCTGACAACTCCAAGCGACAGAGGCAGGGCTCTTGCGCGGGAGTCTGCAATGATGGCGCACAGCCACTCTGGCCTGGCAAGCGGGGCGCGGCACCCACAGAACTTCCCGGAGCGCATGGCCAGACTGCTACAAGTCGAAGCAATAACCAGGTGGTACCCTCCCATCACACAACACCGACCCCCTCACCCAGGACTGTGCGAAGTACAGTGGCGTCCCTCCCTGTTCATGGGGGGTGCAGACCGAGCCTTCTTAGTCACCCAGCTGGGTATGCGAGTGCATGAAGAGCTCGAAGCTTCGACAGACACGCAGCTTTGCCATGGTGTGCATGTTCCTACCTGGTCCTCAGTTAGTTGGCATCAAACTAAGGAATGCCCCCTACATCTAGAGCGCCTTTGGCCCTTGCAAACCTGGCACTCTCGAGCTCGCTCACCAGGACTCTTTGCTTTCCACCATGGAGGCATCAGCGATGCTGGCCACCTTCTTCAAGGGATCGATGGCAAGGCACCCATCCAGGGAGTACCCCAATCCATTCTGGATGCCAGGAACATAAAGCTTTCAGTGGCAGAAGTGAACCCAGACCGCGATGTCACAAGGTCAGATGCCACACAGCTGATTGCTGATGACACACGCGGAGTGGTAAATTGCCATGATGCTGCAGGCCACTACGTTGGATGCGTCACAATGCGGCGCCTACATGACTTGCAGCTGCGGTGGCAGGACGCTCAAGCGGGCATGAAAACGGGGAATTTTTTGGTGACATCAAGCCAAAAAGGGAAATCTGAGCTGCAACGACTCGACACCAACACATGTACGAACTTCCCAGACGCTGTCTTTGCTGCCATGGTAGCCCGGGGTCTTCACAAGGCTCCCACGCGCTCGGGGGCCAGACCACCACCCAGATGGGAGCCCCCAGAGCCAGTCATGGCAGCCCTTTGCCAGGCTCTCAGGATCACATATGGGTGGCTCTCATCCCCACTCTCGGTCTCTCCGACAATACAGATTTATGCCAGCGAAATGGCTCAAGATGCAGACTTTGGTGCAATCCGTGATGCGTATTGTTACAAGTGGATTGGAGCAGGGTTTGTAAACCCAACTCCGTCCCTTGGCAGTGTTACTAGGGCCCTTAGATGGGCCCTGCAGTCCACCACTGAGCAAGGACCCGTACTGAACCTGATTATCGTGCCGGTGCTCAACCACCAAGGGAAACCAGACAGGGTAGAGGGGCTCCTACGCAGTGGGCGAACTCATGTACTCTGTACGCTTCAGCAAGACACCTTGGGCCCACACGGACGCCAATATTGGCACAATTGTGCGCCAGCGGTGCAGCAGATTCGTAGCAGCGTGCGTTTAGTGCTTGTCTACAATGACACTGGCCTCGCCAGTGTCAGTTCTCATGGGCTGGAAACGCTACGTGCTTCTTTGGTTGCTGCGGGCGCAACTGTAACTGACTGGAGCCCTGCACCGCCAGGTGGGGTGAATGCGCTGGCAGGACCCAGCCTCTCGGCGAACTTCAAGGCGGCGGCGAGGCCGCCTCAAGCGGTGCGAAGGCCACTCGGTTGGCAACCCAGCGCGCGACTGGACGATGCCCAGCTGCAAAGACACTTCCAAGGCCTGCGCCGACCAATCCCAGATGAGCGCTTTGCCCACCCTCATCGCCTTGTGTACACTGATGGGAGCAAAGTAGGTTCCTCAATCACAGCTGGAGTCTACCAGGAAGCCTCACTGATAGAAGAGTCCTTCAAAGTCGTCGGCCACGAACCCCAACTGAATACGGTGCTGCGGGCAGAACTGGCTGCCATTCACAGGGCACTCGACGCTCTCCGTTCGCGTGACTTTCAGCATGACACTTGTGTACTGACGGATAGCCAGACGGCAATCTATCTAATTGACAGAGCGCTGCACAGACCAGAGTCACTGAGAGTTCATAAGCATAGGGACCTATTGTTCAGGATCTCGCAGAGGCTGTTAGCGCACCCCAGAGGGATCCAACTCCTCAAGGTTCGAGCTCACACAGGGGTCCTTGGCAATGAGAAAGCAGACAGCCTCGCGAGCTTAGCTCACGGCAGCACGGCAGGATCTAACAGCTTCGGTGCAGCAGGCCACCCTGGCAGGGGCCTCTACTGGGTCAAGTACAACGTCTCATTGCCGGGACAACTTGATGCGCAGGTCCACAATGCCAACAACCTCGATCATGACCTCCTCAGGGTTGCCACCGAAGCCCATGCGAATAAGGTCTTCGAGGCGCCCAAGTCTTCAGTCATCCAGAAGGTATCGCACCTTCTGCAGACCAACGGAGGCATCCAGGTACAGCCCTCCACTGCCATCTGGTCACCAGGCAAGCTGACATCATGGGAGACACGCCTGGCGACCCTCATTCGCGCGCAAAGGGTGTGGACACGGAGCCGCCAACAGAGGTGCTTGGGCGCAGAGCGCATCCCAGATACAACTTGCCCTGTCTGCCTCCAGGCCCCAGAAACAGTCATGCATGCCCTCAATGCATGCAGCCAGGGAGCAGTTCTCAAGCTGATTAAGCTCAGGCATGATCAAGCGCTCAGGAAGATCGAGGCGGCAGTGCTGGACGGTCAACATCGTCATCTGGTGCTCACGTGTGACGCACGTAACGTGCCCCGGAGTCAGCATCCCCTTGCCCAGCACCTGTCTAGAATCCCGGCGTGGGCATTGCCACCCGGTTACAACCCGTCATCAGTGCCGGACATGTGTCTCATCAGTGTGGAATCGAAACCTGGTGCGATGGCGCCCACCCATAGGCAGCGTACCACAGGCTGGATCAAAATTGTGGAGGTTAAGTATGCCCCTGACCTGGAAATACATGGCGCAGCACGCGACCAGGCCAGCGAACAGCATTTGACCCTTGCAAAGGATCTACGTGACTACGGATGGGGCCTGGTCGAAATATACCCCTTCGTGGTTGGCAATGCTGGCACCATACCCACTGATAGCGATGTTGCTCTCCAGGCACTGGGGGTCTCGGCTGCAGACAGGCTGACGCTGCTCTGCCGGCTGGCCGTGGACAGCGCCAAGAACACAGCGGCGGTGATCACCGCGAGATTGAACCATGTACCGCTGCAGCCCTCACAGGCATCAGTGCGGGAGGGCCCTCCGCCAGCCCCAAATGGACCCGGACCAGCACCGGGCCCAGATAGCGAGCCGCCAGGGACAACGGCGCCGAGCTCCGTCACTGATAGGGGAGCCCATCCCCCCGACCCCCCAGATGCTGTGCACTCTGCTGCATGTGCTGACACGCATGTACATAATGGAAACGCAGTTGACATGTCAGGCTCAGGAACCTGGCATATGGTTACACGTAGAAGGTCACGAGCATTGGCTGCAGCTGCATACCATACATCTGCTGAGGACGAGGGCCCACCGCCGACCCGGCGCTGTACAAGGTCAATGGCAGCAAATCAAGCACCAGATGCCTCAGTCATTGGGGATGCTTGTGGACAGATGAGGCGCGAGAGGCGTCAACGCTGCGGCTACAACGTGCTGCTCAGGTCGGACGAGCGGGCAACGGCTGTACCTGAGCACGCTACGGCCTCTGCTGAAGCCCTAGACACCTCACGCCAACTCAGGGGAGTGTCAGCCCCACACCGACCGAGCCCGGTCACGCATGCCGAGCAGGAATTACATGTCCCCGCAATGATAGATGACGCCGATTTGAGGGCTGATTCCCCCCCACCCGAGCCACATCCAAAGCGGCGCTCAGGCCGACGAATGGGTCTGACCCTTACTGATGCTGTTGCTTGCAGCCCAAGTCAGCAGAGAGAACCGAGTGAACAGCATATCCACGCTGCCAGCGAGATTTCAGAGGCCGCAGATGACATTGAAGAGATTTCGAAACAGCTGCCGCAAGCACGCACACGAGCTTTCAAGCGCCAGCGGGCACACCCCGCCCTGCAAGAACTCCGCCGGTCTACACGCCAGCGACGTCTTCCACAACGGTACAGGGAAGTGACCGACCTCCCTGATGAATGTCAAACGATTGCTGCTGCGGGATGCGCCAGTATACTGTCTCCAAATGAGCGGTCCGGTCTGCCTTTTGATCGGGGCCGAACTTAGGTTTAGGGGGTAGGTCTAGGGTGCTTTTGTCTGTGCTGTCGGTGGGCTTGCTGGCACAGGTATTTGAGTACCGGATATTGGGCTGGAGCTGGAGTTTACGGGGCTTTCAGCGAGGCGGTCAGCATCGCGATTTGGCTTTGCAGCGGTGGTTGGACCCTTGATGGCAGGGGGGTACACCCGAGCTGGGCGGCGGATATCGTTTGTGTTGGCGGACTGGCTATTGCGTTGTTTATTTCGCAGCTTTGTTCTTGGTGTCGGACCGAACCCTTAGACAGGAGCGGGCTTTGCAGGCCTCGCTGCTCTAGATACGCCTCCGGGCGTCCAATTCTCAATTCTCAAGCGTGTTCATTCCTTGGTGCCAATCTGATTGATCGGATCGCTGAATATGAGGCCACATATGAGCCCATTTGCATGACCTGGCAGCTGGCGCAGCGCAGATTCCACTGATCTGCACGCAGCGAGGCACGCAGCTGCAGTGAGCTCTTGCTC
>Ga0160428_1002379_pt1 | contig 11540 bp, 12 predicted proteins | sample SolpanmetagenomM_FD_108198 | JGI IMG/M metagenome (GOLD analysis project Ga0160428, IMG submission 108198) | Solar panel surface microbial communities from Lawrence Berkeley National Laboratory, California, USA - M | ecosystem: Engineered > Built environment > Solar panel > Unclassified ...
ATGAAGAGGATAACGCGGCTCCGCGCAATCCGATGCGCCTCGTCGGCGGGCTCTGCCTTGCGGCCTCACGACACCCTTCTTATATCGGCCGAGACGCGGGATTAAGACCCGGCTCTGCACCGTTCCGGGGCGCGAACCGGTGTCCAAACCCGTTCTCACACACTCAGTTTTGCACAGCCATGGGCCGAGCTGCTTCGGGGCTTGGCGGTCTGCTTGACCAAACGACAACAGAGGGATCCCACCATGGGTAAGGTAATTGGTATCGACCTCGGCACCACGAACTCCTGCGTGGCCGTCATGGAAGGCACGCAGCCTAAGGTCGTCGAGAATTCGGAAGGTGCGCGCACCACACCGTCCATCGTCGCTTTCACCGACGAGGGTGAGCGGCTCGTCGGCCAGCCAGCCAAGCGTCAGGCAGTTACGAATCCTGAGCGTACGTTCTTCGCCATCAAGCGCCTCGTGGGTCGGACCTACGACGATCCGATGACACAGAAGGACAAGGGTCTCGTCCCCTACAAGATCGTTCGCGGCGACAACGGCGATGCTTGGGTCGAGGCGGATGGCAAGAAGTATTCGCCTTCGCAGATCTCCGCCTTCACGCTGCAGAAGATGAAAGAGACTGCTGAGGCGCATCTCGGTCAGCCGGTGACGCAGGCTGTTATCACGGTGCCGGCCTACTTTAATGACGCGCAGCGCCAAGCCACCAAGGATGCCGGCAAGATCGCTGGTCTTGAGGTTCTTCGTATCATCAACGAGCCCACGGCAGCGGCACTCGCCTACGGCCTCGACAAGAAGAAGGCTGGCACCATCGCGGTGTATGACCTCGGCGGCGGCACCTTCGACGTCTCAATCCTCGAGATCGGGGATGGCGTGTTCGAGGTGAAGTCCACCAACGGCGATACCTTCCTGGGTGGCGAGGACTTTGACAACCGCGTGGTCGAGTACCTGACGAGCGAGTTCAAGCGCGAGCAGGGCATCGATCTTACGAAGGACAAGCTTGCGCTTCAGCGCCTCAAGGAGGCCGCTGAGAAGGCCAAAATTGAGCTGTCGTCTGCGACGCAGACCGAGATCAACCTGCCCTACATCACAGCCGATGCCACGGGTCCGAAGCACCTTGCGCTCAAGCTCAGTCGTGCGAAATTTGAGTCCCTCGTGGACGACCTCGTCCAACGCACGATCGAGCCCTGCCGCAAAGCGCTGAAGGATGCTGGCGTGTCGGCCTCTGAGATCGACGAGGTCGTGCTTGTGGGCGGCATGATCCGCATGCCCAAGATCCAGGAAGTCGTGAAATCCTTCTTCGGCAAGGAGCCCCACAAGGGTGTAAACCCGGATGAGGTCGTGGCCATCGGCGCGGCCGTTCAGGCTGGCGTGCTTCAGGGCGACGTCAAGGACGTGCTACTCCTCGACGTCACCCCGCTGTCGCTGGGCATCGAGACACTGGGCGGCGTGTTCACCCGTCTGATCGACCGCAACACCACGATCCCAACGAAGAAGTCCCAGACCTTCTCAACGGCGGAGGACAACCAGAACGCGGTGACCATCCGGGTCTTCCAGGGTGAGCGCGAGATGGCGGCTGACAATAAGTTGCTCGGCCAGTTCGACCTGATGGGCATTCCGCCGGCGCCGCGCGGCATGCCGCAGATCGAGGTGACCTTCGATATCGACGCCAATGGCATCGTGAACGTCACTGCCAAGGACAAGGCGACGAACAAGGAGCACCAGATCCGGATCCAGGCCTCCGGCGGTCTGTCGGATTCCGACATCGAGCGCATGGTTAAGGACGCCGAGGCGAATGCTGAGGCGGATAAGAAGCGCCGTGAGCTCGTAGAGGTGAAAAATCAGGGTGAGAGCCTGATCCACGCCACTGAGAAGTCGGTGAAGGAATACGGTGACAAGGTTTCCGGGGACGACAAGGGCGCCATCGAGACGGCGATTACCGCACTCCGTACCGCCCTTGAAGGCGACGATGTAGAAGTCATCAAGGCTCGCACCACTGACGTGATGCAGGCTTCGATGAAGCTCGGCGAGGCGATGTACGCGGCCAACCAATCCGGCGAGGCGGGAGCCGAAGCCGGCGCCGGCGAGGCGAAGAAGGACGATGTCATCGACGCCGACTTCCAGGAAGTCGATGACAAGGACCAGAAGAAGCGGGCATAACGCCTGCATCTGGGTTCGGGGCCGGAGCGATCCGGCCCCGAACCATGTTCGGCTTGTCCCGTTGAGCGGAGCCAGCTGAGTTTCAGGCGCACCAGCGCTTGAGTTGGACGGCGTGGTCCGGTCGGACCGGCGCGCCGGGGGACTTTGAGGACGGGAATGTCGAAGCGGGACTATTACGAGATTCTAGGCGTCTCCAAGACCGCGACCGACGGCGAGATGAAAGTCGCCTTTCGCAAGCTCGCCATGAGCTACCATCCGGACCGCAATCCGGGAAATGCCGAAGCCGAAGTCAAGTTCAAGGAAATCAATGAGGCTTATCAATGCCTCTCTGATGGTCAGAAGCGTGCTGCCTACGACCGCTTTGGCCATGCCGCGTTCCAACAGGGTGGAGCGGGTGGTCCCGGGTTCGGAAACGAGTTCGGCGACTTCATGTCGGATATCTTCGACAACTTCTTCGGTGACGGCCGAGCCGGTGCTGGCGCCGGTGGCGGGCGGGGTGGCGCACGCGGTGGTCCGACCCGCGAACGGGGTGCCGACCTCCGCTACAATCTTGATATTTCACTGGAGGAAGCGTTCAGCGGGAAGGCCGAGACCATCAAGATGGCGACTTCGGTCACCTGCGAGGTCTGCTCCGGCTCCGGTGCCAAGGCTGGTTCGAAGCCGCGTCCCTGCCAGACCTGTGGTGGCTATGGGCGGGTCCGTGCGGCACAGGGTTTCTTCGCCATCGAGCGCACCTGCCCGAACTGTCACGGCCGCGGCGAGGTGATCGACGATCCTTGTGGAGCCTGCAGCGGTGCTGGCCGCGTGACGCGAGAGCGGACCCTGTCCATCAACGTGCCGGCTGGCGTCGATGACGGCCTCCGGATCCGTTTGGCCGGCGAGGGTGAGACGGGCCTTCGCGGCGGACCGGCGGGAGACCTCTACGTCTTCCTCTCGATCAAGCCGCACGAGTTTTTCCAGCGTGACGGCGCAGACCTGTTCTGCCGGGTACCGATCTCCATGGTAACCGCAGCGCTCTCGGGCGAGATTACGGTGCCGGTGATCGATGGCTCCCAGACGCAAGTGCGTATCCCTGCAGGCACCCAGACAGCGAAGCAATTTCGTATCAAGGGCAAGGGGATGCCGGTGCTGCGTTCGAGAGACGTCGGTGACCTTTACATCCAGGTGTTTGTAGAGACGCCGCAGAACCTCTCTAAGCGTCAGCGCGAGTTGCTGCAGGAATTCGACCAGTCGGCCTCCGACGAGAACCATCCGGAGAGCGCGGGGTTCTTTTCGAAGGTCAAGGACTTCTTCGACGGGCTCGGAGGGGCGGCGAGGACCTAGACTTGCAATATCGTGCGGATCAAAACGGTTCGGCCACGGTTATCGCATGTGGCGGTCGGGCACCGCCTGCGCGATCCTTCTGTGCGCTCCAGCGTGTTCGGTGGTTGCAAGCTTGACTGCCGGAGAGCTTCGTCGTCTAGCCTTTCCCTCCCAACCCGTGATCTGAGGACATAGGGTCTTGCCGCCGCTACGCCGCTCCAGCGCAAAAGCCGACCTCGCTCCCGGTGCCAACCGTACACGGCGGGATCCGCTGGAGGACGAGGCGCGCTTTCTACGTTCCTGGTTCGAGCGCCCCCTCGTCACGGGTGCTGTGACGCCGTCGGGCAAGATGCTCGCCCGCACGATGGCTTCCTACGTCGATCCGCGCGTCAGCGGGCCTGTGATCGAGCTTGGACCTGGGACCGGACCTGTCACGGAGGCCCTGATCCGGCGTGGCGTCGAGCAAGAGCGGCTCATCTTGGTCGAGTACAATCCCGATTTCTGCAAGCTGCTGCAGAAGCGCTTTCCGCGTGCAACGATCATTCGCGGAGATGCGTACAACATTCGCGAGACGTTCGGCACGATGCTCACGGAAAAAGCGGCTGCGATGGTTTCAAGCCTCCCGCTGTTCACGAAGCCCTTGGAGCAGCGGCTCGATCTCTTGAACGCTGCCCATGAAATGATGCATCTGAGCGCACCCTTCGTACAGTTCACCTACGCGGTGGTTCCGCCTATTCCGGCTCGGTGCGATGCCGGCACCTACACGGCCAGTCGGTCGAACCGGGTCTGGCTCAATCTTCCGCCCGCACGCGTCTGGGTCTATCGCCGACCTTAGGCGGAATCGGCTACTCACCGAAACCAAGCGAAGTTCGGTGTCAGAGAGCGTTCAATGGGCTAGCCCTATCCCGATTGCCGGGGGCGAGATCCGCCTTGGCAGTCAGGCCAAGAACTCCACGATGACCGCCTCACGCACAGTCACATTGCGGGAATTGAGAACCCTGATCGCGGCGATGGGCTACGCCGGCGGTCTCGCCCTCGTGACCGGGGCGCACGCGTCGTCTCTCGTGGCGGCTGCTCAAAGTGAGCAGCACAGGGCAACCAGCCTTTTGCAGTACTGGGGCGGGCACGGCGCCTGAAGCCATCATCGACAGCACCACGAAGACCGGGGCTTTGGCCATCACCGCTGGCATTATGGCTGGGGGCACCACCGCAGTTAGGAGTGGAGTCACTACCGAAATCACGGTGGCGGACACCACGACTTCTGAGCGCCTTCTTACATCCCTCGGTTCTCCCTGCAGAGGGGACTAACTAATCGGCAATTCGTTCCAAGATCGCGGGCGTTGGCCTCAGGGGCACCGTGTCAATGCGGTAGGCCGCTAGCAGAGTAGCTTCGGCCCTGTCGGCGGATGCTGCATCAGCGGCATGAACGATCGCAAGAGGCTGGCCTTGCTCGATCTTGGCACCGATACGAGGCAGTCCGGTCAGGCCGACACGGGGGTCGACGTCGTCTTGCGGACGGGTCCGCCCACCACCGAGGCCGATCACTGCAAGTCCCAAGTCTCGCGTCGCGATCGAGGTGACGTAGCCGTCCGTCTTCGCGACGACCACGCGCGTGATGGGCGCCGCTGGCAGGTAGTGCGCAGACCGCTCGAACAGATCGACGGGGCCACCGAGCGCAGTGACCATCCGGGCGAAGACTTCGAAGGCACGTCCCGAGGCCAGCGCCGTTTCCAGGCGCGCGGAGGCGTCGCCGATGTCGGGACTGAGGCCGCCGACCACCAGCATCTCGGCCGCGAGCCTGAGCGTGACGGCGTGGAAGGCCGGCTCGCGCGAGCGCCCACTGAGATAGTCGAGGGTGTAAGCGACCTCCAGGGCGTTCCCCGCGGCCGAGGCTAGGGGCGAGTCCATGTCGGTGATCAGCGCCACCGTGCGCAGGCCCGCGCCGCCCGCGACGTCGACGATGCTCCGCGCGAGGGTCTGGGCCTCCCGGCGCTCGGCCATGAAGGCGCCCGAGCCGACCTTCACATCCATCACCAAGCCGTCGAGGCCGGCAGCGAGTTTCTTCGACAGGATGGACGCGGTGATCAGGTCGAGGGACTCAACGGTGCCCGTCACGTCGCGGATGGCGTAGAGGCGCCGATCCGCAGGCGCGAGGTCGTCGGTCTGTCCGATGATGGCGCAGCCCACGTCGGCGGTCACGGTGCGGAAGCGCGCGAGCCCCGGCATCGCATCGTAGCCGGGAATGCTCGCGAGCTTGTCGAGGGTGCCGCCGGTATGCCCGAGCCCGCGCCCCGAGATCATCGGTACGTAGCCCCCGCAGGCCGCGACCATCGGCGCGAGCGCGAGGCTGACCGCGTCCCCGACTCCGCCGGAGGAGTGCTTGTCCAGGACCGGCCCGGGCAGGTCCCACCGCAGGACGGTGCCGGACTCGGTCATCGCCCGCGTCAGCGCCACACGCTCCGAGCGCGAAAGACCACGAAAAAACACCGCCATCGCGAAGGCTGCGGCCTGCCCCTCGGTCACCCGCCCGTCCGTCAGGCCCGCGATGAAGTCTGCGATATCCTCGGGCGGGATCGCGCCGCCGTCCCGCTTGGTGCGGATGACTTCTTGAGGCAGCCTCATCGCCCAGCCTCCCCGAGCGCCGCGACCAGCGCCGTGCGCAGGCTGCTGGCGCCGAGGCGGAAGGTGCGCGGCCCGACCCAGGTCGGCCCCATGATCCGATCCGCGAGGGCGAGGTAAGTGCCGGCATCCGCGACGGTTTTCAAGCCGCCCGACACCTTGAGACCGACGGGATGCCCCGCGGCGTGGTCGCGGATGGCGCAGAGCATCGCCTCGGCGGCCTCCGGGGTCGCCGAAATTGCGCTTTTGCCCGTGGAGGTCTTGAGGAAATCCGCCCTGGCCTCGATGGCGAGGCGGCTCGCGGCCGTGATGGCGTCCGGGGTCGCCAGGACACCGGTCTCCAGGATGACCTTCAGCAGGCGGCCACCGTCGCAGACGTCGCGGATCGCGGCGAGCATAGCGCGGGCCGTGCCGGTCTCGCCGGCGAGGACGCTGCGATAGGGCAGGACGAGATCGATCTCGTGGGCGCCGTCGGCGAGGGCTTCGGTCGTATCCTCCACCGCCCGCTCGATGTCGTCGCCACCGGCGGGGAAGTTAATGACGGTGGCGACGCGCACCGGCGATCCGGCGAGCAGCCGGGCGGCACGGCCGACGTAGTGCGGCCAGACGCAGACGGCGGCGACCGCGCTCGCCCGGGCGTCGCGGCAGAGCGTGTCGATGGCGGCTTCCGAGCAGGATTCGCCGAGATCGGTGAGGTCGAGGAGGGGCAGGGCCCGCCGGGCGAGGGAGGCGTCGTCGGTCATCGGGGGGCACTCGCGGGCAGGCGGGCGACGAAGGCGGCGACCAGCCGGGCGAGGGCGTCCCCGGCCCGGGCGGCGGCGGCCTTGGTCTCCGCGTGATGGGGATCGCCGCCGTCGAGGCCGGCACCGAGGTTGGTGACGACGGACAGGGCGGCGACGGGCAGGCCGTAGAAGCGGGCGAGGATGACCTCGGGGACCGTCGACATGCCGACGAGGTCGGCCCCGAGGCGGCCGGCCATGCGGACTTCCGCCGGGGTCTCGAAGCTCGGTCCGGAGAACCAGGCGTAGACGCCCTGGTGCAGGGCGACGCCGGATTCGCGTGCGGCATCAAGGAGATGGGCGCGCAGATCGGCGTCGTAGGCCCCCACCATGGGCACGAAGCGGGCGTCGCTGGCCTCGCCGAAGAGCGGGTTGAGGCCCGAGAGATTGATGTGGTCGGTGAGCGCCACCAGGCTGCCGGGGCCGACCTCCGGCCGCAGGGAGCCGGAGGCGTTGGTGAGGAGAAGCGCTTGCGCCCCAAGGACTTGCGCCACGCCGAGCGGCACCCGCATCACGGCGGCATCGCCGGTCTCGTAGGCGTGGGCACGGCCCTCGAAGACCAGGACCCGGCGCCCGGCGAGGCGCCCGGCATGGAGGCGGCTGCCGTGGCCGCTCACGCCGGGGGCCGGAAACCCCGGAATTTGCCCGTAGGATACCGAGAGGGTCGTGTCGAGGTCACGCACGAGTCCGCCGAGTCCGGTGCCGGTGACGATCGCGCAGGCGAACGGTCCGCCGAACCCCTGCGCGCGCAGCAGACCGGCGGCGGCCTGGATCCCCGGCTCCAAATCACGCATGGGGCCCCCGGGGATCGGCGCCCAGGTTGTCCGGGCCGAAGGAGTCGGGCAGCAGGGCCCCGACGGTGAAGGAGGCGCGGAGGGCCGTGGCGTCGGCGACGTGGACCCGGACCGCCGGACCGGCGAATTCGCGGATGCGCTGCCGGCAGGCGCCGCAGGGGGTGACGAGGCCGGGCCCCGGGCCGAGGACCAGCAGCGCGGCGATGCGCCGGCCGCCGGAGGCGATCATGGCGGCGATGGCGCCGGCCTCGGCGCAGGTCCCCACCGGGTAGGCGGCGTTCTCGACGTTGCAGCCGGCATGGAGGGCGCCCGCCTCGTCGCGGAGGGCCGCTCCGACGGGAAAGCGCGAGTAGGGGGCGTAGGCGCGCCCCTGCGCCGCCAGGGCGGCGTCGAACAGGCGGGACAGGTCCGGAGTCAGGATGTCCGGAGTCGGGGGAGCCAGGGTCATCGGGGCGGGACACGGCGCGGCATCGCGCGACTTAGGCACCAAGTGGCGGGGCTGTCGAGGCCCGGCGCCGGCGCGGCGAGCGCATCGACAGCGCGCCCCCGGCCTCCTAAGACGGGGCGAGCGGGGGCAGAGCCGGGAGGCGAGGGACCATGTTGGGACGTTTCGAGCGCGGAGCCTCCAGCGAGGCGGTGGTGGAGTACGGCGACGGCACCATGCGGGTGATCAAGTCCGGCAGCTTCGTGCGCTGCGCCGTGACCGGCGAGGCGATCCCCCTCGACGCCCTGCGCTACTGGAGCGCGACCCGGCAGGAGGCCTATGCCAGCCCCGAGGCGGCGATGAAGCGCCTCGCCGAGACCGGACGACCGGAGTAGGGAATTTTACTCGATTGGAAATTCGGCCGAAGACGCTTTGGAAGTATCTATCCGATAGATACTAATGTCCGTATAGACCTATAGTTTGATGACTTTGTATGACCGGTTTGGCTGGATTTCGGAATGTCCGCCTGCGGACGTGGATCTAGAAAAGCCGACGTTGCTCGTACGCGGACCTCAGCCGTCCGCCGGGCGCGTGCTCAAGCGAGGGCTGCGAGTTTCAGCGCATAGTCTCGGATGTCCAGGGGCCATGCCGTCATGCGGTTGCCAAAGCCTTCGGCATCTCCGGCGAAGAGCGCACGGATCACCTCCTCAAACCCAGGCAGATCTCCAGCCAGCGCCGAAAGGAAGCGGTAGGCGGCCTCTTTCGCTGCCTTCATCTGGGTCTGCCCACCATCTGCCCGCCGCGCTTCGTCAACGAGGCGCCGTAACGCTTGCGATGCACCTCCCGGCTGGGAAGCGAGCCATTCCCAGTGACGGGGAAGCAGCGTCACCTCGCGAGCGACGACCCCGAGCTTAGGGCGACCACGGCTTCTTGAAGCACCCTGGGGATCCAGTTGGCTGTCAACGCCGCTCGTCGCGTCTCCCGCATTCCCGAATTCGGCGAACCTTGCGGTGATCTCCGCTTCGTTTCCATGCAGATCAAGGTCGATGACGGCACCCGACCTGTCATCGAAGGCCAAGATCGGGTCGTCTTCTTCAGCTGTTCGCGCTTTGACGGCGAGAGCCACGTCGATCAAGCGACCGCTGGCCAGCCGCCGCACGCCCACGAATGCGGTGAATGTCCTCATCGGGTCGTCTGGCATGGCACCTCCGTCCTGACCTCCATAGCTGGAGCGATCCCTTGTCGTCAATTTTACCCGGGTGATATTGTGCGAAGGTATCGCTTCCGATAGCGTTGCTGCCGATCTGCGAGGGCGAGCTATGAGAGTGGAAGACCGAAAGGCGGCTGTGAGCGCCTACAAGAAGCGGGAGGTCGAAGGCGGCATCTACGCCGTCCGCTGCGTGGCGTCCGGTGAGGTTTGGGTCGGCAGCGCGTCCGACCTTTCCAAGATCCAGAACCGCCTATGGTTCACCCTCCGGCAAGGCACGAACACGCACCGTTCGCTCCAGAGTACGTGGAATGCGCATGGGGCGGAGGCTTTCAGCTTCGAAATCGTCGAGCGGTTGGAGGCTGAAGAGATTGCGTACGTCCGCGATCGAATGATGAGGGAGCGCCTCATCCACTGGGCGGAGCAGCTCCGGGCCGTCCGGATATGAGTTCGGCACCCAAATCTGCCCGTTTGGCTGCCAACGGCATCACCCTGGCGCACGACAGCTTCGGCGACGGGGCGGCTGAGACGATCCTTCTGATCGCTGGGCTCGGTACGCAGATGATCCGTTGGACCACCCCCTTCTGCAGCGAGCTGGTGACGCGCGGCTATCGTGTCGTGCGGTTCGATAACCGGGACACGGGACGCTCGACACACTTCACTGACCACGGCGCGATGGAATTTGCGGCCTTGGCCTCGGCGCTTTCCGAAGGTCGGCGGCCGGAACTCGCCTACACGCTGGACGACATGACCTCGGACGCGATCGGCCTGCTCGATGCCCTGTCCATCCGCCGAGCCCACATCGTCGGCCGCTCGATGGGAGGCATGATTGCCCAGATCCTGGCGAGCGAGCACCCGTCTCGCGTTCTCTCGCTCACCTCGATCATGTCGGCCACGGGAAATCCGGACCTGCCGTCGGCCGAACCCGACGCTATAACAATGATGATGCGTCCGACCCCCGATCCCGTGTTGGACAAGGCGGGCTTCATCGATCACGGCGTTGCCTTCGCACGGTACATCGCGGGCACTGCTCATCCGTTCGACGAAGAGGCTTGTCGTGCTCTTCTCCGGGAGGAAGTTCGGCGAGGCCGTGCGCCGGGCGGGTTCGGACGCCACCTCGTAGCGATGATGACGGCTGGCGACCGCCGTTCACGGCTCGCTGCGATCACGGCGCCGACCCTCGTTGTTCATGGCACGGACGATCCTCTCTTTCCTGCTGCCTGTGACGAGGACACCGCGGCCTTGATCCCGGGTGCGGAGATGATGTTGATCGCCGGGATGGGTCATGATCTGCCGCCATCCTTGTACCGAGCCACTGCCGAAGCGATCGAGCGAACCGCTCGCCGTTCAACCATCTCGGCATCAGCAGGGTAGAAGGGCTCCGTCCCAAGGGTTTGAGCGGCCGCTTTCGAGAAGGCAGTTGTGTCGTTCCTACGGCAGGGCTGGATCGTAAGCCGAATGTCGGCTTTGAACCGAAGATCGAAATAAGTGTCAGGCAAACAATTCTACCCTAGCACCCTCCCAATCTTCGCTACGCAACCACACCCACATCCAACCCCCGCAACGGCCACCGCATCCGCAAACGCAAGTGTCATAGGCAGCACCCCGGCGCGGGCGGCGAAGGGGGGTGAGAGGCGGACGTGGTCCTTTTCGGTGGTGACGAGGTCGGCGCCGCGGCGGGAGGCCTCGGCCGCGAGGGTGACCTCGTCGGCGGGGCCGTAGGGGTGGTGGTCCGGGCAGGGGCGGGTCGCAACGAGGGTGGCCCCGGCCTCTTCGAGGCTCGCGAAGAATTTTCGGGGGCGGCCGAGGCTCGCGAAGGTGAGGACGCGGCGGCCCGTCAGGTCGGCGCTCGGCACCAAGCGGGAACGGTGGACCGGGAGGCTGTGCGCCCGCGCCACGCGGCCACGGCCTCGCCCCGGGGCTCGGTCCCGATCAGCTCGAGGCCATGGACGTGCGGCCATTGCCGCGCGAGGGGCACCCGCAGGGGACCGGCCGGGAAGGGCAACCCGTGGTCGAGGCCGGCGCCGGCATCGACCACGGCCCGCGACAGCGCCTCGGCCAAACCCGGGCTCCGCAATCCGCCATCCCTGACGATGAGGTCGGCGCCCTCGGGGACGCCGCGCGCAACCCCCGATCCGTCAGTGCGCCGTCATGAGCTGGGCGAGGCTCGCGGCCAGCTCGTCCTTGCGGAACGGCTTGGTCAGGCGGGCCAGGTCCGGGTCCACGCCTCCGCGCTCGGCGTAGCCGGAGACCAGCAG
>Ga0160428_1002380_pt1 | contig 11538 bp, 8 predicted proteins | sample SolpanmetagenomM_FD_108198 | JGI IMG/M metagenome (GOLD analysis project Ga0160428, IMG submission 108198) | Solar panel surface microbial communities from Lawrence Berkeley National Laboratory, California, USA - M | ecosystem: Engineered > Built environment > Solar panel > Unclassified ...
CATATTCCTTATTCAACAGAAACACTCGACTTTTATCAACAAAATTCTGCATTGTGTCAGCTTCGAGAACGTGAGTTTCGCGTGTTTGCCGAGTCGCCGGACGAAAAAAGATTGCGAATGAATCCATGTCCGTCGCCTCAACGAGCATTTCTACATCACTTGGCAGAAGATTTTGGATTCGATTCGGAAAGTATGGATCCAGAACCACATCGTCATGTTTTGATTCTCAAAACTCCTAAATTTGTATCTGCTCCCAGTAAAACCCTTGCTGAATGTATAAGGATAAGAATGACCAAGCGACCACTTACTGAACGACCAACAGTCGTCAATCCTAAACAAAGCTCAACCATTAACAGTAAAGATGTAGATCTACCATTTAATGCTTTGATAATCACATCACCTCGGTTTGGTTTGACAGAAGAAGATGTACGATCGACTCTATCATCCGACAACTTGACGTCTAAATTCAAGATTTCATTTCTACCTTCTGAAGAAGTTCTTGTCACCCTTTCTTCACTCGATACTAAAGGGGCCGAACTCGAACAATCGCTACGTTCTCAACAAGATGTCTTATCTCAGCTAGTCGCGAGAGATAATCTAGGCATGTCCCTCGATCTTTGCACTGTTGACTCTTCACTTAACGTCCTCCGTCGCGAGAATGATTCTTCGAACACCGGAGCGGTAAGTGGCGGATGGTCAAGAGTCGTTGCAAGAAGCGCCAAGACGGCTTCGAAATCTTTTGCCAATGCGACTCGTGATGTTGGAAGTGTCAGGGGAGGAAATGTGTTTTCTGCACTTAATGGACTTGGATCTGGGAGTGGAAATGGAAAGATGACGTTTACGAAGCAGAATGTTAAAAAGGAAAAGGAAAAGGTGAAAGAAGTGGTTGATGATTGGGAAATGGAAATGAAGGATGATGAAGAGGAAAAGATGGAAGGAATAGAGAATGAAGAAATAAAGACTGAAGGAAAGAATACAGAGGAGGAAAAGAACGAAGAAATAAAAAGTAATGAAGTAAAGGATGAGTATGTCCAGAGTGGAGAAGCGAAGGATGATTTAAACAAGACTGAGAATCAAAAGTCTGAAAGGGGAATTGATGATTTACATTCTCAGGATCGAGTCATTGAGATCAAAGAAGATGCTGATATAGAAGCTCAAGAAGCCATCAAAGAAACTGCTGACAGTAAAGAGTCCGAAGTACAAGAATAGAATCATTTCAATAATGATGTAGAATCGAGTGATTAGACGTCAAGCATACTAGATTATGATATTATTACATTAGATAATGATTGAAGCCGGCTACTGTACATATTCACTTTGAATGTTAACAATCATATTCTCGTTTCGATCATTATAAACGTCACTTGTATTATTTGAAATAAACCTTTGTATTATATAATTCAATCATTACATCCATTCGTCATAATTCATTCTTCATGATCAGTCATCACAATTCATCATATTCCATCATCATAACTCGTCAACTCATCGATCGGCAGACCCTATCAACACAACTCGTCATGACCATATCACCACCCATACTCGACATCGGATGAAAGTCAATCGACAAGCACATACTAAAGAAAAGAAGACGTAACGCCCCTCTGCTTGAACAAACTCTTGCCCCTGACCAACCACTGTCTATAAGCTCTATACCGCTTCTTATCCCCATCGTCAACCTCTACACTCAACGCGTTTTCTCTCGTAGCTATACTGACGAAATCTTTATAGGCCGTATACTCCTCTCCGACATCGTTGTATTCGTCTGTATAACGATGACTATCGTCGGTAATGACGGTGCTTTGCTCGAGATATGACGCGTATTCACTAGCGACTGTGCTGTCTTCGGTTTTGTAAACGTCTTCTTCCATGACTACGAGTGGAATGTTATAGGGATGGGAAATGTAGTGTTCGTATTCGGCCATTTCGCTGCCTGTTACTGTAGGGTTCAAGGACGTTTCGTAGATCTTGTGGAGCGTCCAGGTCGACATGAGAGATTTACTGTTTTGTTCTTCGTCTTGTTCGCTAGGAAAGGATGTTGTGGCGATGGTTGTTGTGGAAGAAAGTGGATGAGAGAAAGAAAGTGGATGAGAGAGTTTGGAAAGAGTCGCTTCGTCTGAAGATTGTTGTGCTATTGTGGATTGGTTGTGAGAACTCACTTGGGTGTTTATGGAAGAAGGTCGGTTGTTGGTGTGGATAAGATTGAGGTTTGAAGATCCTCTTTGCAGTTGTAGAATTTCAGATGCGTCGTCGTGCGGATCGATAATGCTGACACTTTTTTTCTTGCCCTTTTCTTGGGGTTCATTCAATGCTGTTCGATGCAGATCCAGACGTGGTACAAACGGAGATATAATAGCAATCGTGTCAATATCTTTTTCTCTTGACGTTATCTTTTCAGCCGAAGCAGTCTTTGCAGATGATAGTCTATAACTAAATATTTTGGAAAATGAAGACAACACAAAAGGACGATAGTATTCCGCCCAATAAGTATCAGTATGTATCAGGGAATGGTCTGCATCCCTTTCATCATTGTCACCATAGTCATTGACAGGAGGAAATTCGCGTCTTTCAAGATGACGAGCATCATACCAATCAATATAAGACTTTCTCTTCCGAAAGCGTTCCAGATAGTCTTTTGGATTTGAATAATGAAGATAATAATCCGAAGACAAATCCCACAACATTGGTTGTCCATGAACATAGACATAGTTCCCTAAAAACAGATTATATGCTTCTTGTCGTTGGGAATCAAGAAATGAATTGTGATAATATCTTTTGAACGATTCTACCATGTCTCGGCCTTGACTTTGCCAATGGTTTACTTTTCTATAAGTGGCAATAGTGTTGACGAGATGAGAACCACCATATTGAACAGCTATAGTATCACCATGATCATGAAACATCTGCGTAAACATATCGATTGCCTCTGAATCATATTCCATATCAGCAGTCTCTATAATACCAAGAGCTTGAAGTTGTAATCCAAAAGCATGCTTTCCAATCACAAACTGTGCAGCATTTGTTCGATCTAAACAATCTACACAATTAGTTCTAGCTATTCCATTCTGAACCCTCGGAGAATCCTCCGAACCATATCCATTATGAAAGAAATCGGTTCTTAGAAGTATTTCCGCGGCTATACGTTCAAGATTTCCAATAACATCTCCATTCTTGGTCTTTGACGCTCGACTCATATCAAAAGCGTTATATATTATTCGCTTATCATCTGGTAAGAACTGGTTCAAATAATCTATAGCCTGCTTCAACTCTTGTATAAGTTTAGATTCCCTGGGAGTTCTTTCTTTTGCTTTGACAAGGTTCAGAACATAGATAGGACAACCATAACGTCGAAATAGATCATCAAAATGTGCAGCCGCAGGTTGATAGAACGGATCAGTCAAGTTCAAATCAATCGCTGGCTTTGGAGTTACACCACTATTATCTTGAGTCCAATAAAGCGGTATACTTCCACGATGATGAACATACGAAGTATAAGAAGGCTTAGAACACATCCGCGGTCCAGGTCCATGAAATGATGTGGTCAACATCTCTGACACAATCTGTTCCGTTTCGACATCGTTAGCTACATATCCCAGATCATTGACTCCTCGTTTCAAGAAACGTGCACCAGCAAAGAATCGTGATCTCCGACCGATAATGGTAACATATACGATTCTACCAAACACGTTGATAGAAGATTGAGAGATGAACCCATGCATGATCGGTATACACCAATCGTAAGCATTTTCAACGTTACTTTTTGCTGGTGTCAGAAGATGATGATTCCAGACAAACATGTCATTATAATCGCGTCCAGCGGGAGAATTACCTTTCGATGCAGCGAACCTTTCACGAATCATGTTGTTCTGTAAAGTCTTTGTAATGTTATAGGTATAACTGAAATAGAAGTTCTTGGACAAATCAAGGTTGTTCAAGATTGCGAGGAACTTTGTCTCTTCAGCATTTCGGCCGGTAGTAAATCGATATCCAGCGCCAGATGTCAACGTGACTTGATCAATCGCTTCAATTTTATATACATAATGGCCACCAAGCATAGCTACTTGTTGTCTTTTTGTGATGATCAACATGTAATAGCCTTCAGTAAAGCGAATAAATCCAAGTATTCCCCAAAAACTAAGCTTATGACGAAGTCCCCCAGTAGCTTTGTTGCCATCATCGATGGCAGTTAGTAACTCGTTAATCTCTTGCTTATCGTAAGTGATTCCATCTTCGAATAATGCTAGTTGATCAGGTGGACATGTTCTGTCAATCTTCAACACTTTATAATAACGATCGGATACATCAGCTCCCGTGATAAAATATCTAGCATTTGTCTCGTACAGGTTGAAACGAAATAGTCGGTGTAATTCTGGTATCGTCTCATCATTCTGCTTAACAGCTCGTTTACGAGAAGAGGAATATGTATTTACTCGAGTCAGAGATTCTTTTGTCGTTGTCACTGACTCTTGATCGTCAAGTTTGACACTTTCATTGTCTACATGATGATTGGTAGAGATTGAGTTTACATTATCAGCTCTATCAATCGCTATCTCTTTAACACTCGCTACATCATTCTCGGTCATATCTCATAATCTTTCAGTCTTGTCTATATAGTTAAGGCTCCATTTAATGAATAGATTTATAAGATAGCGTGTTTACTTTATTTCAATGGAGGAATCGTTCTTCGGCTCAAAAAAAGGTTATTTATTGATTACCTGGCGTCGTGAACCGTTCATGGGCGGCACAAACCAAAACCTTGGCCCCAAACAAATCCTCCATCTGACCCCGAAAACTGTCTTGTAGATTTCACGACATAATAATAATAAGATAGCATATACAAAATGGATTCCGATTCCGCAATAGATCTCAAAGATCCCTCGAGATTCTTGGAAATTAAAAATATTCGCTACCAATTGATGTGATATCTCTTTCAAACCATCATACAGATACATTACTAACTAGATAATCCAAGTCGACAAGAAGACACGATAATCTTCCACCTTATCGAACGTGTTCAATTCGCACTCAACGCGACAATCTACACCCCCAATGGCGTCAACATCCCCGGTAGTAACCTTTCGCTATTCGACTTTTTCCTTTCCGAACAAGAACGTCTCCATTCTTTAGTCCGTCGCTACCAATCCCCAGATGAATATCCTTTCTTCGCCTCTCACCTCCAAACTCCAATCTTGGCTCCGATAGAATATCCCAAAATCCTCCATCCAAACAACGTAAATCTAAATCAAAAACTCAAAGACTCGTACATAAACGCCATTCTCCCGGCTGCGTGTGCGCATCTGAATCGTGAGGAAAGAGGTGAAGCAAAGGAGAATTATGGTTCTGCGGCCACAAACGACGTGAATTGTATACAGGCATTATCGCGAAGAATACACTTTGGCAAATTCGTGGCAGAGTCAAAGTTTCAAAGAGAGACGGAGAGGTTTGTAAAGTTGATCAAGAATGAGGATCGAAAGGGAATCGATGAAGCCATAACGGATGTAAAAGTGGAAGAAAAGGTTTTGGAGAGGTTAAGATTAAAAGCAAAGACGTATGGAACTGATCCTAGTGGTGAAGGGGAACAAAACGGAGCAAAGATAAACATTGATGCTGTTGTTGCCATGTACAAGGTGAGTTTATTCAGGCCAATAATCAATTAAGATAAATGCTGATGCTGGACAGGATCATATAATACCACTGACAAAAGAGGTTGAAGTGGAATATCTCATGCAGAGGTTGATTGGTACTGAATGGGAATAGTCATATATACATGCTATGGGTATCATGTCGTGCGTAATTATGTACAATGAAAAACGGAACGAACTACACCGTGACCCGCCCGTGTGCATCAAATGAGCGTGACAGACTCATTGGATGCGTTCGAAGATTTGCGTGTGGAAGCAGCCTTGTCCGAGCTTTCATACCATGCTTGATCTACCCAAGATACAATCAAATCCCTGGCCTTGTCTCGCATAGTATAATATCCAGGATGTTGACGAGGTGTAAACATGGTTTGGTGAGCAGTAATCTCATCATCCGCTGTTGTGTTGATTGCTTCTATCCAGCAACCTTTATTTGACTGCTCTACATCCGTGTTGGGTTTTCTTCGTTTTGCACGAGGCTCTTCATCGTCGTCAGCCACGGATCTCTTAGCTTCGGGTACAACGCAAAACGTTCGGTCACTTCCGACCAACTTTTCAGCTACAAGGGTACGTCCATCCTTTGGGCTTAGACGGGTGTAAATGTCGGCAAAGCCAAGCTTGTATTTCTCTGATACTTTCACCACTTGATCCACTCTTTGACCCAACTCCGCACCTCGCATTAAACAACCGACAAAAATCAAATGACTACTGATCCAATTCATTCCTGATGTAATCTGTGATTTCTTGTAATATGCAGCTCCACCAGCAGCAGCTAATGCCGCTGCACCTCCAGCCAATAAGGCGTATTTCCCCAATCGACCCTTTCCAGTCACTGCTTCCGCTCCCCCAGCCGATACCGCTGCTGTGCTCGCTGCTGCGGCCGCAGCCATTGCTGATTGCGCCTTTTCACCAGATCCAAAGAACTGAACAACAGTGTTATATACACTTACAGCGGTCGACGCTGTGTTGAAGTGTTGCTCCGCTGTATGGGCAAAGACTCCAGGATGCACGCCTAGGTATGGAGTGTCGAACGCTAATACTCCTTGTATACTTGGAAATAGTGGATGGACGATATTCTCGGCCGCCTTTCGTGATTGCGCATCTTTCTCTCCGGTTTGATCTGTCGGTTGACTTTCGGCCGCATCATTTGCGATTGCAATCAATGTTTCAGCAGCAACAATTCCACCCATTGAATGTCCAACAAGGACTACTCGTACTGTCGCATCTAACGTAGGTGATTTGGTGCCTGTCGTGGTTTCGATATCAATAACATGATCTTGCAACCATTCTCTGAAAGCTTTGACGCTGTCTTTCAGATCCCCGCGAGTTTCGAATCTAGGGTACACAATAGAAGTTACATTAATATTTGGCAAAGCATGAGATACTAGTGCTCGGAGATTATCAGGGAACTGGTCAAACGTGTCGTCTCCTCCTTTGAAGCCGTGGATGAAGACGAGTAGCAGCGTCTTGCGCATGATGGCTACATTGCCGTAGGTCAACAGTGATCATAAGAAATGGTTGGTACATGAAGCGTGAAAATGGGGACAAACGATCAGCCCTAATCACGTGAAAACCCCCCACAAAATATTTTGAGTTCTAAGCCCTAACGTTAAGTTACGTCAATTATTATATAAACGATATCGAATTCCTGAAGATTTTCCGAGCAATTGTTGAAATGGCTCTAGCGACAATGAAATTGGATGTATCATCTCAGAAGCCTTATTATTGATCGATAGATTGGATCAATGCTCTATAAATCACACCTAGTGCATCAGATAGACATTATGGGTTTCGTATCATGGCTGATCACGCACTTTGCACCATTGTTTCTTGTAACATCTCCAATCACCAGCTATGCAGATCAGATTCACTCCATATATAAGACTCGATCGTCCGCAGGGTTCTCTTTGGATATTCCTCTGATAATGCTATTAGCTTCCATATTAAAGTATATTTTCTGTATAAGTCGATATGATCCCAATAACACTAACTACATCTCCCAGAATCTTTTATTGGCAAGGCGAACGTTATGATATATCACTGCTGATTCAAGCCATGATCATGATTGTTATACACACCACTCTACTACATGTTGCACTTGTCAATCGGCCCTCAGATGCCATGCCCATCAATCATAAGCCCTTTGAGGCAGCATCCAATGAATCTACTTCTTCCCCACGACCGTACTCGTTCTGGCAATGGCGTTCAAGAAAGCCTTATTGGCAGTTTTTAGGCTACTATGTCGGTACGTTGGTGGTATTGCAGCTCATCTTTGGAGTTACACCTTCATTCGTCAAATTGCAAGGTATGGTTGCATTATCAATAGAAGCATTATTGCCGATTCCTCAGATACTTGCAAACCAGAGGAATAAGAGTTGCAAAGGCTTTAGAATATCTCTGTTGATCAATTGGCTTTTTGGTGATGCTTTGAAGATGATGTTCTTCTTCATGGCAAAGTCAGATATACCACTGGCTTTTAAGTTATGCGGAACTTTCCAAGCCATGTGTGACTGTTATTTGGGCATACAATATTACATGTTTGGAAATGGCGTAGAGCATGACGATGTTTTATTACGAAAGGAATGATTTGGTGGATTGCCGGAAACATATGCAACAATGACTCTAGTCGAATTGACCGACTTTTGAGGACAACGAGAAAGCCCTATCATCGCCAGATGGCGCATCTTCCTCTCCTGTTACATGCCAGTCTGGACGGATAACAGTCGGAATGATGAAATTACTTCAAATATGACAGACAGATTTCCACGGCGAAAGTCGTACCGCTTTTTGCAGCGGAGAATCATGTATATCATCACTGGTATATGGATAATCTCTAAGTGAGATACTACAGCTTACCGATCATAGCTGATAGTCTAGCGTTCAAGGAATACCAGCCTTTGACGATCTTCCATGATATCAAAGTGCTTGAACTTCAGAGGTCCAGACAATGGATAGAGTCTGCTTGGTATCCAAGAATGTTTTAGGTATAGTGATGTAGAAGTCTGGAGTAGAGATGGAAATTGTATCCAAGGAGTATCAGGGGTCTGTGGCTCAGAGGTGGATGACAATTGAGAATCCTAGAAGATTGGATATATCCATTCACATTGTCGAATGACGAACTTGATGTTGATGTAGATGTATTTAAGCACAAAGTAATACAGTGCATGCGCGAGATGAGTTGAATAAAATGTACAAATCAATTTATCATTTCTAGTGGCGGAAATGCCATATTCTACTTTGATCGTGATACTTACTCACAATTGAATTGCTGCGTATAAATTTGGTCTGATCTAATGTTTGCCATGATTTCTCTCGATCGTATCTCGAAATAACATAGCAAAACTTGTCACTCTAACTAGATTTCCTCCCTCGACGTAGATGGACGTCGAAGTACCACACCCAGATCAGCCATCGTTTCTGAAATCCTTAATCGTGAGTTCACCACTATTGACTGTACGATGACTCCGCATTGACAGTATCAGGCCGGTGGACTAGCAGGTACAATTGTCGACGTCTCGCTCTTCCCTTTGGACACTCTAAAAACCCGTCTACAGTCTCCACAAGGATTTTTCGCTGCAGGAGGCTTTCGAGGAATTTATAATGGTCTTGGATCTGCTGTTGTAGGATCTGCGCCCGGAGCTGCGTTGTTTTTCGTGACATATGAAAGTGTCAAATCGTCATTCTCGAATGGGTCAAAGGGTATTCAAGGCAACGAGGTTTTAGTCCATGGCGTCGCGGCTAGTTTAGGAGAGATTGCGGCTTGTGCGGTAAGAGTGCCGACTGAAGTGGTCAAACAACGTGTACAGGCAGGTCAACATGTCAGTTCTTCCGAGGCACTGAGAGCTATTTTAAGAATGAAAGGCTCTCGAGGATGGATAAGTATGTGGAAGGAATTGTATAGAGGTTGGTCAATTACTGTCATGAGAGAAGTGCCGTTTACTGTCATTCAATTCCCGCTATGGGAGGCTATGAAACGATGGGCTGTGGATAGACGGACACATAAGGAACCAGGGTCAGTTGGAAATGTTATGGGAAAGGAAAATAGTCAGAGTGCTACAGCGATGGAGTCTGCTGTCTTTGGAAGTATGTCTGGTGCTATCGCTGGTGCATTGACTACTCCGCTGGATGTTCTAAAGACGAGACTCATGCTGGCAAAGGAAAAACAGAATATAATGCGCTTATGCTCTTCGATATATAGAGCTGAAGGCATCGGCGCATTCTCAAAAGGGATTGGTCCGCGAACCACATGGATCGGAATAGGTGGTGCTGTATTCTTAGGGAGTTATCAATTTGTTATGAACAACTTATAAACCACTAATCGAATGCTAACGTATGATTGACTGGAAAAATCATCAATACTGGCGAGAGATCAAGAATAGGTCACAAAAATGGCTAGGTGTTTCGTTTCATTTGACCTTGAAAGTCTTGGCATTAAAAATTGAGTTTGTGCATACATAGTAGTTCACGGCTCGTGATAAATTATAATATTCTTTGTTATCATACAGTCATCATCACTCGTATGAGATATCATTAACTATTCATGCTTTCAGACCATAATATTAATTATAGTCTTTCATATTATCACTCGTTTGATAATTCATTCATTTAATCTACTATCAAAGTATTGATGTTTCAATGTTTTAGCAATTGCTGCTTTGACTAGTCAATGGGACCAATTCACATTCATCTTCACATTCCTTTGCCTTGATATATCTTGACCTGCACCTGGAGGATTCTCATGGTGCAGGCTCAGAATAATCCGGGATCTGCATCACAGCCCGTGGATCAAAATGGGGACAATGACGGCGACGATTTCGGAGACAAGTTTAAAGCATTTGCATTTACTTATCGCACTCCCATTTCATCCGGTACTGCTAGCATGATATCCACATTCTGTGCAGTGAGTTATACTATTAGTCTCTATATGTATGTATGTACTGACTGACAATATGATAGTTTCCACTTGACTTTGCGAAAAGTCGCATGCAGTCGTCAGTTTAATCGATTCAAACGTGAATATGGAATTGGATCATTAATTGCTATTTTGAAACAGATACGGTTCAAGATTCTTACCAACCATACAAGATGCATACCGTTCAGAGGGTATAAGAGGCTTTTGGAGGGGTAAAATATTGTCAAAAATTATGTTCACTTTGCTGACATACTAACTTTATGGTTTTCCAGGAGTTACACCACCACTTGTCAGCGTGACTGCAGTCCGAACCACGTCATTCTCTCTCTACCAAGCCGCAAAAACAAACTACTCTGGTTTTTTCCACAACCTGACTGGTGAAGGTCCTGTCGACATTTCGAACGGACGAAACCTTAATCCAACTCTGGCTACAATTATATGCTTTGCTTCTGCCGGTGCTACTGCTGGTGCTACTGTGACTGTTCTTGCTTGTACTAACTACGCTTTTCTAATTGATCTCGAGAGGAAATGCTAATGTTCTCCTTAGGTCCTTTTGAACTCACCAAACTTCACTCTCAACTCGCCGGTAAAATCGCAAGGGAACAGGGAAAGAAAGAGGTGAGAATGGGTGCACTTGGTACTGCTCAGAAGCTGTTTAGAGAACATGGGTTTCGTGGATTATATATCGGTTATCGTCTACATTTGTGTAGGTTGGGTACCAATTGGGTTATCAAGGCTGTATAGACTGACTATCGTGTAGTACGTGATACAATAGGAACGTCGATTTACTTTACAACATATGAGACGGCGAAACTGGTCCTCGGAAATGTCGGCGGTGTCTCATCAACATCACCGTTGGCTGTTATGATTGGTGGTGGACTTTGTGGTATGCTGAGTTGGTGCTTTACTTATCCAATTGATGTCGCCAAGACTGTATATCAAAAATCTCTCATGACGGATCCGAAAACAAAAATTCCTTTTCCCAAG
>Ga0160428_1002382_pt1 | contig 11527 bp, 11 predicted proteins | sample SolpanmetagenomM_FD_108198 | JGI IMG/M metagenome (GOLD analysis project Ga0160428, IMG submission 108198) | Solar panel surface microbial communities from Lawrence Berkeley National Laboratory, California, USA - M | ecosystem: Engineered > Built environment > Solar panel > Unclassified ...
TGCTTTCGGTAGTGAGAGCAACCCTGGCAAGTGGGGATACTACACCATTGCCTGCATTGCCTACCTCGTCATCATCTGGCACTTGGCTCTTCACGGCCGCAAGCAGGCTGCCGCAAAGGGTGGAAAGGTCGGGACTCTTTTCGCATCCATTGCTGGATTCACTCTTATCCTCTGGACTGCTTACCCAATGTATGTTTTTATTCTATCTACTCCTATCTCACAACAACTGCTAACAACGTCTCAGTGTTTGGGGTATCGCCGATGGCTCTCGCAAGGCCAGCGTTGACGCTGAGATCATTTCCTACGCTGTCCTTGATGTTCTCGCCAAGCCCGTCTTCGGTATGTGGCTCCTGCTTAGCCACCAGAGCATGCCCGAGACCAACATTGACCTTGGCGGATTCTGGTCACACGGATTCGACTCTGAGGGCAACATCCGTGTCGGTGATGATGAGGAGGGTGCGTAAATGCACTAGCCTCTTTTATCTATCAGGCATAGAGTTGTTTGAGCAAGTCTGGATGTTGCTACCACTTAGCTTGGACACCACCAAACACGTAAAATGATACCGGAGAGGGGACGAACCATTGGTGTAACCTCTTGTTGTTGTTGTAGAGGATAAGTGAGAGAGACCTCGCTTGCGAGTGGTTCTCTAGCGATCTCGATATAATGGACCTAATTTCTAAAGATTGCTATACGTAAATGGTTGACGACTATTAAAGAACGCTCTACGTAAATGGTTCATGTCTTTTTGGAGGTGATGATAATAAACTAGTCATACGAAGAATCAATCCTGCTTCTCTTGTGTCAATCAAGTCTTCTCTTCTTGTGTTTCTTGTATTGTCACCTCATTCTCCGCGCCGACTTAGACCGTGCTTTCTCTTATCTCTGGACCTAACGCACAAACAACGCTAGAGAGCTGCCCCGCCCACCAAGACGTGGTGCACCCACAACGACAAACGATGTTTCTTGGGAGAGACATCTACAGTATACAACGGGGGCGGCAAAAACGAAAGCTAAGCTAAAGCAATACATGTATTCGCAAGGCCAAAAGCAAGAGCTGATCGGCCATATACCGCCTAAACACTGTGCACCCCACGCCATCGAAGCTAACGGAAGAGGACCACCCGAAACAGGTGTGGCAGGTAGCAAGGTAGCAAGGCAGGCAGCGAGACGTTTGGTGCGGGGAAAGCTGGGAAAAGACCGCGTGCATGGTTGCGTGGAACGGCGGCAAGCGAGGGAAAAGAGAGCTGGCGTCTCGTGTGAATCGTGTCCAGAACCGGGCTCAGCAGCAGAGTCAGCTCCAGCGCGGGATAGTCGGCGGGTAATCGTCTTGGGACTCTCTTTAGCTCGAGACCGAGCATGGTGGCGAGACACAGATAAGGTCACTGTTACAGGAAGGTGAAGGAGAGGGAGAAGCTAGCCAGAGATGGATAGCACACGACAGTTTGAATCAATGGAAAGTAGCTCTTAGCACCGCTTGGATTGGAAGGATCTAGGTGGTCTTCTCGGACCAGCAGCCTGCAAGCAAGTCAAGTGAGGTGAGAACAGCGTGGCTTTACTCCGGTGCCATTGGAATCTGCAGAGCTGGAAGCGTCGCTCTGTTCCAGAAGTCGATACATGGATACAGATAGACAGGAGAAAGGGTGCATGTGCATGAGAATAGAATAGGCAGAGATAGCGTCGGAAGACGAACGAGGGGAGAAGGTCGACAGATAAAACGGGAGGCTGGAGGCTGGAAGTTGGAGAGCGAAAGCGAAAAGCAGGGGGTTGCCTGGCAGTAACCAATCGGAAAGTGGGCTAGAAGGTTACATCATGGTTGTACCTCTGTTAGCGTGGAGAGTGGAGCCATTGCCTGCGCGGACCGATTGAGCTATAGGCACAGCGATCCCTCCCACCTCTCTTCCATCTTCCCCTTCTTCTCGTCGTCGTGTGTTATCAGAACCAGCTCATCTCCTCTCACTTCTACCTCTTCTTCATCCTAACACCTTCCACTACATTCTACATTCCTTTGCATAGCTTTCCACCGTCGCAAACATGCACCGCACATACTCTATGAGACAGGCCAGAGCCCCAACTGGTAGGCCACCTCTCCTGTTGGAGCTCCGACCTCAACAAACAGAACCAATGCTAACAACCAACAATAGCGTCGCAGTTGGAGCGCCCGCCACCACCTCAATCTTCCACCAAGGCCAACCGCTTCTTCGGCAAGGCGAACTTCGGTACGTTCTTCTGTAGACCTCAATCAGCGGTCGCAATCCTATCTGAGAATCCCAACTAATGAGACATTTTCTCCACAGGTCACAACTTCCGCCGTCAAGCCGCCGGTGCCTTCGGCCCTGACTTGGCCAAGAAGCTCGCACAGCTCGTCAAGATGGAGAAGAACGTCATGCGCACAATGGAGCTCATCGGCCGCGAACGTATGGAGGCTGCCGTATGTTGATATCTAGTCAAAACACGATTCTTAGACCCCGCGACTAACTAGCCTTTAGCAACAACTCTCCATCTGGGGTGAGGCCTGTGACGACGACGTCTCTGATGTTACCGACAAGCTTGGTGTCTTGTTGTACGAGATTGCCGAGCTCGAGGACCAGTTCGTCGACCGCTACGACCAGTACCGTGTAACCATGAAGTCTATCCGCAACATTGAGTCTTCCGTCCAGCCCAGCCGTGACCGTAAGTGACTGCAATCGTCCATTTTATCCAACTCCATAATCTAACAATTCATTTCAGGCAAGCAGAAGATTACCGACCAAATCGCTCAGCTCAAGTACAAGGAGCCCAACTCTCCCAGAATCGTTGTCCTCGAGCAGGAGCTTGTTCGTGCTGAGGCCGAGTCCCTCGTCGCTGAGGCTCAACTCTCCAACATCACCCGTGAGAAGCTAAAGTCTGCCTTCACCTACCACTTCGATGCCCTCCGTGAGCACTGCGAGAAGGTCGCCATCATTGCTGGTTTCGGAAAGCACCTCCTCGAGCTCGTCGATGACACCCCTGTTACTCCCGGTGAGACCAGGGCTGCCTACGACGGTTACGAGGCCTCTAAGTCGTAAGTCATATTCTCATGCCAGGTGCACCTTCATTTGTATGTGCTAACAATCATCACAGCATCATCCAGGACTGCGAGGATGCTCTCACCAACTGGGTCGAGTCCAACGCTGCTGTCAGCTCCAAGGTCTCTGCCCGCTCCCGCACTCTATCCCAGCGCCGCAGCCAGAAGATGCAGGCTGGCTCTGGTCTCGACCTCTCTGGCCAGGACCAAAGCATGACTGGTGACCGTCAATCTGGACTTTGGGTGCCCGCTCAGACCTTGACTCACCAGAACCAGTACGGTGACGAGGGTGAGGACGAGATGGAGGAGGAGGAGCACCAGCACCGTGGCCGCCAAGAGGAGCAGATTGAGGCTTGAACAAGTCACGATATGATTCTTTGGCATCAAAAGCGCTGATAGACTGTCTACTACTATACATATGGAAGTTTCACACGGCGGTGTTTATACCCAGCTTAACAACAGGCATAAACTGAACAGTTGTTTCATGGGTGAGATAACTGGGGCCAAGCAATGGGTGGTGTTTTTTTTGGACACGGCAGTTCTTCGATTGTTAATTTCTTCTACTTCTGCTTCATGTTCCTTCTCATCATCGTTGCGTTGTGGTTTGCTTTTCCGCGAAACAACTTCTGCTACCATGTTCCGTGTCTTTTCAATGTGTTTCGTGCAAGCCCTTTTCTACCTCAGGAGGCAGTATATCCATCTCGTAACACGTCGTCGGCGACTAGTGCTAAGCTTGTTCAATTTGACTGTTCTCCCACCACAATATATGATACTATCAATCTAATTCCCACTCACCACAGTCGCCAGGATTCGCATGTATTCCAAACGCTTAGATATTGAGGTGTTGAAAGGTGTTAGGCGCAATGGAAGATTTGGTCATGATTCAGGACCCTGATTTCCGCCGACCATTGACCGGCGTTGCGATCTAATGTCGAAGTCGACCTCGCATCGTGACTTACAACACCTTCTCCTCTGCTCGCCATCCTACAATACCTAGGCCGACCTCATCACTCACTTTCCGTCTACATCATAACAGGAGCAATCGGAATGCTCGCCCGTACGGCGGCGCCAGCTGTGCGCGCTACTTCCACCCGCCTCGCCACCACCTCCTCCCGTACATCTATAATTCAACCCATCCACGCAGCCCGAACATTCGCCACAGTACAGGACGGTACCCCACCAGTGCGCCATCATGGAGGATTGAAGGATCAAGATCGTATTTTCACAAACTTGTATGGACACCATGGAGCGGATTTGAAGAGTGCTATGAAATATGGTGATTGGCATAGGACGAAGGATATTATGCTCAAGGGACCTGATTGGGTATGAGTTGTGTGGGTATTATAGGGGAGAATAACGAGCTGACAGGTTGGAATAGATCATTGGTGAGATTAAGGCATCTGGCCTGAGAGGTCGTGGTGGTGCTGGTTTCCCTTCTGGTATGAAATGGGTATGTATTGGGTATACTGGAAGGTCACTATAGCATCCACTGACAGCTGTTTTCAGTCATTCATGAACACAAAGGATTGGGATCAAGACACCAAACCTCGCTACCTCGTCGTTAATGCCGACGAAGGTGAACCCGGTACCTGTAAGGACCGCGAAATCATGCGCAAAGACCCCCACAAGCTCGTCGAAGGTTGTCTCGTCGCCGGTCGCGCCATGAACTGCACAGCTGCCTACATCTACATCCGCGGAGAATTCTACCACGAAGCCACCGTCCTTCAACGCGCCATTATGGAAGCATATCAAGCAGGCTTCCTCGGCAAGAACGCTTGCGGCTCTGGCTTCGACTTCGACGTCTTCCTCCACCGCGGCATGGGTGCATACGTCTGTGGTGAAGAGACATCTCTCATCGAGTCTCTCGAAGGCAAGCCCGGAAAGCCTCGTCTTAAGCCTCCATTCCCCGCCGCAGTCGGTCTTTTCGGCTGTCCTTCCACAGTCGCCAACGTTGAGACCATTGCCGTCGCTCCTACTATTCTCCGTCGCGGACCAAACTGGTTCAACTCTTTCGGCCGTGAACGCAACTCCGGCACAAAGCTTTTCTGCATCTCCGGCCACGTCAACAACCCTTGCACGGTCGAGGAAGAAATGTCCATCCCCCTCAAAGAACTCATCGAAAAGCATTGCGGCGGTGTCCGTGGCGGTTGGGACAACCTCAAAGCCATCATCCCGGGTGGCAGTTCCACCCCAATCCTGCCACGAAAGATCTGCGATGACGTCTTGATGGACTTTGACGCCCTCAAGGACGTGCAATCTGGTCTTGGTACTGCGGCTGTCATTGTCATGGATCAGAGCACGGATGTGATTCGTGCGATTAGCAGATTGAGCAAGTTTTATCACCATGAGAGTTGTGGACAGTGCACGCCGTGTCGTGAGGGTAGTGCTTGGACGCAGCAGATTATGGAACGCTTTGAGAAGGGACAAGCGAGGATGAGGGAGATTGATATGATGCAGGAGTTGACGAAGCAGGTTGAGGGACATACGATTTGTGCGTTGGGAGAGGCGTTTGCTTGGCCTATTCAGGGATTGGTGAGTCCTTTTCTTATCCTCTTTGTTGTTTTGCTCCTGTGACTTGTGTGTTGTGTGAAATGGAAGCTAATATGGGTGTGATGCACAGATTCGACATTTTCGACCAGAACTCGAGGCGAGAATCAAGGATTATGCGAGCAAGAATGGTGGATATGAGGCTAGAGCAGGTGGTTGGGCGCCGAATACTGCGCAGAAGGGACAGTTGATTGCGCCTGGACAGTAGGTTGGCTAGGTGTGGGTAGGATGGTAATGCACCTTGTTTGACTGACTTACCTTTTCCCATCGTGCTGGGGGTGGGCGTTTCTTTTGTGTTGTATATTGATTGTGGGTATGATTAAGTCGTTTGGCTCGGTCTGCAATGGAGGAAAGATTGGATGTGTCGTATGTTCTGGCTGAAGTTTGTGTATGATAGTGCGTTCTATGTGTGCTTTGCGGTAGGGGTGCTCGATTGATCTTGCGTGACGCGGAGGGAAGGGTATGTTGTTTGAGGAAGAAGAGAATATCGCTCTTTGCTGCCAATGCTATCAGCTTCTTTCATCCATTTGGTGCTGTTTCTATCCTTCCTCTTCTTCCACATCTTCCTTGTTACTTCCGCTCCTTCTCGTTCTCGTTCTCCTTCCCCTTTTCTTTCTACGCACGATGTACAATACAGGACACTTACTCTCCTTCTCTTCCTTTCCTATCCCACCCAACTTCCCTCCCACCCCGTCCTATCCTCCCTAACTTCTCACCCATTCCATCCCAGACATCCCAGACATCCCATGCCATGCCAGACATCCCCTCCCGTCTCATCTACCCCTAGCCTCTCACTCATTTCACTACTACTCTCTTTCCCATTCTCTCCCTCTACTAGATTACAACGAATCACCTTCACATCCTAGAGCGAAGAGAGTAGCAACACTAGCTCCAGAAACAGAAACGTTCAATTTTGAAAGATTAAAAATCAAAGCAAAATCGAATGGGAACGAAGCACGAGAATGTGTTTGATGAATGGACAAGATCGCTATAGGGGATTCCATAGCTTGCTAGCCCTACATTCATTGCCATGGCTTTGGTTCCTCCCAGAATGTTCCAATACAGCGACAACCCTGCTCCCGCAAGCACGTCGTTTCCGTGCTCTCGAACCTACCAAGCGCCTTGAGGACAGACACCCTTAGCCCGAGCTTAACAGAGGCGCGGGGGGGGATACACATGTCACAATTCTGGCTGCAAAGATTGAAATTGCTGATCCAGCTTACAGCCTGAATCTCTCGGTTTTCACATCAGCAATCTTCCCTATAGCTTCGCCCTCAACAAGCTCGTTCGAATCTGCTAACTCTTCTTCTCTCTCTATCTTAGATTTCGACCTCTTGAAAATAGAATTTGCGTGATACTGTGAAGAGCTACCGAACCCCTTTGAGGATGGTCGAAAGCTCCTCCTCCTTCTTCTCTTCCTACTTCTGCTCTTCCTTCTTCTTTATCTCTTCTACTACTACCTTCTCCTTTATCTCTACCTCATTCTCCTTCTCCTTCTTACTCTCCTTCTCTACTGTCTCTACCTTCTCCTTCCCCTTTGGTAGATGTTGCCTTGCTTCTCTTACGGAAGCGACTGCGACCTCCGTGGTGTTCACCGGACTATATATAAAAATGCTGAAATTAGCTATAGTGCTTACGACTGACTTTTGCTTCTGCTCTATCGGAATGCGAGAATTGCGCGATGAGCATCTTTTTAGGATTACAAAATAGCAGTGCTATAATTGATAAGGAAGACGTGAATGAAGTGTAGAAGGTGGTGCGTATGGAAGAAAGAAGGACTGCGCTAATGTCGACGACGGTGAAAGCGGTTACGAGGGATAGGAACAAGCCGAACTTTGAGAAGGGGATTAGATAGGTCTGTGGGGAGTGCTAGGGGTCTTTGAAGGCCTGACGGGACCGGCAGCCAAGTCGAGACCCCAGCACCAAATATCTAAGGTGCGGCCTTCTAACGTATTGCGATCTCTCGTAATGTCCATGACTTGCTCGTATACAATCCCCAGTCCCACAAAGATGTGAACACTCAAGGCCTCTATTGTCGAGTATCTGGGATATGATCTGGCCTATTGTAGCATTGTCCACAGACTGCTGTGCTAGCCATGCTTTGCTAGAAAACAGGACGTCTGCCTCCTCTGTTTTTAAGTGTGTAAGCCTGTCTAGACTTCTGCGTTCTGAAACGCTTCTGAAACCGATCTGAGACATATCCGCACCTCGATCTTCCGCAACATGTCTGATCTACCTCAACCTGCAGTCATGGCTCATAAGAGGAAAAGAAAGGGTAAGAAGAGGAAGAGTAGCACACGAGAGAAGAAGCGTCGTGACGGAGAGAATCTTCGCGAGTTAAAGGAGGAACTCGCGGCGGCTATGGCTGCAGATGCCAGGCCGAATACTATTAGTGGGGATGAGTTGACCAGAACGGCTAAGCTACTGCAACGACGACCTGCCAGCCCTGTACCGGACGACGAGGACGATGCTACACGAGCTCAAAAACGACAGAAGTTTATCAACATATACAACAAATGGCCGACGAACGAGGATCTCGAGAACTTCGATCCTGACGATGAGGATCCGCTCGACTCCTCCACGACTTGAAGGAACTGGCGTGCGGAGTAGGCCGCATCTGCATCCCAGTAGGCTTGGTAGAATGTCATGCGACCGATGTCGTCAGTCTGGTGGAGGATCGGCCACTCCGTGACAGCTCGCTTCAGTGCACGCGTAACATAACCGAACAGCCCGTTTTGACAACGAGAGCGGACATCACTAACGACTCGGAGCCAGGCGTCGTAGATGAGATGATAAGACATGAGGCCTTGGAAGGGGTGTGAGGAGTGCTAGAGAGCGTGGTTTGTTGTGGTGTGTGCTTCTTCGTCCGTCACTCAGTTGCTTGAATCTGGATTTCTAAGCTCCTTGAGGGTTGTGTACTTGGGATTCGGGTTCGGGTTTCGGTTTGGGACTGGATTTGGATTTGGAGTGGCTGAGCTGGTTTTGGATTTGGATTTGATTTGGTCTAGTTTGATTTGTTTCATTATGTTCTACTTGGCGCCATCGTCTATCGTCTTGTCGGATTGGATAGCAGTATGGCAGTACAATCACTCTATCAAGTATTGGTACTGCAGGCAAATGGTGAGAGAGAATACGGAGATGACGATAAGGAAAGGAGAAGAAAAGATTTTGGCTATGCTATAATGGCTCAAAATAGCACGCATCATTCTTGCTGCTAGCATATAAATAGGACAGACTGGTCTCTTGCTGAAGTACACATGCATTCCTTTTGACAACTTGAATAGAACGAAACACTCCACAAAGACCATAAGTGTGTTTCTTCCGCGGACATTAGAAGCAACAACGCCGACTATTCATGCAGAAGCCATACCTTTAGTGTCTATCCCAAACAAATACCCAAAAACTCCTCGCGATCAATCATGCCATCACCATCCAGATCAAACTCTTCAATCATTGCTACTAACTCCTCCTCTTGTAACCCTTCACCCAATTCTCTTGCTACACGTCTCAGGTCATCCAAGCTAATCTTGCCTTTCCCACCTTCATCAAATAGCTCGAATGCTCGCAATATCTCTTCTTGCGGGTCGCGCGCCAATATTCGTGCGGCCATGAGGTATGTGAAACTTGATTGTGGAAGGAGGAGTTTCGGATGTGTATATGGTTGTTGTTGTACTGGTTGTTGATGTTGATGTTGACCTTGTGTTTGTTGTTGTTGTATCGATGTCGATGCGACGCCGTATATCTGTAGCATTTCTAATATTTCCGTCTTCTTGACCTCGAATCCGAGTGCTTTCATGGCGACTTTTAGTTCGTGGTAGTCGATGCGCTTGTCTTTGTCTAAGTCGAACAGAGCGAATGCTTCTGCTATTTCTTCGCGCTGTTCTTCGGATAGTTGGGAGAGTGTGTTGGGGCCTTCTCTATCCAGGCGGTCGCGTTCTCGTTGTGCGGCGAGGGCTGTGGATGGTTGTTGGTGGATTTGTGATTGTTGTTGATATTGGTTTGTTTGCTGCGGTTGTTGTTGTTGGGAGAGAGGAAAGGAAGGGTTGCTGATTTGGTTGGCCGTCGTGGTTGAGAGGAGGTTGTGCTGAGGCGCTTGTGGATGGGAGGGGAATTTGACGCGCGAGGCACCATAGGTAGGTTGCTGTTGTTGTTGGAAGCTTGCTGCCATTGTTGCTCTTTGGAAGGGTGTTGTTTGAATTTGATATTTATGTCCGTCGCACAGCGATTTCACTCAACAGGCAACAGTCCTCAAACGTGCGCGATGCTCTTTCTAGACTATCGGGACTCAATGGCATGCGCAAGGGTAACGCGATAACTTGCTGTCTCTCTGTCTTGGTTGGTGTGGTAAATGGTGCACAACTGTGCCTTTTGAGCTTTGACTATTCTCAACTTTGGGCTGTAGCAAGAAGGGTGAATAAAGCGGCAGGGATGGTTTGAAGAGGACTGGCGCAGAAAACAAAGGCTTTTGACGGGAAGATGGACTTGTAAACATTCAAGACAAGACAATCGCGTCTACTTAGAACTAGCACGTGATTCTTTGATGCTCTGAGTCATGGCCAGCCTGTTCTTTCCTTGCTATCAAAGCGCATCGTTTCGTTTCCTCGAGGCTTGCCGCACTCGACCATCTTTAGCTCGTCTTCGTCTTCCTCACTCCCTATGCGATAACTCTATTGCCTCTCATCAGCGCGTCCATCGTTCACGAAAGGCGACGGCGGCTCCGTAAAGGTCACGCGTCGAGGTCACATTTCACACCACAAAAAGACACGTCGACCAAGGTCTAAACAGCCAAGAGTCTCACTTTGCGCACTTGGACTGAGGCAAATCAACCTGCAAGATGTCTTTTGGCTCTACAGGCTTTGGCGGCTTCGGCTCCAACAACAATAACCAGCAGCAGCAAAGCACTGGTTTCGGCGGATTTGGTGGAACACCAGCAAACACCAATACTGGAGGTAAGTCGAAATTAAGGAGGATACTCAGTGGATGTCGAGTGTCCAAGCAGGAAAGGGGGATTCAATAGGAAGCAGAAAAGATATTCCCTTTGAGACAGTCAACTAATGTCTTACCTTGCGCAATTTCAGGCTTCGGTTCTTCTACAGGTTTTGGTCAAACGAACAGCACGACAGCAAGTCCCTTTGGCGCACCAGCAGCCACGAACACAGGATTCGGCGCGACTACCGGTATGTCTCAAACGGCTTCTTTTGGTACATTGCGCCGGACGCAAGACATCTATAACTTGAGTGACTCACAAGACACGGCATGAGTCTACCGATCGCCGCCTATCTTGTTTCGCATATAACTTATGGCGCTTTCGCGGAATCACGTCCATGTTCTTCACTAATGTCTTCATCACTTGCAGGCTTCGGTAGCACGGCTGCCACATCACCTTTCGGTCAAAAACCTGCATTCGGTCAGCCAGCAGCTGGCGGCAGTCTCTTTGGTGGTACAGCAAATAATACAGCTAGCACAGGTGGCTTTGGTTCGTTCGGTCAAGCTACAAACACTGCGAATACTGGTTTTGGCGGTACAACAAGTGGATTCGGCGCCAACAACGCATCAACTGGTTTCGGATCTACAGCGGCCACTGGCGGTAGTCTGTTTGGAGGAGGAGGAAGTACTACCAATACCGGCTTTGGAGCTACCAATGGCTTCGGCGCAGCTACCAACACCAATACTGGGTTCGGTGCCGCTGCTGCTTCTTCTGCACAGAACACCGGAACTGGCGGCACTCCTTTCTCAGAGTTTACCGATAAAGATCAAAACACAACCAACAAGTTTCAGAGCATAACTTGCATGCCTCAATACCAAAACTTCTCGTTTGAAGAGCTCAGGACTACCGACTACGCCCAAGGACGCAAACACGGTAACGCAAGTGGTCAAGCTGGTGCCTTTGGGACGAGCACCGGATTTGGTGGCGGAGGCTTCGGTCAAACTAACAA
>Ga0160428_1002383_pt1 | contig 11525 bp, 4 predicted proteins | sample SolpanmetagenomM_FD_108198 | JGI IMG/M metagenome (GOLD analysis project Ga0160428, IMG submission 108198) | Solar panel surface microbial communities from Lawrence Berkeley National Laboratory, California, USA - M | ecosystem: Engineered > Built environment > Solar panel > Unclassified ...
TACACCGATGATCCGCCTCGATTCCAGGCCTGGCTGTTTGAAAGGCTTCGCGAGATTCCCGGCATCACCTGGGACGAGAGCGTCGTGCCCACCCACTCTACATACCAGGATTGGTATGTCTGGGGAGATCGAGAGCTCTCCGACGTCCCATCAGTCAGAACCGCCGCGTCGCCAAAGCCCCCCTCAACGGGATCTCGTGCCTTTCACAATGACCGAAGGTCAAGTGATTCAACGGTATCCTCTCCTCAACCACCACAACGACGAACGCGTGTTGTAACAAGGTTATCACGACATGTTTTACGGTTGGAGCGGCAATACCAGCTGGAGCGAACCATAGCAGCAGAGTCGGATCCCGAGGGCGAACGACACATACACTTCATACGGCTCCTGCGACTAGCACCAAGGAACGATGAAGAACCGTTGCTGGCGGTTATAATATGCGAGGACCCGGGCTATAATGACCTCCGTCAGTACGCGAATTTTGGCCCAAACTGGTACCACGCGAACGAGAGCCCCTTATCAACCAAATGGAACGCAGGCATGACTGCTTGCGGTAAGCATGAAGTTGGCCGCATGCCAATCGACAAGTTCCTGGACTTCGCCATTGGGGCAACACAATGTTGTGAGATGCTACACCAAGGGAGTCGCTTGGTACATGGCGAGCTGCGCGGAGATGCCTTCACACTCCAGAATGGCAAAGTGAAGCTGATCAACTTCGGTTCCGGTGCGCGGGCGTTTGAGCATGGCTTGACAAGCGCTGGATGGAAGACTTTATCACGCGAAGTTGGAGTTCAATATAAGCTACACTTTGTCGCTCCAGAGCAGACAGGGAGACTACCCGCAGCTCCGGATTCTAGGACCGACATATACAGCCTCGGCGTTCTCTTCTACAACCTACTCACAGGCGATTTGCCGTTCTCTGGTACAAGTCCGCTGGAGATCATGCAGAACGTACTAAGTCGACGGGTGCCGCCAGTATCGACTAAACGTATTGACGTGCCGGATGCATTATCTGCGGTCATTGCGCGCATGGTATGCAAGAACATTGAAGACCGCTACAATTCAGCCGGGGGTCTAAAATGGGACCTCAGACAAATCCAGCGTCTACTTGCTGAAGGAGATGTTGCGGCGCTGAAAGCATTCGAGCCTGCGTCTAGGGACGTTAACTCTTACTTCACTCTACCAAACATTCAAATTGGGCGCGACGAAGAGCGGGAAGCCATTTTGCACGTCATCGACAGAGTCTCAAAATACTGCCACAAAGCCAAACCTGGCATATCTGGTACTGTTATGTCTCGATTGAGCTCTACGTCATCTGCCGCATCCGACATACTCGTGCAGGATGATGCGTTCGCTGAAGCTAAAAATTCTCGCATGCGTGGGGATGGAGGAGTAAACGATTCGCTAGAGGAGACACGATCGAATCAAGATTTCTTCAGCAGCAACCACTCAGAGACCGAAGTTTCTGTCGGCTCGCCACCAGAAATAGATCCGCGTTCGACAAACGGTGGTATGGATAGCCCGATGCGATCGCTTGAGAAGAGGATGTCCTCTGACGCGCCCAAATCGACAATCAGTGGTACGATGGGTGAACCTGCCTACCGTTCTACGTCGGTTCATACTGCGCCAGAGCCGAGTTTTGCGGGCTTGAGAGGAGGAAACGAAAAGTACCATAGGAAAGGTCGTTGCGAGATTATAACAATATCAGGGGTTGCTGGATTAGGCAAAAGTTCGCTTATACAATCGATCCAACCGACAGCTAGAGAGCAAGGTTACTTCGCAGGGGCAAAATTTGACCAGACCAAGAATACACCGTTCGGCCCGGTGTTGCACGTCATGGCTTCACTCTTCAGGCAGATCTTCTCGGAAAGCAACGTGAGCACCGATTTCCACAACGGACTGAGGTCATTTGTTCGCCCGGTCTGGCCGCTTCTCTCAGGTATGCTGTCATTGCCCGAATGGCTGCTAGGCACTTCACACCACAACCATGCACTAGGCGCTTCAACACCTGCTACAATTCCTGGGCTTGGTGCTCGAAGATCGTCTTCCCCTCACAAGGGGCGCTCTACTCCGACGTGCGGCGGTTTGGGCAATACCACATCCGATTTCCTTCGCACTGGCGCATCCGCAAAGTCTTCACGGTTCATGGCGATCTTCCATGATGTTCTTCGATTTCTCTCCAGTCACCGCTTCATATTGCTGTGCTTGGACGACGTACAATTCGCTGATGAGGAAAGTATTGAGCTGTTTTATGGGATTGCTCAATCGAAGATTCCTATCGCAATCATCCTTACATTTCGGGAGCAGGATGGTCTGCAACCACGGATTGGAAGGCTTCTCAAGGGTGACATGGCTACTGTGACTAGAATTCAACTGGAGCCCCTAAGCGAAGATGGAGTGGCCGATTATGTCTCCTCGACACTGCGAAGATCAAAGGATTACATCTTCCCTCTTGTCGCCGTGATTGTCGAGAGAACTGGGGGAAATCCGTTCTTTGTCCGGGAGATGCTAGATGCATGCTATAGGAAGAAGTGTATTTGGTACTCATGGAAAGACTCAGAGTGGCAGTTTGAACTGGACAAAGTCTTTACCGCTTTCGCATCACAATCACACGGTGCTCAAATGAACAACGACTTCATCCTGACTAGGCTTCGAGATTTGCCCGAAATAACTCGGAAGATGCTTGCATGGGCGTCATTGTTGGGTAATACTTTCCTGTTTTCGAGAGTAAAGGCATTGATGAACGAGAAATTGCTTGCTACCAGCCCGGTCGAATCTGCAGAGGAACAGCCTTCTCAAACCGTCAAGGCTGAGCTGGTGAGACAAGCTTCCCAAAATGCGATTCGCGGCCTTCAAACTGCAATTGCATCGTATATTGTGATGCCTGGCGAAGATGACGATCACTTTTCGTTCTGTCACGACCGGTATCAGCAAGCTGCTCTGTCTCTCATCGATAAGGATGAGACCGAGGAAATGCATTTCAGCATCGCTCAAATCATGTCTGAAGGTGATCCGGAGGATGATGAGACATCACTATACGAGAAGGCAGGGCATATTTGCTCATCGATCGACTTGATCAAGTCACGCATATCTGTTCGCGCACCGTATCGAGACATCTTGTTCCAGGCTGCAGAAGGAGCCACTGAGTCTGGTGGTCGCTCTGCAGGACTTCACTATTTCACCAACGCTCTGACGCTGCTTCAAAAAACCCCTTGGGATGAATCGGCACCTGACGTCACCTACTCAGAAACACTCACCCTCTTCGCAAGAGCTGCAGAGGGCTACTGGGTGCAGGGTCATGTAGAACCCGCTTTAGCGCTTCTCCAAACCACCTTTCGCAAGGCCAAAAACGCCATCGACAAAGTGCCGTCGTACATTCTCAAGAGTAGGATCCTCGCTCGTCGCGGAGACAGCGATGGGTCCTTCAATGTTTTGAAAACGTGCCTCTCTGAACTGGGTGTCAAAACTACAGATACAACCTGGGATCAGTGCGATGTCGAGTTTCGTCAGATAGTCCGCGAACTAGAAACGACGGACAAAACGGCGCTACTTAATCGTGTAGCAACGCAGGATCCTCTTCTGGTTACGATTGGATCTGTTCTTTGCGAAATCCTTCACGCAGCTTTTTGGGTGTCGCCGATTTTGTTCTACCAGCTGACGCTTGTTGAGGTCAGGCTGAACCTGCACAAAGGTGTCGTGACCACTGCAGGACTCGCCTACATCCATCTAGCTGCTTGTGCAATTGGCAGATTCAAGATGGTTGAGTACGGCTGGACTTTGGCAGAAATGGGACGTAAGCTACTCAACCAGTTTGAAACCGATACCTACGCCATGGGACGAGGGAAGAGTCTTTACTGCGTGCTGGTAGGACATTTCGGAATACACGCGAAAGATCTCACAACAGTACTGGAAAGTGCGCTAGAGGCTAGTCTTTTAGTAGGCGACAGGATGTTTGCAATCCTCGGGGTTGCGTTCATCGCGGCGAACAAGCTGTGGGCCTCTTGCGACCTTATAGAGGTTGAATCATTTTGCGCCTACGGAGCAGAAGAGCTGATAAACTGGCAGGATGACAGAAGAGGTGGCTTGCAGATAACCGCTATACGGCAGCTATCTAGAGCGCTACAGGGGAAGACTCGATGGGATTTGCCGCAAACGGTTCTCTCGGATGATCAGCACGACACTGCCACGTATCTTAAATGGGTGTCGGAGCGCTCCCCGAATCCTCACAAGGCAACTGGGTCGTACTACACTTGGCAAGTCGTTGCGCTCTTTCTATACGGGCATTACGAGGCTGCAGTTGCGCTTGATGAGCCACTTATTGATGAATCGCAAATTTATTGGAGCGCAAGGCACATCAACAATATGCCCTTTTACGTATCCCTCTCGTATATGGCACTCCTTCGCCAGGACCCTAAACGCGCGGATCGAGAAGAGATAATGGGGCGGATACGAGCGTTCCGCGAGCGCCTCATGTCATGGTCTGCCATCAGCGATGTCAACTACGGCGCTTGGGTCTACTGTCTTTCTGCTCAGATTTCCGAGTTGGACCTGGAATGGGGAAAGGTGCTTTACAGTTACGAAGCTGCGCTTGATTGTGCCGAGCTTCACGGCTTCACGTTTGAGCTCGGGCTGATCAATGAGCTTTATGCAGAATACATGATCCGTAGAAAGGCTAACCGACCGGCCAAGAACGCCATCCTGGATGCCGTCGCATCGTATCGACGTATCTCTGCCTTTGGTAAGGCTACTCAACTAATCGGCAAGCACGAGTGGCTCTTGAAAGGAACCTCAAGTCTTTTAGCGGTCGACATGGGTTGCCAGACCGAGGCAACGGTGATGGACATGCAGCACCCTCCTCAGCCCGGGACGAACTACGAAGGTCGCCGCGTTGACCATGCCGCGGCCGCACATCGGACACAAGAATGGTTGGATCCGTCAAAGGATATGGAAGATAATTCTCAACAAGGGCTCGAAGCCTTGGGTCTTGACATGATTGACTTGGCAGGAATCCTGAGGTCCAGTCAGGTTCTGTCTTCGGAGTTACAGGTCGAAAAACTGCTTGCCAAAATGTCCGAAGTCATTCGACAGTCCACATCGGCCGAGCTGTGCGCGATCGTCGTAGAAGAAGGCGAGGATAGTTGGCGGGTAGCAAACGTTAACGATGCCGCCGGCAACGAATATCCTTCGGCGCAGACCCTTGACGATATTGACGATGTTGTCGGCAAGCAGATAACCCTCTACAGCATCCGGTTCAAAGAGCTGGTGTTCCTACCAAATGTGTTCAACGACGACCGGTTCTCGAATCTGCCGGAATCGTATCGCAAACGCAATCCTCACGGCAAGGCAGTCATTGCCATGCCTATCCTACGCGGTGATGACATGACACTAGGATGTGTGTATCTGGAGGGTCCACCTCACTCATTCTCGGAGCGCAACGTCACTGTCTTGCGATTACTCGTCAATTCCGTCAGTATATCAATTGCCAATGCTATGCTTTTCAAGAGAGTCGAGAAGGTTAGTGCCAGCAACGCCAGCATGATAGAGTCACAGAAGCGAGCACTGGCACAAGCACGGGAGGCGGAGAAAAAGGCCCGAACGGCTGAAGCCGATGCGTTAAGGTCAGCTAAGCTAAAGGAAGAGGCTATCAAAGCTAAACAAGGATGTGAGTTGCCCAGTTGTAAATTCCTGATAGAGAAAGACTAACCGCGAGATATCAGTCCTGGCAAATGTGAGCCACGAACTCAGAACTCCATTGAACGGAGTCATTGGTATGAGCGAGCTTTTGAAGGCGAGCAGCTTGACTTCGGATCAAGAAGGTTACGCCGACTCGATCCGTGTGTGCGCTGATACACTGTTGACTGTCATTAACGACATTCTCGATTACTCGAAGCTCGAAGCTGGGAAGATGCAGATGTTCTCCGTGCCGTTGAGCTTAACTGAAACCATTTCTGAGGTGGTGCGTGCTCTATCGTACAGCAACTTGCAGAAGGACCTCAAAACAATCATGCAACTGGATGTTGACACCGGACGGGATCGGCCTCTGTTGGTCATGGGTGATCCCGTCAGATTGCACCAGGTATGCTGAAATGATGCTTTCTATCAGAAGAACCTCCAGTAACACATACCTAGATCCTCATGAACCTCCTCTCCAACGCCTACAAATTCACCGCCCAAGGTTCCGTGACCGTGCGCTGCACCATTGATGCCGAAGACGAAAACAGCATTCAAGCCACGGTCAGTGTGATCGACACCGGAGTCGGCATCACACCGGAGCAGCAAAAACGTCTCTTCCTCCCATTTTCCCAAGCCGACAACTCTACCGCACGCTCCTACGGCGGCACCGGCCTCGGCCTATCCATCTGCAAAGCCATCATTGAAAACGTCATGTCTGGCCGCATCTGGCTCGAATCAACCCACGGAGTGGGCACGACAGTATCCTTCAGTCTAAACTTCCCCAAAATCCACAAAGGCGGCACCGCACCCGGCACGCCCGTCAACGGCCTCGTCACCTCAACTAACATCAACGACATCGTCGCCGCCGAGCCCAATCCCATGGCCATTTTCTCCCCCTCCACTACTCACTCCTCGGAATCCACCGACCCCCAGCGCAACATCATCAACCTCGCCAACATCCCCCCCGCACAGCTCCGCATCTGCATCGCCGAAGACAACCCGATCAACCAGAAAATCGCCCTCGCGTACGTCCAGAAGATGGGCTACCGCTGCGCCGCCTACTCAGACGGACGACAGGCCGTCGACGCACTGCTCCGCGACGTCGCCACCGACCCCTTCCACATCGTGCTCATGGACGTGCAGATGCCGGTACTCGACGGCTACGACGCGACGCGTGAGATCCGCCGCGCCCCGGACCCCCGCGTCCGCGACGTCCTCGTCATCGCCATGACGGCCAGCGCCATCCGCGGCGACCGCGAAAAGTGCCTCGAGGCCGGCATGAACAACTACCTGGCCAAGCCCGTGCGCGCCGGCATCCTCAAGCAGATGCTCGACGGCTACCTGACGCACGACCCCCCCGTGCCCGCGCCTGCCGAGTCCAAGACGGGCATTAAAGGGAAGGCGACGGTCGGGCTGGGTCTGGACCGTGCAAGCCCTCCGCCGGACAAGCCCACGCGCCCGCCATTGAGCGCAACCATGTCGTCGAGTACGAGGGCGCCGACGACGGTCCTGCACGTGCCGACGGTCGAGGGGGCCGCGATGGAGTAATTCTGGAAGGGGGACGCTGGTTGTGTTTTTCTCCCCCTTGTTTTTCTCTTTTGTGTCTTTTCGTTGCGGGATTATGCGGGATCAGGACCGAACTGGGTGCGGTGCGGGCTTTGAGGAGGACGGAGGGTTAGACAGCTAGCTGGATCTCTGGGAAAGCGAAAGGAAGGGGCGTATTTTGGGGGGGGGGCGAGGGGCGAACCGGGCGTTGTTTTCGAAGGAGCGGGCTTTTGTGGAATGGGGTTTTTTTTCTCTCACTGCAACGGATGAGCCCCTCTCTGTTTGCACACCTAATGTTTTGCCAATGATGACGTTCTCTCCTACGCGTGCAGCGAAGATGATGTTTTTGGGCTGGTCTTTGCTTGAGTTCGACCCGGTTCTGGCTTCTATTCGTCTTCGCCCCCCTTTTCGTTGTACTTGGCTTTGGTGAGGAACTGGGTCCGGAAGACGCATACTGCAACTCGTTGGTGTCGCCGGCAGACGAAGAGGCGGGAGTCGGTGATAGCTTGACCTTTGACTTTTGCAAAAACGTTTTCAATGCATAGCATATCAAAGGGGCTCCTTCTCGGAAGCCAAACACTCCCGACCCTATTTAGTACCAGCGAGTTGTTAAGAATTTCTTTCTCTTCAATGACATAAAAACGTAAGTTTCCTTGACAAAGCTACCAGAGCATTCGAAATCAAGAACCCCCCCCCATATGGCGTCCCCTCCACCCTCACAGCTTCCAAGCCCCACGCTTCGCCAACCCAGAGCTCCATGTACCTCGCCCCAATTGCACACACACACACCCCTACACCCCGCTCACCACGCGATCCTCGCCAACAATCCCGTAGGCCACCTCCTAACGGCGGCCTTCCTTGCCTCGTCCAGTAGCAACACGCCGGCGCCAAAGGCACACGGCAGGAAGAAGTACTCGACGGGGACCTGGGTGCTGCCCAGCGTGCGCTGCAGCGCGGGGATGTAGCAGAAGATGAAGATGACGGCCAGCGCGAACGCCATGGCGGGGAAGATGTACCAGTTCTGCGTGCGGCGGTTGAAGATAGGCGGGTGCTGGAAGATGGAGAGGCGGCGGGTGCGTGTTGCCAGTAAGTTGAACCATTGCCTGTGAGAGCGGGAGAATTAGTTTTGGTAGTTGAATATGGGATAGGTGAAGGAAATCAAGGACGTACATGATGACGAGGTTGACAAAGTAGATTGACGACGCTTGATTGAGGACGGTTTGCACGTATGCGGGGTCGAGGTTGGGGTAGTTCCCGTAGCCGAACCAGAGGATGCTGAACGCGACGCCGTTGCGTTCACAGTGCCAGTAGGCCATGGCGAAGGACGTCACGCACTCGATCCCGCCGATGAAGACGTACGCATGCAAGAGGAGGCGCCAGTCAACCAGCTTGTCCTTCTTGAGACGACGCGGCGGGCGCAGCATGACATCGGCTTCGGGTTTCTCGTAGGCGAGCGTCGTGGCGGCGGCACAGTCGGTTAGGCAGCAGATGACAATCATGAGGAAGGAGCTGAGGATTTGCGGCAGGCCAAAGACGACGTTTGTGAACACGGGCCAGAATTCGCTGAAGGTGCCGGCAGGAAGGAGATATGTGATGGTCTTTTTCAGGTTGTCGAAGACGATCCGGCCGTAAAGGACAGCCTGCACGATGCCGCCAAAGGAGTCGAGTAGAACCATGTCGGCCGCTTCGATGGCGATGTCGGAGCCAGATCCCAGGGCGATACCAATATCTGCGGCTTTGAGTGAGGGGGCATCATTGACACCATCACCCGTCATGGCCACGAGGTTGTCGTGTGCTTGAAACTCTTGCACAATGCGGAGCTTCTGCTCGGGAGTTGTGCGAGCGAAGACGATCTCATCATACATGCACAGCTGGGACCACTGCTTATCGCCCAGAGTGATGAGTTCAGGACCGCTCAGAACTATTGACTTCATTGGTCCTCCACGTATGGCGTTGTTGACGTATTCGTAGTTCTCGGGTTGGCTTGTCTCTTCCATTTTGCCGGTCAAGTCATTGACGCCGTGCACCAAGTTCGGTGCTGTTGTGATGATACCACACTCTTGCGCAATGGCTTGAGCAGTGAGTTTGAAGTCTCCCGTAACCATGAAAATACGGATCCCGGCACGGCGAAGGATCCTTACGACCTCAGGAATCTCGTCACGCGGTGGGTCGACGATACCGATCAACCCGATGAGAGTAAGGCCAGTACGTGAGAACTCAGCAGCCTCATCCTCAAACGCGCCGTCCGCTGGGTCGGATTTCATTGTGCCAGAAGGTACCAATCTCCTAGCTAAGAGGATGACGCGCTTACCGTTCGCAGACCATTCGTCTTTGACGGCCTCAATCTCCCGAAGCTTGTTCTCGCTAAGAGGTTCGACATTACCTTCCGGAGTGAGGTAGAACTGGCAACGAGGAATGAGAACGTCAGGAGCGCCTTTGATCGTCAACAACATGTCTTTGTCCGCGTTGAAGTTTTGAGCTTCTAGTTGCGACAGTGTCATTGGCAAGCCTTGGGACTCCAGCAACGAGAATACCCGGATCATGAACTTGTTCTTACTGTTGAAAGCCAGATCGAACCGTTTACGCCAAAGGCTGCGAGAAACACTGACCGGCCCAAGTCCCTCGGAGAAACGAAGGACTGCTTGGTCTGTAGCATCTCCCTGTATGATCCTTTCCTTGAGTGGTGCCGACATTGTCGAGACATCAAATTCACCAGCGTTGCAGAGAGCCGAGACGGAACGAAGCTGCTCGATGGATGTGTTTCCTGGAATCCTCTTCTCTTCCATGATGTGCAAAGCGACGTCGGGCGTCATCTTCTGGGTTCCGATGCAACAATCCGTGGCAGTCATGTTGTTTTTGGTCAGAGTACCAGTTTTGTCGGAGCAAATAACGGAAACTGCTCCCAAGGTCTCAACAGTCTTGAGCGATTTGCAAAGAACGTTGTTCTTCTTCATGATGCCGGCAACAATCGTAAGACTCGCCGTCAAGGCAATCGGAAGACCTTCCGGGACAAAGGCAATGCCTACACTGACGATAGAGACGATGAGTTGAGGCACGTTGATCCAGTCGGGGTGTTGAGGTCGAAGAAATGCGGCCCATACAACGATGACAATGATTATGAACATTATAGCGAGAGAGCAAATGATGACAACAAAACGGAAGATTTCCTTTTGGAGCGTGGTTTTCACGTTGTTCGGACGACTGGTGAGTTTCGCGATCTTTCCAAAGACGGTCGCGTCGCCAGTCGCTACGACGATACCTCTACCGCTACCAGAAACACAGTGAGTGCCTTGCATACCGATACAACGAGTTTCCAGATAGTTGTCCTCGTTAGAATCAGTGGAACCTGCTATGGGCATTGACTCTCCAGTGAGAATTGATCGATCGAACTTTGCATCGGAGGAGACCTCGATGAAACGAACGTCTGCGGGGAGTTTTATGCCAGCCTTGATAATCAGGACGTCTCCAGGTACGACCTCAGCCGCAGGGATTTGAGTCTGATTCCCGTTGCGAACCACAAGACAGCTCTCCGGGAGCATGCCAGTGATTGAGTCCATGACACGAGATGATGAGAAGTCCTGCCAAGCGTTGAAGATAGCCTGAATGAAAAAGACCGCAAGCAAAACTATAGCAAGGGCAAGGTTAGACTGTTGTGGTGGATCACCAAGAGGCTTCCACGAGATGAAGACCAAGATTGACCCGGTCAACAAAAGAGAGCCGAAACCACCGAAGAAATATCCAAATATCTTGCGCCCGCGCTGGGTTGGAGGTGGCGATGGTCTATTCGGTCCATACTTGGTTGTGGCATCCTTCAGTGCACCAGCAGTAAGACCTTCGGTAGGGGATGTGTTCAGGCGGTCGAAGAGAGTCTCTGGAGTAATGGTGTGCCAATCGAGTCCAGCAAGATCTAGACAAAGTAAGCTTGTTGACTAAAAACATCTTTGGGTGTCTCATCCAACCAGATGCGGCTTCATTCTTTGTTTTCCGAGTCTCTACGTGCTTGCGCTCTTGGGTATCGCCAATGTGGAAAGACCTTGTATGATTAGTCGGGAGTTTTCAGTAAATTTGTTAGCAACCTACAAAGTCCTGTATTCGATTGGTATGGCAAGAGCAGGATCGATGGAGCGGCGGCGGACGCGATCAGCCGAATAAACAGAGGTCATGCTGGAAGCAGTTGAGCCACAACGCTGCAGGCGAGGCAAGTCATCCTGCTGGCGAGCGGCCTCTTCATCATCGTCAATGTAACGGATGACACGACGTTTCTCAGGCACGTCTGGCTCATCGATGAAGGTGATCATGCTGATGGA
>Ga0160428_1002384_pt1 | contig 11523 bp, 10 predicted proteins | sample SolpanmetagenomM_FD_108198 | JGI IMG/M metagenome (GOLD analysis project Ga0160428, IMG submission 108198) | Solar panel surface microbial communities from Lawrence Berkeley National Laboratory, California, USA - M | ecosystem: Engineered > Built environment > Solar panel > Unclassified ...
ACCGCAGCGCCGCCGCAAAGCGCGTAGAAGACGACGATCAGGCTCAGGTACATGGTGATCGATTCGATCTCGATGATCGACGTGATCCGGGCGACCGCGAACACGATGGCGAGCGGGATCAGCAGCCCGAAACTCACCAGCGCGGAGCCGGGCCGGGCCACCGCAGCGATGCGTGCCCGCTCGCGGACGATCAGCCAGATTCCGGTCGCAAGCACCAGCGGGCCGTGCGCGCCTTGTTCCGTCCCCCAGCTTTCCCGCGCAACATCGAGCATCGTCGGCAGCGTGAAGGCGAGTGCGCCGATGATCAGCAACAGCATGGCCGGCGTCCACGACCACGTACGCATCGGCCTGACCTCGGGTGCGGATAGGGTAGTCAGCATCACACTTTGCCTTGGCGCGAGCGGAAGGGGAACGGCGGAACGGGCCCGGACGGACCGGCGGGGGAGCACATCATCTGGATCGCGCGAATCGGTCGTTCGACCGGCAAGCGAAAGCCAGCCGGAGGTCGTGTTGGGTCATCAAGTCCGCTGCAGCGGTTTGAGCACGAGCCAGATATATACCAGAATCGCGATGATCGCGATGATCGCCAGCGCGTGCTGATCGTGATTGCCAAGATAATTGGCGACCGCGCAGCCGATTGCGGGCGGTGCATATTCAATCATTCGATCGCTCGGCGTCTCCGCGGTCGAGCGTTGCAGGAACAGGATTATCAACCCTGCAAAGATCGCCAGCGTGAGCCAGTCGTACGGCGTTTCCAAAGTTTTCCCTCCCGATCCCCGGGCATGCCAGCCGCGGAGAGGACGTCTGCCCATTGTGTCTAGTTACGATGCTTGCGGTAAATAGCGTCATAACCGCGACGAATACATCGGTAATTTATATCGCACCCGAACGGTTGTGGTGCCGCAACGACTAATAGGCCTTGTCATGAACGATGACACGGAACGTCGCGAGCATGATCGCGATATCACGGCCGAGCGACCAGTCGTTGAGATATTCCAGATCGGCCTGCAGACGCTTCACCAGATCGTCGCGTTCGCGGGTTTCGCCGCGCAGACCGCGGACCTGCGCCAGTCCGGTAATCCCCGGCTTGAGCGCATGACGATGCCAGTAACGCTGATCGACCTCCCAGAAGCGTTCCGCCCCGGCAAGCGACCCGAGCGCATGCGGACGTGGCCCGACGAGGCTCATTTCGCCGCGAAGGACGTTGAAGAGCTGCGGAAGCTCGTCGATGCTGACCGCGCGGATCAAGGCACCGACCCGGGTCACGCGACGGTCTCCGCGCGTGGTGGAGCGATTGCCGTCGGCGTCGCAATCCTCGACATGCATCGAGCGGAACTTGAAGACGGAGAACAGCCGGTTGGACCGGCCAAGCCGCTGCTGCCGGAACAGGATCGGTCCTCTGCTGTCGATCTTGATCGCGAGCGCGACTGTCAGCAGCAGCGGGGACAGCGCGATGATCGCGGGAAGGGTAACCGCAAGGTCCATCGCCCGTTTGATCGCGCGGCTGCGGACGTCGAGCGGCCCCGAGGCCACCTGCATCACGCTCTGGCCCTCGTACCGCATGATCCGATTCGCGCCCGCCTCGTCGAACTCCGGGGCAAGGACAAAGCCCTGCACATCGGTGCCCTTGAGCAGCAGCGACCAGGCCGCCCGATCCTCGATCGCGCAGCACACCAGGACGAAGTCCGCCCCCTGTACCGCGGTCCCGAGTCGGTCGAGCATGTTGGGATCGCGCAAATTTGGCCGAAGGCCGTACGCGGCCGCATCGATCACGCGGACATCGCCGAGCGGCGGCAGGTCGCAATTGTCGAGGATGATCAATTCGGTTCGCAGCACCGATCCAAGCGTACGCTCGACGACGCTGTTGAAGGCATAGCGTCCAAGCCCGACCAGCACGAACGCACAGCCAGCGCCGGTGCCGAACACGAGGCGCGAGAACTCGAGCGTGGCGCGCGAGAAGAAGGCGACGAACAGCACCGCCGCAATCGCAAAGGCCAGTGCACCGAGTGCCTTGCCCAGACCGCGCTTCCAATTCAGCAGCGCCTGATAGCCGAAAGCCTGGCCGTTGGACGCGACCAGCACATAGATCGGCGAGATCATCAAGGCGAGGCGCAGGCCATTCGCGCCGAACGTCGGCTCGGAGCGCAGCAGACCCGCCGCGAGGAACGCGAGCAGAATCGCAGCGACGTCGAACAGCGCCAGCAAAGCGTACAGCTGGAACCGACGGGTCTGCTTCGAAATAGGTTTCGCCCCGGCATGAAGGCGTTGAAATTCTGTTTCGCCGTCTGCTTTTTGCAGCATGTCTCTGGCAGACTCCGGTGCAAGATAGGCGTGGATGGTTATCGGTTTTCCCGCGTTTGGAATAGTTTCGCGGGAATTCCTCGACACCACGCGCAACCCTCTGGGCAGGCGGGCATGGGGACTAAGCGGTCGGGTTTATGAGTTCAACAGCGATATCACGAACCTGCAGGTTGTTCATTCCAGCTTGACCCTCGGTAACCGACGATCGTTCACGCACACGCTAAACCAGGGACTGTAGTCCCGCGATGGCACGTATTGTAACCGATCGTCGTACGTATTGCATGTGCGAATTCCCCGGAGGACCATCATACGGTCGTACGACGGCATCACCGCAGCGCGAACGATGCTCAATATCGCAATTGCAGCTTAACATGGGATGAAGTCATACGATCGCACGACATGACCGGGGGTGGTCGGCGCTCGCCGCAGTGCGAGACGTTCGGTATAGCCCCGCCATGCCAGTATCTGATCGTACCGACCCGCCGCGCGCCAGACGGGTGTTAGAAACGCTTACCTCCGCGCTTGCCATGCTGCGCCGGACGGCGCGGCCGCTCGGGGTCGAATGTGTCACACTGGCACAGGCCGGGGGCAGAATTGTCGCACAGCCGGTGCATGCCCGGATCGACTCGCCGCGCCGCGATGCCGCCGCGATGGATGGTTTCGCCGTGGCGGAAGCGCGCGCCGGGGAGCCCGGGCAGCGCTGGCGGCTGACCGCTCCCGACAGTCTGGAGGATTTCGCGCTCGCGGCGGGATCTGCGATCAGGATCGCCACGGGCGCGCCGTTGCCCGCAGGGACAGTTCGCGTGCTGCCGATCGAGGACGCCGTTCAGGCCGGGGGCTACGTATCGGTCGACGGCGTGGCAGCGGCGCGTTCGCATATCCGGCGATCCGGCTCGGACTTCCGGCGGGGAGCGATGGTGGTGGCGGCGGGACGCAGGATCGACCCGCGCGCGCTCGTCGCGATGGCGGCGGCGGATGTCGGGGATGTCCCGGTGCTGCGGGCCCCGCGGGTCGCGGTCGTCGTGTTGGGCGGCAACCATGTCGATCCCGGCACTGCGGCAGCGGGGGACTACGCCATTCCGGAAAGCCTTGGACAGGCGCTGCTACTGTTCGCGACCGTCTGGGGCGGTGTGCCGACCAGCGCGATCCGCGTCGGGGACGATCCGGTGGCGTTCGCAGCGGCCGTCGGCGCGCTTCGCGATGTCGCGGACGTCATCGTGCTGGTCGGCGGCGCTGCGCATGGCGCCCGCACCGCGACGCGAGAGGCACTCGTTCCACTCGGATTCATGCTTGGCTTCGACGGGTTGGCGGTACGGCCGGGGCGTCCGACCTGGTCCGGAACCCTCGGGCCTGCGCACGTTCTTGCCCTGCCGGGCAATCCCACGGCTGCAATGACGGTCGCGCGCCTCTTGCTCGCCCCGCTGCTGGTTTTGCTGGGTGGGGGGAATGCGGATACTGCGCTGGTCTGGGAGGATGTACCGCTAGCAAGCCCGGCCGCCGCAACCGGCGACCGCGAGTCCTTCCTGTGCGCGGTTGCGGAAACCGGAACGGTACGGCTGTTCGACCGCGGGCTCGTCTCGGGGCCCGTGATGCTCGCCGCGGCGGATCGTCTCGTTGCCCGCCCGGCCAACGGTCCCGCGCTCGCGGTCGGCATGCCGGTCCCGACGCTGCGCTTCTGATCCACTGCACGGCTTGATCGAAGACCGGCCACGCCAGGAAAGGTGCGGGGAGCCAGGCCGGCCCGTCTTATTCGTGTTGAAGCGCCGCAAGGTCGGCGGCGAAATTGACGTTGGCGATCGGTTCGGGAAGCATCAGGGCGCGCGCGCCGATCGTCCGGGCCCAGCCCCGCATCGAATGGTCCGTTTTCTCTTCCAGCCACGCGTTCAGCGCTGCCGCCGCCGACACGGGCCAGAGGCCGATGACCGGGCATCCCCGCACGAACACGGGCGCGCCGATCGCGCACAGTTCGTCATGCAACGAGGGCGGCAGGACAGGCGTGTCGCCCGGGATCGACAGGACCGCATCGTGGCCCTGCTCGACCGCAAGACGCAACGCCGCCGCCAGACCGCCGAGCGGCCCCAGGCCAGGCCGCGGCCAGTCCGCGACGCAGGCGATGCCCGGCACGTCGCGACCGCACAGCACGACCGCATCGGTCCGCCCCCGCAGCCAGGCGACCGCATGGTCGAGCAAGGTCCGATCGCCATAGCGCGCAGCGAGCTTGTCGCTGCCGAACCGCCGCGACTCACCCCCCGCGAGAACCGCGCCGAGTACCGTCACGCGACCAGCGCCGGGGCGGAGGCAGGGCAAAGCTGCAACGTCAGCGTATCCGACCGCACCAGCGTCGCCAGCGTCAAGCCGGCATCCGCCGCACGGTCGAGCGCGAGCGAGGTGGGGGCCGAGATCGTCGCCAGCAACGGGCAACCGGACCGCACCGCCTTGTCGACAAGCTCGAACGAACAGCGCGAACTCAGCATTGCGAAACCGCCGTCCCAGCCGATCTTGCCCCGCGCCATCGCGCCGATCAGCTTGTCGAACGCGTTATGCCGTCCGACATCCTCGCGCACGAGCAGGATCGCGCCGGTTGCATCCGCCAGCGCCGCCGCATGGACCGCGCCGGTCGCGCGATTGAGCGGCTGGTGATCGCGCAACGTGCTGGCTGCGGCGAACAGCGCAGCGGCATCGGCGCGGCTTTGCGCGGTGACGGCTGGCAGTGGCAGCAACGCACGGTCGAGGCTGTCGCGCCCGCACAGCCCACAGGCGGAATCGGTCGTACGCGGACGCATCCGTTCCAGCACCGCGACCGGATCGGGCCGCCGCCGGTCGGCGCGGACGATCACGCCGACATCGACGGTCGCGACATCGATGCTCGCCAGATCGTCGGCGGAAGCGATCTCGTTCTCGGCGAGCAACAGGCCGACGACAAAATCTTCCAGGTCGTGCGGAGTCGCCATCATAACCGCGAAACCGACGCCATCGAGTTCGATCGCCACCGCAACCTCCTGCGCGATCGGGCGCGGCGATCCCAATCGAACGCCCTCGACGGAGATGGTTTCGAGCGCGGGACGGATCGGGTCGAGAGCGGAAGCGGGTACGGATAAGGGCATGATCTGGCCTAACGCACGGGCGCATGCGGTGGAAGCATCGTTAATCGTGCCCGGCCGCACGGCGGGCGGGAACCTAGCGCCGCGCCGCACGCTTCGACAGAAGCACCGGCCGTTGGCGCGAGATGGGATTGAAAATGTCGAACAAAGACCAGGCGCAAGCCCCCGCAGACCTTTCCAAACTGCCGGACGATTTGCCGCACTCCCCCGGGCCGGCAGGTGGCTGGGGATCGATGCGCGGGATCGCCAGCATCTTCGGCGAGACCTGGTCGAGCCCGGCATCGCTCGCCAGCCTCGGCAAGATGAACAAACCCAAGGGCGTGATGTGCGCGTCATGCGCGTGGCCAAAGCCGGTCAATTACTCGGCGTTTGAATTCTGCGAGAATGGCGCCAAGGCGACGCTCTGGGAATCGACCAGCGCACGCTGCACCCCGGCATTCTGGGCAAAGGACGGTCATAGCGTCACCGAGCTGCGGACATGGCGCGACCACGACCTCGAGAAGACTGGCCGCCTGACACATCCGCTTCGCTTCGATGCCGCGACCGATCGTTATGTCGAAACGACGTGGGACGAAGCTTTCGCCGGGATCGCAGGTGCGCTCAAGCCGCTCGATCCGGACAGTGCCGTTTTCTACGCGTCGGGCCATGCCGGGCTCGAGGCTTCGTATCTCTACGCGTTGCTCGCCCGCGTTTACGGCACAAACAACCTGCCGCAGAGCTCGAACATGTGTCACGAGACGACTTCGGTCGGCCTCACCAAGGTGATCGGCTCGCCGGTGGGTACGATCGTATGGGACGATCTCGCCGAGACCGACGCCTTCTTCTTCTTCGGGCAGAACCCGGGCACCAACAGCCCACGCTTCCTTCACCCGCTCAAGGACGCGAAGGATCGTGGCGCCAAGATCGTCACCTTCAACCCGGTGATCGAGCAGGGCCTGGTATCGTTCGTCGATCCGCAAAGCCCGGTGGCGATGCTCACCGGCAAGGAGACCAAGATCTCCGACCAGTATCACCAGCTCAAGGCGGGTGGCGACATCGCCGCGATGCTGGGCATGTGCAAGGTCGTGGTCGAGGCGGACGACGCCGCAAAGGCAGCGGGCAAGGCGGAAGTGATCGACCACGCCTTCGTCGCGCAGCACACCACCGGCTTCGACGAGTTCATCCAGAAGTGTCGTGATGTCACCTGGGCGGAAATCGTCCAGGAAAGCGGTCTCACCGAGCAAGCGCTGCGCGAGGCGGGCAACGTCTACATCGCCGCCGAAAAGGTCATCGGCGTCTACGGCATGGGGCTGACCCAGCATGCGCATGGCTCGGTCAACATCGCGATGCTCGTCAACCTGCTGCTTCTGCGCGGCAACATCGGACGTCCCGGGGCGGGGTGCTGCCCGGTACGCGGGCACAGCAACGTCCAGGGTCAGCGTACCGTCGGCATCGCCGAGAAGATCCACCTCATCCCGGTCGACAAGCTCAAGATGCTGTTCGATTTCGATCCGCCGTCGAAGGACGGCATGAACATCGTCGAGGCAGCCGAGGGGCTGTTCGCCGGCAAGGTTCGCGCGTTCATCTCGCTGGGCGGCAATCTGTTGCGCGCGGTGCCGGATCAGGAGCGGATGGAGAAAGCGTGGGCGGCGCAGGACCTCACCGTCATGGTATCGACCAAGCTCAACCGCAGCCATCTGTTCCCGGGTAAGCTCGCCTACATCCTGCCGTGTCTCGGACGGTTCGAGGAAGACGAGCAGGCCGGCGGTCCGCAGACGATCACCTCCGAAGACAGTTTCTCGATGATCAACGCGTCGGTCGGCTATCGCACGCCGGTGTCCGACAAGGTGATGAGCGAGCTGGCGATCGTCACCGGGATCGCCAAGGCGACACTGCCGTCGAGCGAGCATCTCAAGTGGGACGCGTGGACTGCCGACTACGGGCTGGTGCGTGACCTGATCGAGAAGACGTACCCTGATGCGTTCCGCGATTATAACAAGCGGATGTACCAGCCGGGCGGGTTCTGGCGCGGCAATGCGGCGCACGAGCGAGTTTGGAAGACCGAGTCGGGCAAGGCCGTCTTCACCACGCCGGGCGAACTGACGTCGATCGGCTTCCAGGATGCGCCGGGTCGCTTCCGCCTGATCACAATGCGGTCGAACGACCAGTTCAACACCACGATCTACGGCTATTCCGACCGCTTCCGCGGGATCGAGGGAACCCGCGACGTGCTGTTGATGAACCCCGACGACATCGCCGAGGCAGGGCTCGCCGACGGCCAGACGATCCGGTTGATCACCGATGTCGACGACGGACAGGACCGGCAGCTCGGTGGCCTGACGCTGACCGCGTACAAGCTGCCGCGCGGGACGATTGCGGGCTATTACCCTGAGTGCAACGTGCTGGTCCCCGTCGGCCACCACGACGAGCTCTCCAAGACGCCGGCAAGCAAGTCGGTCCCGGTACGAATCGTTGCGGATACCGTCGCAACCGCAGTGCCTGCCTAACGTCGGCGATGGGCAGCACGCTCTTCCTTGCCGCGGCGCTGTCGAGCGTCGCGGCGCCGCAAATGGTCGGGCGGACTGCGGGTCCCGCTTTCTCCCCAATCGACTTCTTCTCCGGCAATACAGCCGGAGAAGGCGTCTTCCGCCGGATCGCCGCACGCCACCGCGCCGTTCACGTGCGCGGTCGGGGGACAGTTCGTGACGGAAATACGATCCTCCTCGAGCAAAGCGTCGAGGTTTCGGGCAAGCCAACGCGCGATCGCCGCTGGACCCTGCATGCCCTCGGCGACGGTCGATATACCGGCGTGTTGAGTGAAGCGGTCGGCCCGGTAACGGGGGAGGTCCGGGGGAGCGTGTTCAAGATCCGCTTCCACGCCAAGGGCGGTTACAGGATCCAGCAGACGATGCGCCTTCAGCCCGATGGCCGGACCGTTGAGAACCACCTCGTCGTCCGCAAACTTGGTATTCGAGTGGCGGTGCTCGACGAGACGATTCGCAAGCTCTCCTAACGGCGGACCATGGCCGGGTGACGCAAGCGTCGCTCGATACTTCGGATGACAGCCATCGCGGTTTTGCGACCGGCGCGGCGTCAAGGCAGCATGCCTGTCCGCTGAAACCAAACGAATATTGAGGATGCGAGGCCGTCAGGGCAGGCCATCTCGGGGCGTTCGTTGGTTCCGCAGCAACAGTCGATCCGAAACGATGTTTTGGCAAGAGGGCGCCCGATCGGATCGTGTTCGGTCCTAGAATACGGTTTCTGGAATGATTTAGAATCGTAACGATCTGAATAAGTTCAATGCTCGGGATGCCGCAGCGCGTGTTTGTATGGTGCGACACCGTTGGCTGCGTCAGGTTTGTCCCCCGCTTATCCGGGCGGATGACCGCAGAGCCAGAGAAAAGCGGTAACGAGTTTTGACACCCTCGTTAACCGCTTTATGAACTGTAACTGAAGCATTTTTGTTGTGGTATGAGTAGGAAGTGGAATGCGCGTACGGTTTCGTTCGGTGCGCCAGCACCCGTCGCAGGTGCTTCTGCCGCTCTGGATCATTCTCGTCGTCGCGTTCTTTACCTGGCAGGAGGGGACCTATCGGGGGCTCATCGCGCTGCTGGCGGAATGGCAGTTCAATGAATTCGGTGTGTACCACCCGCTGCTGACGTTCCTGCTGTTCGTCCTCATCCTCGCACCCTTGCCGTTCCTGTTCACCCGACGTCGCCGCAAGTCGGCGGCGGCGGCGGCTTCGGCTGCGGTGCCGGCTACCGACGTTCTTCCGGCCCGCAACGATCTGACGCACGCCATCTTCGAGGCTACGCGCTTCCTCAACGTGCTGGTCGTCGCTGCGGTCGGGTGCTTCGGCGCGGCACTGCTGGCGTGCGTGATGATCCTGATGCTCCCGACCGCGGCGGGGCCGATCCAGCGGATTTCCGCGAGCACGACGCTCCCGCAGGCGCCGTCGCAGGGGTTGACCGAACTGCGCGGCGGTATCCTGTACACCCGGACCTCGGCATTCGATGAGGATCTCTGGCTGACGCACCGTAATATCCGGTTCGCGCCGATGGTCGACGCCGGGGCAGACCCGTCGGTCATCCGCTATTTCATCGAGTTGTCGCCGACCGACGGGTCGCAACGCGCTGAAACGACCAGCGCCCGCCAGGGTATCCTGGTCAAGGATGCGCTTCCGGGTGAACTGTTCCGGCTCTATCGCTACGCCGGTTTCCGCGTCACGCCGACGCATTACGTCCTGTTCCGATCGGCAGCGACGATGCGCTGGCCCTATTGGATCTGGGCATCCGAATTCGCAGTCGGGGGACTGGTGATTGCCCTCGGCGCGCTGGTCCAGTGGTTCCGCCGCCGCCGGCTCATCGCAAGGGAAGGGCAGCCGGTCGCGGAAGCGGAAGCTTGACGCGGCGTTAACTATCTAAGGGTACCCGATGTTTATGCCGTGACCAGCAAGGTCGCGGCATGTTCGCGGTCAAACTCCTTTTGGCGACCCCAGGCCTTGTCGGAATGGCGGCATTTGCTGGCCTTTCGCTCAGCGCGCACGTCCCGCAGGCCGCGACACACGCGGTGATGCCCGCGTCGCTGGTCGCGCGGACGATGCCCGTAGCGTTGGTCCCAGACGAAGCCGTCGGTACGACGGCTCGGCCCCAGACCCTGTTCCACCGGGCACCCGACGGGCTGTTCTATGTCACCGCGCGGGTGAATGGCGTCAGGGTCAAGTTCCTGATCGATACCGGCGCGACGATGGTCGTCCTGACCAAGGCGGATGCCGCTCGCGTCGGGGCGGCACGGCATGGTGCGGCGATGATGATGGAAACCGCGTCGGGACCATCGGCGATCGATCGCGTACGGCTGGAGCATGTCGCAATCGCCGGACGCCGCGTGACTGGGGTGGACGCGGCCGTCGTCCGCCGGGGCCTGAAAGTCTCGCTGCTCGGTCAGGACCTGCTGTCGCGGCTCGGTCCCGTCACGATCTCGGGCAACGCGCTCGAGCTGAACTGAGCGCTCGGAACCCTATCGCATTCGATCAGGCAAGACGCGTCGCGCCCCGGCGACGCTGGCGCAGCGCGATCCCAATCACCATGAACCCGCCGAGCAGCATTGCCCAGGTCGACGGCTCTGGCACGGAGGACACCGGCGTCGGGGTCGTCGTCCCGGGGGTGCCAGGCGTACCCGGCGTGCCCGGGCTTCCGGGGGAACCCGGTGTCCCGGGCGTCCCCGGCGTCGTCCCACCGAAGCCCGAACCGGAAACCGGCTGCGAGACGAACGGCGCGAAGGGCTGGCCAGCACCGCTCGGGGCCGCGCCGACACCGGCATCGACCGCGGCGTCGCGACCGGGCTGCGTGAAACTATTGTCAGCAAGCGCGGCCGGCGGGATCGCCCCGGTCGCGCCCTGCGGCCCAACCGGAACGACATTCCGCCCGCCCGGACGACCCGCACCGGGAATGCCTCGCGATCGCTGCCCGACCGGCCCGCGCGGACCCGCGAGGCCCGAAAGGAAGCTTCCCGGACGCGGACCCGCACCATTCGGCCCGACGGTAGCTGTGAACGCCTTCGCCCCGGGAAGCCCGCCATCGATGATGAATACCGCGCGCGTATTCTGCGGCGCCAGCGCCGCCACCAGGAGTGTCGCGGCAAGCGCGCCCATGATCAGCGAGCGGGCCTTGTTTTCACCGCTTTTGAATTCGAGTGTCTGAGTAGGCATCATGACGTGATATGGCTTCGGCGAGAAAATAGCGATACATTTGAACGGGTGGAATCCCCCGACGGGACCGGTTACGACCTATTCATGAGGACCAATGCGCAAGGGCGTCGCAATCTCCATCGGGGTGTGGGTCGGGTAAACAGGGTGGAGTGAATGCGATGCGGCGATTGAAACATGGTTGACCGTCAACGATCGTCCCGGTCGTTCCCCCGCGCCATGATGATGCTCGCGGCGGTCTCGGTATCCGCCTGCGCCGAAGCGCCGAAGCCACCGTTCGACGATTCGCAGAAGCTCGTCCGGGCGACCCTCAACGTCCTGACCAACGACGGCAACGCGATCTGCGTCGATAATCGGACCAATGGCAAGCCGCTGGCGATCTTCGCGACGATGGCGGTCGCGCCCGCGCCGTCGCGACGGCCGCTCGCATGGCACGTC
>Ga0160428_1002385_pt1 | contig 11506 bp, 13 predicted proteins | sample SolpanmetagenomM_FD_108198 | JGI IMG/M metagenome (GOLD analysis project Ga0160428, IMG submission 108198) | Solar panel surface microbial communities from Lawrence Berkeley National Laboratory, California, USA - M | ecosystem: Engineered > Built environment > Solar panel > Unclassified ...
CGGTCGCGATGGTGGACGCCGTGACCGTCGCGGTCGACGCTCCGGGACGCGTCTAGACCCCTCCAGTGGAACGGAGAGCTCTTACCGCACCGAGCGGAGGTCTTAGCGAAGCCAAGGCCGGGGCGGCGCGCCCGGCGCTCTCGCCCGGTGCTCACCCGGACGCGTCACAATCCCGCGAACACCGCCGCCACATCGGCGGCGGTCATGACGCGATAGCCCCCCGCCGCCAGATCCGTCGGCAGGGCGAGACCGCCGACCCGGTCCCGATGCAGGGCCGTGACGTGGTTGCCCACGGCGGCGAACATCCGGCGAACCTGATGGTAGCGGCCCTCGGTCAGCGTCACCGCGCAGTGCGTTTCATCCTCGACATCGAGACCCACCGGCAGCAGCGGGCGCTCCTCGCCCTCCAGCATCAGCGTCCCCGAGGCGAAGACCCCGGCCTCCCGGCCGCTCAGCGGTCGGTCGAGAGTCACGCGGTAGCGCTTCGCCACGCTGGCCTTCGGGCTGATGATCCGGTGCAGGAGCGCGCCGTCATCGGTGAGGAGCAGCAGGCCCGACGTGTCCTTGTCGAGCCGCCCGACCGTCGAGAGCGGCGGGTCGCGGCGGCGCCAGCGCTCGGGCAGAAGCCCGTAGACCAGCGGACCCGCCTCCTTGTGCGAGCAGGTCACGCCCAGAGGCTTGTGAAGCATGAGGCAGAGGCCAGGCAGCGGATCGAGGGGCACCCCGTCGATCGTCAGACGCTGCGGCAGATCCGGATCGAGGGGGATCCGATCGCCGGCCTCCGGCCATTCCGCGCCGTCGAGGCGGATCGCGCCGGACCGGGCGAGGCCCTGGATCTCGCGCCGCGAGCCGTAGCCGAGATTGGCCAGCAGCTTGTCGAGCCGGACCGATTTTGCCGCGCTCACCGGCGCGCCTCGTAGACGCGGTAGCCGTTCGCCTGCACGGCGACGGTGACGGCCCGGAACACCTCGCGCAGAGCGGCCTCGTAGGGCAGGTGCGCGTTGGCCACCATCCAGAGCGTGCCGCCCGGCCGCAGCACCTCGCGAGCCCGCGCGATGAACGCTCGCCCGAGGGACGGGTCCTCGGCACCGCCCTCGTGGAAGGGTGGATTGGTGACGACGAAATCGAGAAGATCTGGCACCACGTCGGGCGCGCGCACATCCGCCCAGTGGATCGTCGCGCGCGGGTCAGCGACGTTGCGGCGCGCCATCTCGACGGCCCGTCGGTCGATCTCCACCAGCGTCACCGCAGTCACCGCGTCGGACGCGAGCACCGCCCTGGACAGGATGCCCAGGCCGCAACCGAAATCGGCACCCCGGCCCTTCAAGACCGGCAGATTTGCCAGGAGAAGCGCCGTGCCGGGATCCAGCCGGTCCCAGGAGAAGATACCGGGTTGGGTGCACAGGGCGAGGTTGTCCACGTGGCGCGGACCGCCCTCGTCGATCGCCTCGGCGAGGCCGGCGGGATCCTGCGGGCGCTCGGTCGTGCAGATCCGGTGATGCCGGCGCGGCTGATCGGCGGCCACGCAGCCGAAAGTCGCCAGTTCCTTGGCCAAGCGGGTGCCGCCCCGGTCCTTCGGCGCCAGGGCGACCATGCGCCCGCCCGGCCCAAGGGCACGCAGGACCTGGGCGAGCACGTAGCGCCGCTCGATCGTGCCGGGCGGCGCCAGCACGGTGGCGGCGTCGAGGCTGTTCTCGGACAAATCCTCCAACCGGGCCGCGCCGGGGATCAGGGGAGAGTACTGGACGGCATCGCCGGGAACCTCGGCGAGGTCCATCGGCGGCAAGCCGTAGACGGCATGTCGCATGAAGGGTTCGGGATCTGGAGGGCCGATTCCGGAACGCGAATCCGCGGCGGAGCGGGGCAGACCCGCGCCCGACTCGGTTCATCCGGGGGAACGCCGCGCCTTATACCGGAACGCACCGGGATGCCCAGCCTTCCGGGCGCGGGCCGCCAAGTCAGCCGCGGGGAAATTCCAGGCCCATCTCGCGGTAGCGGGCCGGATCGTCGGCCCAGTTCTCCCGCACTTTCACGTGCAGGAACAGGTGGACCCTGGCGTCGGCCGCCTCGGCGATCTCGACCCGGGCCGCCTGCCCGATCGCCTTGATGGTCTGGCCGCCCTTGCCGAGGACGATCGAGCGCTGGCTCTCCCGCTCGACGAAGATCGTCTGCTCGATCCGCACCGACCCGTCGGGCCGGATCTGCCACTGGTCGGTCTCCACCGTGGAGCGGTAGGGCAGTTCCTCGTGCAGCCGGTCGTAGATCTTCTCGCGGGTGATCTCGGCCGCCAGCATGCGCAGGGGCGCGTCCGAGACCTGATCCTCCGGGTAGAGCCAGGGTCCCGGCGGCATCCGGGCCGCGAGAGCCCGCCGCAGGTCCGCCACGCCATCGCCCTTCAGAGCCGAGATCATGAAGGTCTCGGCGAAGGGCGAGACGGCGTTGAGCTTGGCGGCGAGATCGAGCAGCCGCTCCCGTGGGATCAGATCGATCTTGTTGAGGATCAGCATCTTCTCGCGCTTCACCTCGCCGAGCCGCCCGAGGACCGCCTCCACCTCCTGATCGATGCCCTTGCGCGCATCCACCAGCAGGCAGACCGCGTCGGCGTCGGCGGCGCCGCTCCAGGCGGAGTGCACCATCGCCCGGTCGAGGCGGCGCTTGGGCGCAAAGATGCCGGGCGTGTCGACCAGGATCACCTGGGCCGAGCCCTCGATGAGGATTCCCCGCACCAGCGCCCGGGTCGTCTGAACCTTGCGGGAGACGATCGAGACCTTCGTGCCCACGAGGCTGTTCAGGAGGGTCGACTTGCCGGCGTTCGGCACGCCGATCAGCGCGACGAAGCCCGCCCTGGCGTCGGCGGGCGTGCCCGGAAGCGCCGATGGGTCGCGCGCCGCCTCGGAGGTCAGCGCATCATCGGGGCCGTCCTGCTCGTGCCCGTCCTGCTCGTCCTGCTCGTGCGCGTTCATGCTGTCTCCGTGGACCCCGCCTCCGGCGAGGCCCCAATGCCCTCCCGCTCCAACAGCGCCTGGGCGGCGGCCTGTTCGGCGATTCGCTTCGACGTGCCGTCCCCGTGGCCGGGCTCGAGCCCCTCCACCAGCACGGCGATCCGGAACCGGGGCGCGTGGTCGGGACCGGTGCGCTCCACCACCTCATAGGTAGGGATCGGCAAGCTGCGGCCCATAGCCCATTCCTGAAGGGCGGACTTGGCGTCGCGGCCCCGCGGTGCCGCGTTCGGCTCGCCCGGCCGGAAATGCGCCTCGACCACCGCCCGCGCGGCATCGAAACCGGCATCGAGGTAGATGGCGCCCAGGATCGCCTCGCAGACGTCGGCCAGGATCGTCTGGTTGCGCCGGCCGCCGCCCATCACCTCGCCCTGACCGAGGATGAGGTGCGGCCCGACCTCCCAGGCGGCGGCCACGACCGCGCAGGTCTCGCGCCGGACCAGTGCGGCGAGCCGTCGGGAGAGATCACCCTCGTCGGCGTCCGGAAATGCGCCGTAGAGCCGGTCCGCCACCGCCAGGCCGAGAACGCGGTCGCCGAGAAATTCGAGGCGCTGGTAGCTGCCCCCCCGGCCGCTGGCCTTGCTGGTATGGGTCAGCGCGCGGGTCAGCAGATCCTGATCGTCGAACCGGTGCCCGATCCGCTCCTCCAGCGCGCCCAGCGGCGGACGTGGCTTGTGGGCGCGTCGCCCCCGGGCGGAAGTGCGGGGCTGGGCAGCGTCGTCCAAGTCCGGTCCGGTCAATGGATTGTCGAGAACAGGCGCGACCAGCGCACGTGGGCCGGCCAGTTCCAGACCTGCCACGCCGGGGTGCCCTCGTCGATGGAGAAGAAGATCATCTCGGCGCGCCCGACCAAGTTGGCGAAGGGAACGTAGCCGACGCTGGCGAGGTCGCGCGAATCGGTGGAGTTGTCGCGGTTATCGCCCATCATGAAAAAGTGACCGGGCGGGACCGTATAAAGCTCGGTCTTGTCCCAGAAGCCGTTGTCGCCGTCGCGCTCGATCACCCGGTGGACCACGCCGTTGGGCAGGGTTTCCGTGTATTGCGGAACCTTGGTGGCCTGTCCGTAGGGATCGGTGGTCTCGTAATCGGCGATCCGTTCGCGCTTGACCGCCTTGCCGTTGATGTTGAGCACGCCGTCGATCATCTGGATCTTGTCGCCCGGCAGGCCGATCACCCGCTTTATGTAGTCGGTCGCGTTGTCCTTGGGCAGCTTGAACACCGCGATGTCGCCGCGCTTCGGCTCCGCGCCCCAGACCCGGCCCTCAGCCTGGATCGGAATGTATTCGGAGAGGGGAAGCGAGTATTTCGAATAGCCGTAGGAATATTTTGAAACGAACAGGTAATCGCCGATCAGCAAGGTTGGGACCAGCGAGCCGGAGGGGATGTTGAACGGCTGGAACAGCAGCGTCCGCACCACCAGGGCGATCAGGAGCGCCTGGATGCCGACCTTCAGCGTCTCGCGGATGCTGGCCCAGGTGCCGGTCTCGGCGGGTTTCCTGAGCGGCTTGCCGTCGTAATCCACGCGCGCGTTCCGTCTTCGGTTGAGGTTCCGTCGCCTGCCGCCAGCGGGGGGGCCCGCCGCGCGCGGCTTGCGCGGCTTCGATGTGCGGTTGGCCCGAGGAATGCGCCGCAATCGTGTCCGCTGTGCGCGGCGGTCTAGACCATGCGCGAGCCCCCCGCAACGCGCGAGACCGGCCGTCTAATCCGCGAGACCCGTCTTCAACCGGCACCGGCCGCCGGCAGCGCCTCGATGACCACGAAGGCCTGGGCCATGGGCGGATCGTCGGTGAGGCTCACGTGCAGACGCGCCGCATGTCCTTCGGGCATCAACGCCGCGAGCCGCTCGGCCGCGCCACCGGCGAGCCGAAGTGTCGGCTGGCCGGAGGGGAGGTTCACCACCTCCATGTCGCGCCAGAAGACGCCGCCGCTGAGGCCGGTGCCCAGGGCCTTGGCGCAGGCCTCCTTGGCGGCGAAGCGCCTCGCATAGCCCTCCGCGCGGGCGGCCCGGCGGTCGCAGCGCGCCCGCTCCCCGTCGGTGAACACCCGGTGGGTGAAGCGGTCGCCGTGCCGCTCCAGGGTCCGCGCGATGCGTCGGATATCGCAGAGATCCGATCCGATCCCGATGATCATGGGCGCCGCGCCCGATCAATCGCGGACCGCATGTCCCGCACCGCCTGTTCAAGGCCGACGAAGATGGCGTCGGCGATCAGCGAATGGCCGATATTCAACTCGCGGATCTGCGGGAGCGCCGCGACCGGGCCGACGCTGCCGAGGGTGAGCCCGTGGCCGGCATGGATCTCGAGGCCGAGTCCGGCCCCGTGCTCGGCCGCGCGCCGGATGCGGGTGAGTTCGTAGGCCGTGCGCTCGGAATCGTCCCTGAGCGCCGCCTCGCAATAGCTGCCGGTATGGAGTTCCACCACCGGCGCCCCCAGCGCCCGGGCCGCCTCCATCACCGTCGGCTCAGGCTCGACGAACAGCGAGACGCGGATCCCCGCCTCCGCCAGAGCCCCGACGCGCGGGGCCAGGTGGTCGCGCCCTCCGATGATGTCGAGGCCGCCCTCGGTGGTGCGCTCCTCGCGCTTCTCCGGGACGAGGCAGGCCGCGTGGGGGCGGGTGGCGAGCGCGATCGCCACCATCTCGTCGGTCGCCGCCATCTCGAAATTCAGGGGCACGGAGAGACCCCGCTTGAGCTTCGCGATGTCGGCGTCGCGGATGTGGCGCCGGTCCTCCCGCAGATGCGCGGTGATGCCGTCGGCACCTGCCTCGACGGCGCGCAGCGCGGCCCGCACCGGATCGGGATAGTCGCCGCCGCGGGCGTTGCGGACGGTGGCGACGTGGTCGATGTTGACGCCGAGGCGCAGCTTTTCGGAGGTCATCCGTTCGTCCATCCCGTGCCGGCGGATCCGGCAGAGTTGCGCGGAGGGTCGGGGGCCTACCGCGTGCCGGGCTCACGGCTGCGATATGCTGGCGTTCCCGTCCTGCGGCAAGACGCGGCCGACACGCGGCGGGCCACGCGACCCCACGGCCTGTGCCGGGTCCCCGATCACCTGCCATCGGCTTTCCCAAGGCGCGGAGAAGGGCTGGTGGTTCATCCGGCACCGCTTTGCCCGGGCGAGGCGGAGCGTCCGGGAACCCCGCGCGAAACCCGATCGTGGATCCAGGGCACGGACGGGCCGCGCCAGCGGCGCCGGTCCACAACCGCGTCGCCGACTTGTCAGGCCGGAAAAAACCGACTATGCGCCGCCCCTCGCGTTCGCTCCGGCCGGGGGCTGAACGGACGGTGCCGCTTGCGGCACAGGGCTCCTCGCGGATCCCGTCGTCCGGTGTCTCCGCCTTCGATCAACCGCTCGGGCCTGAAAATCGGCTCGAAGGGCTTGGCGCCGAGCGTTGCGCGAGATGAACCGGCCCGAATCAGCCGCCTCCCGGCGGTCGGGCTCCTTTTGACGCTGAAAGGCCCGACAATGCCTCTCTACGAGCATGTGCTCTTGGCTCGCCAGGACGTGACGTCCCAGCAGGTCGAGACGATGATCGACACCTACAAGGGTGTGATCGAGCAGAACGGTGGCCGTCTCGAAAAGATCGAGATGTGGGGTGTGAAGTCCCTCGCCTACCGGATCAAGAAAAACCGCAAGGCGCATTTCGCGCTCCTCAACATCGATGCGCCGCCGGCCGCCATCACCGAGATGGAGCGCCAGATGCAGATCTCCGAGGACGTGCTGCGTTTCATGACCATCCGGGTCGAGGAGCTCGATTCCGAGCCGTCCGCCATGATGCAGAAGCGCGACCGTGACGACCGCAAGGACCGCGAGCGCGGCCGTCGTCGTGACGACGAGGGCTTCGGCGGTGGCGGCGGCTTCGGTGGCGACCGGGGTGACCGCGGCGATCGTGGTGACCGCGGCGAGCGCAGCTTCGGCGGGGAGGGCTGATCCATGGCTTTCGGTGCTGGTGCAGGCGGCGGACGCCGTCCCTTCTTCCGTCGTCGCAAGACTTGCCCGTTCTCCGGCGCGAACGCGCCGAAGATCGACTACAAGGACGTCAAGCTCCTGTCCCGCTACGTGTCCGAGCGCGGCAAGATCGTGCCGTCGCGGATCACCGCGGTGTCGGCCAAGAAGCAGCGCGAGCTCGCCCAGGCGATCAAGCGCGCCCGCTTCCTCGGCCTGCTGCCGTACGTGATCAAGTAAGACACGCAAACCCGCCGGTCCGGCATCAGCCCGGGCCGGCCCTCGCAGAGGGCGGCCGAGGTCGCCTGATCGTTGGGGCGGGAAGCCGCCTCTAACCCTGCCGGAGCGGCAGCGGGACAGCGGAACCCATGGCACAGCATATCGGCATCGGTATCGGCGCGGGCCTCGTCTCGGCACTCCTGTTCGGAGTGCTTCTGAAGGCGACCCCGCTGGCGATCCTGCTCTACCTCGTGGCCCCGCTGCCGATCCTGATCGTGGGGCTCGGCTGGAGCCACAAGGCCGCGCTGGCTGCGGCCGCCACCGGCAGCCTCGTGCTCGTCCTGGTGATCGCGCCCTTCATGGGCCTCGCCTTCGGCGCCTACATCGCCCTGCCCGCGTGGTGGCTCGCCTATCTCACGCTCCTCGGGCGCGAAACTCCGGCCGGCCTGGAGTGGTATCCGACGGGGCGCCTGCTCGGCTGGATCGCCGCGACGGCCGCTCTCGCCTTCATCGCCATCGCGGTCCTGTCCTCGCCGAACCACGCGGCCTTCGACGCGCAGCTGCGCGGGCTCGCCCAGACTCTGGTCCAGACGCGGATGCCGGCGACCCGCCCCGACGCCGGCCGGACCCGCGAAGCCGAGGCGGCCGACTCCCAGGAGACCGCGCCGGAGCCGAAGGGCGCGCCGGACTCGGACGCCGCGGACGTCACGCGCACCGAGATGGCCGATGCCCTGGCGCGGGTCGTACCGGCCTTCGCGGCCAACGGTCTGGCGCTGCTTCTGACCTTCTACCTCTGGGCCTCGGCCCGGATCGTGAGGATCTCCGGCCGCCTCCCCCGGCCCTGGCCCGATCTTCCGTCGACCGCCATGCCGCGCACGACGCTGGCGACCCTGGCGGCCGCGATCCTGATGTGCTTCGCCCCCGGCTATGTCGGGGTGTTCGGGGTGGCGCTGGTCGGCGCCTTCAGCGCCGCCTTCGCGCTCCAGGGCCTCGCCGCCTTCCACGACCGCTCCCGCGGTCGCCCGGGGCGTGGGCTCATGCTGTTCGGCATGTACCTGATCCTGTTCGTGACCCAGGGCATCGCCCTGGTCGCCCTCACCGTGTTCGGCCTCGCCGACACCGCCCTCGACCGCCGACGTCCCAAGGACAGTCCGGCGCCGTGAGACCCCGGCCCCTGAGGCCAAACACCTGAAGGAGAAAGTCCATGGAAGTGATCCTGCTCGAGCGCGTGGCCAAGCTCGGCCAGATGGGCGAGACCGTGAACGTCCGCCCGGGCTTCGCCCGCAACTTCCTGCTCGCCCGCGGCAAGGCCCTGCGCGCGACGGAAGCCAACAAGAAGCACTTCGAGGGCCAGCGCGCCCAGCTCGAGGCCCGCAACCTCGACCGCAAGAAGGAGGCCGAGGCCGTCGCCGAGAAGCTGAACGGTCAGAGCTTCGTCCTGATCCGCCAGTCGGGCGAGACCGGAGTCCTCTACGGCTCCGTCTCGACCCGCGACCTCGCCGAGGTCGTCGCCAAGGAGGGCTTCACGGTGGATCGCGGCCAGTTCACCCTGAACCAGCCGATCAAGACGCTGGGCCTCCACAAGGTCCCGGTGGTGCTGCACCCCGAGGTCGAGGTCGAGATCACCGTCAACGTCGCCCGCAGCCCCGAGGAGGCCGAGCGTCAGGCCCGCGGCGAGTCCGTCACCGAGCGCGAGGCGTTCAACCTCGACGATCTGGGTCTCGAGGTCGGCATGGCGCTGGCCGATGCCGGCGAGGGTGCCGACGACCGCGGCTGATTCACGTTCGATGGCCCGGCCGGTCTGAGCATCGGCCGGGCTTGCGAAAGAGGCGTGTTGCCGAGCCGCTCGCGCGGCGCGGTCCTGCGCCAGATCCCGGGGCGGGTGCGGCGATCGGCACCCGCCCCGGACTTCGGCAGACACCTTCGTTCCGCGGCAGCCCCCTTCCGGGATACGCCGCCCTCACTCGTTCACGCTCAGCCGATCGATGACGAGGCTGAGGTCCTTGCGCAGGGCACGGATCTCCGGCTCGCTGAGTTCGAGCTGGCACATCACGCTCTCGCGGACCGACACGGCTTCGGAGCGCAGCGCCGCGCCCTGCGGCGTCAGGGCGATCTCCACCTCGCGCTCGTCGGACTGACGGCGGGTGCGGCGCAGAAAGCCGGAATTCTCCAGCCGCTTCAGCACCGGCGTCAGCGTGCCGGAATCGAGGCGCAGCCGGCGACCGATCTCGGAGACCGTGACACCGTCCTGCTCCCAGAGCACCAGGAGGACGAGGTATTGCGGATAGGTCAGTCCCAGCCGCTCAAGGAACGGCCGATAGGATTTGGTCATCCGGTGCGCGGCTGCGTAGAGCGCGTAGCATAGCTGGTTGTCCAGAAGGAGCGGATCGACCTCGCGCTCCGCCTCCATCGTCTCGACCTTGGGCACCATATCGCTCGCCTATCGCGGTCCGGGCACCGCTACTCTCGACCGCGACCGCGGGTCAGTCCGTATACCACAACACGCGCGGTCGGCGCACAAGGTCCGGCGCGGCAACAGGTTTTCTGACAAACCCGAGCGGTTCATCCCCCCTGCCCCCGTGGCGGGAGCGCCGCCAGGCTGTCGAGCAGGCCGGCCTCGTCCTCCAACGTCCGGAGATCCAGCACGACGGCATCGTCGCTGATGCGCCCGATCACCGGTACCGGCAGGGTGCGCAGGCGCTCGGCCAGGCGCTTGCAGCGCCCCCCGGCGCCGCGGCGCGGCTCGCCGCCGGCCGGATCCGGCGTGAGGACCAGGGCGGCGCTGGGCAGGGTCTCCACCGGAAGGGCCCCGGAGCCGATCTGGCTGATGCACTCGGCCACCGAGACCGTAGCCCATCCCGACAGCCGTTCAGCCACCGCGGGGGCGAGGCTCCGCGCGCGCGCCGCGATCGCCGCCCGGTCGCGGGTCAGCAGCCGGAGCGTCGGCAGCTCCTCGGCCAGCCGTTCGGGGTGGAGGTACAGGCGCAGCACCGCTTCGAGCGCGGCGTAGGTCATCTTGTCGACCCGGAGGGCCCGCTTCAGCGGGTTCCTGCGGATCCGGGCGATCAGGTCCGTCCGGCCGGCCACGATGCCGCACTGCACGGCGCCGAGGAGCTTGTCGCCGCTGAAGGTGACGACGTCGGCCCGCTCCAGGGCGGCCCGGATCGTCGGCTCGGGCGGCAAGCCGTAGGCGGCGAGGTCCACGAGGCTGCCGCTGCCGAGGTCGTCCGCCAGCGGCACGCCGCGCTCGCGGCACAGGGCGTGCAGGGCGGCCGGATCGGCGGCGGCCGTGAAGCCCGCGATGGCGTAGTTGCTCGGATGAACCTTCATGACGAGGCCGGTGCGCGGCCCGATCGCGTCCGCGAAGTCGCGCAGGTGCGTGCGGTTGGTGGTGCCGACCTCGCGCAGCCGGCAGCCGGCCCGCACCATCACGTCCGGGATCCGGAAGGATCCGCCGATCTCCACCAGTTCGCCCCGGGAGACCACTACTTCCTTGCGCATGGCGAGTGCGTTCAGAACCAGCAGGACGGCGGCCGCGTTGTTGTTCACGACGACCGCAGCCTCGGCGCCCGTCAGGCGGCAGATCAGGGCTTCGACGTGATCGTCGCGCTCGCCCCGGGCGCCGGTCGCGAGATCGTATTCGAGGTTGCTCGCCTGCACCATCACGGCCGCCACCGCCTCGGCGGCCGACCGGGGCAACAGGGCACGACCGAGATTGGTGTGCAGGACCGTGCCGGTGAGGTTGAAGACCGGCCGGAGGGACCGCCGTCGCTCGGCGACCAGCCGTCCGACCGCTGCGGCACGGATCTCGGCATCGTCCGGCACCGGACCACCCGCGGCCCGGAGCCCCGCGAGCACGGTCCGGATGGCGTCGGTGAAGGCCGTCCGCCCATAGACGGCCAGATCGTCCCCGTCGGCGCCGGCCACCAGGCGCTCGACCGAGGGCAGCCGACGAGGACCCTGCGCCAGGGCGCCCGGGGACGGATTTTTCTGAATCGATGAACTCATGCGTAGCGAGAGATAATAAGCCTCCTGTACACGGCCAGTCCAATCGAGCACGGATAATTTGCGCAGGTTGTTCTGTGCCCGACCGGACGTTAAGGCCAGTCACGCAAATCCGTTGGCCGGCGGTACTCTGCCCTCTTATGGGGCGGTGCACGCCGCGCGACACCGCAGACCCGCCGAGCCCTCTCGGGAGACACCCGCATGTCCCGCTCTTCTGCCCTCATTCACCCGATGATTTTGTGTGGTGGGACGGGCACGCGCCTGTGGCCGGCCTCGCGGGAGAGCATGCCCAAGCAGTTCGCCCGGCTTGTGGATGCGCAGGCCTCGACCTTCCAGGCGACG
>Ga0160428_1002386_pt1 | contig 11505 bp, 13 predicted proteins | sample SolpanmetagenomM_FD_108198 | JGI IMG/M metagenome (GOLD analysis project Ga0160428, IMG submission 108198) | Solar panel surface microbial communities from Lawrence Berkeley National Laboratory, California, USA - M | ecosystem: Engineered > Built environment > Solar panel > Unclassified ...
GCCAGCGTGCAAGCCAACGCCACAAACACGACTCCAGCTCAATTCAACACCGTCAACGCACCCCTCCGTCCAGTCCACTTCAATACTACCCACATCCAACCCACCACAACCCCAACTCATTTCACCACTGCTACCACATCCAACACGAACAACACCATTCCAGCACCATTCTCCCCCTTCAAAAACGCAAACATCAACACAAGCCGTCCCTCCCCAGCTCAAGACTACTCTGGCCTCAACGCTTTCGAACTTGCGCCATCCACTCTTCATCAGCAACTTCGAAATGATTCTGGTGCAGTGGCCTACCCGGAGCTTTGGAGAGGCTCAGGTGGTGTGGAAGATGAGTTTTGAGTGGATTGAGTCAAGGAAGTGCATTGGGATTGTGAGTTCTGAATGAGAGGAGGATGAGTTAAGATACAAGAGTGATGGCGGGTTTCCAAGAGTAATGGTAATGTGTAAGATGCAAGATACAAGATGAAAGATGGAAGATGAAGATGGAAGGCAAGATGTAAGATGGAAGAAAGGACGAAGAGGAGAAGCAGGAGGTAGTGATTGTGAGTGTGAGTAATGGGAGGATGGAGATGGACTCTGCTTCAACAAGATGATTTTCTTTTCCTGATTTTTGTGGGATTTTGGACTTTGGACCTTTACACTCTTTTGGCTTTGGCTTTGGCTTTGGCTTTGGGTTCAGACTTTGGTGACTACCACACTCTTTTGGTTTTGGTTTTGGTTCTGGCTCTGGTTATGGTTTTGGTTTTGGTCTTGTATGTACCAGACACTCTTTTCAAATACAACCACTCTCTGTCACAATCCTTTAACGTTTCCACTCCTTTTTACTACTTCCTTTCACCTCCGACCTGCCTTCCATTCCCTCGACAATCTTTTCTGCTCTCACACCTAGCCTTCGCTGGTAGTAGTACAATAGATGGACACTCTTTTTTTCGCCTTGGGCATGACACCAATCTTAACTCACTCGGCATTCGATGTATATCCTGCTTTGGCATAATGAGACACTATTCTTACACCGGTGTTAGATTGAGAGCAACTATGGCAGAATCATTAGGACATGAAGAAAAACGCCGGAAGAACTGGCCGTACGAGTCGTACAATGCGTGATTGATATTAGTAGCTCGAGACTATAGTGAAGAAGTCTAGAAGGAACACTCGAGAGTGGCCTACCGATGCCCAAGAATTAATGTGTTACCACTTGACGTTGTCGTCTAGTACGCGGGGGAAGCATGTAGATGAGTATTTCAAGCACTACGGCTGGGACCTTGTACAGTAATCAAGAGATGAAATAAGTCAAGATTCGGCAATCCTACACTCGAGAGATTTTCCTAGAATTTTTCATGGCAGGATATAGGTGATGTATAGAAAAGTTGATTTACGCAGTTTGGGGCCTTTCGAGCAAGATGTTGTGGTATTTTCATGCATTCACTAATCGAAGTCCTAAAACACCAGAGAAGAAAAACCACGACACTTAATGGTTGTGATGCGATATCGCCGGCTTTCTTTGGCTCTTTCCAATCAAGCCATTTACCCACCGTCTTGTTCCTTCTATTGCCGTATAGCTTTCCCTCCACACCACGCTCTTCTTCCATGGAACGGCTTCGATTTGAATGGCACCTTATCGCCAAATACTGCAGCAGCAGCAGCAGCAGTCTCGCATGACACTCTACTAACTTGGACCCCCAGCCAGCTCACCGGAACTGTCCCTCTGACCTCTCTACAAGACGCTGGCGTGGATATGCTACGAAGCGACTGCAAGCTTGAAACTTGTCAGAACTCTCTGAAGACTCTTATCGAACCGCTCGAGTCTGATGCATGTCGAAGGAGTAGAACAAGGTGGCACTAAAGAGCAGAATGGAAGAGAGGTCCAGCCACATTGCCAATCAGATAGCGGGGAAGATTCATCGACGTTGAGTAGAGCTAGCTAAGGCTAGAGTCATCTATTAAACAATGCTCCAACCGGTGAGACTCTGCCGTTAAGCGTCACATAGAGCTGGCTAAGGTTGGGGCAAGATGTCGAATGTTCCTCTAGCTAATAAGAGCTTGCCATCGAGCGGCACGTAGAGCAGAGCTGTTTCCAGAATTGGGTACCGAGAGATTGTGTTCTGATACTTTGTTCTAATACATCGATGATGTTTGTCTACGCTCTGTAACGGACTACTTAGTCGAGTCGGTTCTTCTTCTTTGCCGGTCGTCGCATCATGAAAGTCCAGACCCACCGCTACTCGAGACTGCCCATCCAAGGACTAGGAGAATCCGTTGAGTATCACAGAGAGCAGCAGATCAGAGCTGCTCGCCGAGATCAGGTGATGAGTCTTTGTGTTCTGCCGTTTAGACGATGTTTCTTTGCGTTCTACAGAATGTTTTCTCGGTCAGGCGCGTCATCTTCCTCTTCTGCATCTTCGGTCGACCCGTTAAGGATCTCTAGTCGAAGCACAACTCATGCTTGCCAACCTAATGACGAAGACGATTCAATGAGCGTTACGTAGAGCCGAGCTATTCCTCGAGACCGGGTGACGAGAAATTGTCACGTAGAGTAGGGCTTTTCCCCTACTATCTGGACAACCTTTGTCTTTGGCTGTTGTAGGTGAGCGTCTAAGGAGGTGCTTTCTCTCTCGTGGAGTTGGGACGTCACAATCCCAAGTTGCTGTAGAGTGCTCCTCGTCGCTGGAAGCGCTGCTGCTTGTGGTGTTATCGGTGTGTGTCGAGAAGATGTCGAAGATACCGTCGCCGATGAGGTATGAGGGATGAGGAATGAGAGATGATGGTTGATGGTTGATGGTTGATGGAACGGATAAGGAGGAAGGGGGAGAAGGCACGAGGCATGAGGCATAAGGCATGAGGCATGAGGCATGAGGCATGAGGGTTGAGGGTTGAGGCTTGAGGCTTGAGTGTTGAGGCATGAGTTATAAGGACTGAGGGATGAAGTCGTGGTTGCCAGGTTGGGATAGAGCAAAGCCTCTATCGGTTGTGGTATCATCGTGATGTATTTGTGAGGCGTCGGAGACGAGGACGCAGATATAAGCTCTGATGCGGAGACAACATATTATTCGTGTAAGTATTGGCTTTTGCAGTCGCGATGGCGTGATCACGAGTCTTTCTAGTTAGATCATGCCGGCTCACTGGTGATCACAGCAGACGTGACATGAAGTCTGTGCAGCAAAACAAAGTACCATACTCAAGAAAGACAACACGTTATAATTTTTGATACAATATGGGCACTCGAAGCTATGATACATGACCGTTCCTCCTCCTCCCTCCAACAACCTAGAGCATAGTTCCTCCTCCTTCCTCCCAACAACCTACAGCATATATCCTCCCCGCAACGTCTTCCTCCACATTAAACACGGCGGCGCTTCGTCCCATGTCCTTCACCGTCCATGTCGACCTTGTCCTGGTAGTCCGTGGACAAGTCAGCTACGTGTCCCTGTGCTGTGGATGTGATGACTGAGAGACACCTCAAGCCGTACGGGCGTAGTCCTGCGTCTTCCAATACCATGCCGGTGAGGTTGTTGATGTCGATGATGATCTTGACATAGAGGTCGGCCATGTTGGAGATGTGCTCATTCTTGGGTTGTTCTCTGAGTGTCATTGTTGAGAGTGGAGGTCCGTTATCGTTAGCGGTTGGCTTGGGCCCTGTCGATCTTGACTTTGTGCGAAGAAGTCTTGAGGTTGACTGTGTCTGAGGAGGAGGAGGAGAGCGAACAAGGTCGGCAATGCGGGCAGCAATGACTGGGTCGATCTTGTGGTTCTTCTTCTTGCCTGGGAGAGGAGACTCAAGGTTGATGCCAGCATCGTATTCGCCAGATGAATCGACGTCGTCGACGTTGTCAATGGTACCGTAAGAGTCGTCGTCGTCGTCGTCGTCGCTATCTTCGGGGTCGATGCCATCTTCAGAGTCGGAAATGATTGTCTTGTATAAAGAGGTTGGCTTGATGCTTCCAGACTGGAGGACACTAGATGGGTTGTTGGCCGGCTGAGTGGGAGTCTTGATGATGCCATCGGACATTGGCGATTGCATTGGTGCCAAGCGGGCAACAAATTCGAAATGGCCATGGACAATGGTGGAGGGTGTGATGGAGTGAGTGTGCTCAAGATCTAGCAGTGATGTCAGAAACAATCCGCCCCAGAGTACTTGAGTGCTGTTCTTGACTGACCTTCTAAGAGATTGGCGTCAACCATATCATCGTCGGTAGTGTCAACATCGGTAGTGTAGTCGAGAAGGACTTCCTCGTTAGAGGTCGTCATGGCTGGAAGAGAGCGGCGACGTCTAGTAGGCGGGAGCTGTTTGATATTGACGACGAAATGGAAGAAATGTCAAGTGCCGCAGACGCAGCAGCAGAGGCCATTCTTGTATGCGAGAATATTGGTCGTTCCATCCTGTTGGTCTGTTGGTAAATGAGCGGGTTGCTTGAAGGACTTCATCACGAAGGCGACGACAGGTAGTCTCATCGCGACGGCGACGACGACAAGGAGTTGAATCAATCGTTGTATGTTTACAGACAAACGCAGACGTGGTCGGAGAGCATCGGCGAGCTGTCCGCGGGGTAAGCTTTATTTCGAACGGGTACAGGGTCTCAATGGGGCTGAAAGAGCGCAAATCAGGGGTGAAACTGGTTTCAGCCTTGCCACCACTACTAAAACAGCAAAGTCCATTATCAAGCATCAAGCAACACTCGGCAGAGGCGAGCCATACGGACTATATGCTAATAAGCGCCTTCTTCGAGACCGTGGAGCTTGTGTATCAAATCACTATCGACACCCACCTCGAGATGGCTCGACTCAGGATGGTGGCACTGTCTCCCGGCTAAAAGCCCGTCTGCTTGTCAGCTTATGCGACATGCCTAGAGTTTGCTTACGTCTTTTGCATATCTCTACGAACTTCGGCCGAGCTCTGTTCGTAAAGGCAAAGTCTCTGGTTAAAGGAGTCCTTGCTGAGGAGGGGTAACACGGTGAGCATGAACTGCTGGCGACTTTGAGCGTGATAGGATGAAGAATTCTTGCCGAAGAGGGGTGCCATAGTAAAGGATAGACATGTCGCGGACTTCGGGCATAATGAGACGATGAGTTCTTGGTGAAGAGGATAATGACGGCTAGGATGGACATCTTGTAGCTTCGGGCGTGTTGGGATCCTTGTACTAACACACGCTAGTCGCCCACCTACATAGCTCGCGCTTACGCTTTATATGCCATTTCGAAGCATGGCAAGACGGATGTGTAGTTAGCGAGAGCGCCGAGCTAATTGTGAATGTTTCGTTTGTCGTCGCGGTAGGATTTCTGCATCTTTGCAAGGAGGGAGGCGAGCTAGGCGGCGTCGTCGGAGAAGTCTGGAATTCTAGTATCTAGCATGGGCTGTATTACAAGACTCGTTATACAGCTTCTAGTAGAAGCGACATAGTTGTTAACATCTAAATGGTCGGTCTTTCCGATGCTGCTCTCGCTGGTGGCTTGAAACAAGAGTCCAATGCGATTGCCGAAAGCTGTTGAGCTTTGGTGATTGCTTTCCGCGCTAGAATTGCTTGCCCTAAATCTTTCGTAAGCGCCTGCCGTCTCTTCTCAAAGACTGCGGGAATGACTGCAGGTCTCGCCTCCTCGGGAGGCTGCTTACGCCCGGCTGGCTTCCAGCCTTGTACGAAGCGAGTGCAGAGTAAAGCTACAATCACGTCTTTGCACAGAGGTCTGTCGATCGCTGCAGGTGTCTCACAATCCGCAAGAACATGAAGTGCATTGACGATGTCGACATAATCGTTCTGCTGTGCGCTTATTTCAGCATGCCAAACCCCATCTTGAGCTTGATCGACAGTCAAAGATTCGCTATCCATACAGCTTTGCGTCCAGACCAGTTTTGCCTTGGTCCACAGAGTCGAGGTGATGAATGATGCCCGAATTAAGATCTATAAGCAAACAGAGTCCAACGGATGCTGTTACGATGGTGAACCGGGTAAATTAGACCAGTCACATCCTTGCATAGCTTTGATAGTTTTCGCCAACAATTGTTGGGCTATCAATCAACCGCCAATCCGATCACGCAGCCACAGGTATTTCGATTATAGTAGTTCTTGCCATCTGCGCCATCATCGTCCTCTGCGCCATCATCGTCCTCTGCGCCATCATCGTCCTCTGCGCCATCATCGTCCTCTGCGCCATCATCGTCCTCTGCGCCATCCTCTCCATCTGCGCCATTGTGGTGGAAGTGTGAGGCTGCGGGCGTAGAATCATTCTTCTGCTCGACGTCGCCATTGGAATTCCTCCTCGATCCTGATGCTTGAGCTTGTACCGGCAGTGTGAGGGCCCCGCGGACGTCTTGATATGGACTTTTAACTAGAAAGGTAGACAACTCATCGACGTCTTAAGATCTTACGAGCTCAAGAAAGCCATCGCTGTCGTCAAATTGGGTGTGTTCTTCGGCGTTGCTACGGAAATGTAGAGTAATCTTGCTTAGTGCCTGGGCTTGACCTCGAGTCGGCAAGATTGTGGACCTAGCAAGGCCACGCTCAATCAACTAGACGGTGTATCAGCCGACGGGCCTTCATTCCAATATCTTTAGCTCACCCGTTCATCATACTGCTCATCATTATAGTACTCACCTATAGAGCTATCATCATCTAGTCCACCTTCATGGAAAGTTCTCTGTATCACCTCCTCCTCCTCCTCCCCCTCATCATACTCGTCCACTTCGTCGTAGAAACTCGTATGACTATGACCAGCCTTGCGCTGGGATCTACCGAGCGGTCAACCGCCTCGGCTTGACATGTCATGTTGTGGCCTCTTCGGGAGACTGTCACTCTTCTGCTTTTTCGAGAGTGCGCTTCTGGGCATGACTGTGTCGAGTAGAGTGCTCGTTAGTAATAGGTGGCAGTTGTGTTTCATCTCGACCTGCAGTTTCCGTAGGCGTCACCTGACCGCAAGAAGATGGACACTCTTTGGATGTTGCTAGTGGGTGTGATTGTGATTGCTGGTTGATATGAGCTGGTGGTTGTGGTGGTACTTGTTGTCGAAAAAAGTTCTGGAGGTGCCGTTCATCAGCGAGTTCTATCCCGCTAGTTCAAGTGGTCTCATGCTCGCTTGTACTTCTATGACATAGGCAAGAACAGTCGACTTGCTAGGTCTTGCCTTGCCTCCTTGGCTAGGCAATCTGTCCTTGATCGTCTGCAAGGCACCCGGAAATTTGCAGAGTGCAGCTAGCTTGCACTCGGCAATCAGGGTCGACAGGCAGAAGTCCTTGAAACTCAGCTGCCTTGATCTCCCGTGCCTCATCAAAGAGTGCGGGATCCTCCCACGTCGGCATAGCCCGGATCGAGATACCTGTCTTCATCTGGGACCGTAGTCGCGAGTGAGCTTGATCGGGTTGGCCGTGTCTTCTTCATGTTGTAGTCCTTGGAGAACCGGCTTGTTTTGCTCGAGGTTAATGTACTCGAAGTAGTAGAACTCGACGGCCTAATTACAATCTTGTCCAACGACGAACATCTCCAAGAGACTTTGCACGCGCTGGGGACGAGAGTGTATCGAGGCTTTCTGACGAAGGCCTCTTGATCGTTGTTGATGAGTGCTCATTTCACGGCAGATAGTTGCCGTCGTGGTAGTCTCTGTAGACTCGGCGGTAGTAACACGACTTCACACGAGCTGCCCTTCTTTGCAGACAAATGGATGCGAGGCGTTGCTGGTGAATGTGCCACACATCATCGGAAAGATATATTGCAAGTGCATCACTTTACGCCCAAATTATTGTAGAGAAGTTGTCTCAAATATCGAAGGGGTTGTGCCCTACTATTCAGGCGCGGATTACGAAATGGCAAGCCATTCATGTAGCGCTACCCGGCTACACATCAAAAATGGAGAAACAAGGAGACTTCAACATATGGCGGCAGCAATCAGCTAGACCGTCGCCATGTCTACAACATCGACGGCCTCCTACGACCTTGATGGCCTCCCACAAGCATGGTATCCTCCCGCGACTTTGACGGCCTCTTATGATCATGCCACTGCTGTCGCCATGCGCAACTAGCATATCATGTGCTCGCATCTCAAGCTTGAGAGACACTACTAGATCCTTGTGTACTTTCCAGCGGCATCGTCGCCATCGAAAGTTACGGTCGGACGTTGCTGATAATTTCTGAGCATTATCAAACAAAGTCTCTTCTTCTTTGCATCCGGCGTTCTAGCTATTCTGCTGCCTACACATCCCGTACCTGAAAGTCGCAACACATGACCACATGGACGTCAAGCACCCCGGGACGAAGTGACTACTGCAGCAAGGCTGAGGAAGGCTTCGATTCGTGCTACTACACCGTTTCATTGCAGGAACTCGCCATTGGGGGCGGTTGGGAACGAAACAGCTGTACAGCTACACAAGTCGCAATGTCGAATATGTGGTGGAACGCCTAGTCAGAGTACGAGGCAAGATGCAACAAGACGTTCTATAAGAGAGGGACGCTCGATACTGAAAGTCGAGGCTCTTGTGGCGAGACTTCAGCAAGGAAGAAAAGATCGTTGCATATTTTGACTTCATCGCCATCTCAAAGGCGATGAAGCGCGTGGGGGAGACCAAGAGATTGGAGACGGCGAGGAAGGTTTGGAACAAGGAGAAGGATGAACGGGTAGATGTGGGGCCAATGGTCTATCTAAATACGGTGATGGTGATCGAGACATCGCTTCCTAATTGCTTTAGTCGTCAGATACTCCCGACCCCTAGACCCAAATGTCTCCGGGCTGTACGGATTCTGCATGTACGCTGATGTCGGCGGTGCGCTACACCCACGTGAAGCTTTTACAGACGTTCGACGCTTGATTGAATCGCCAATCCGAGGCAAGATAGATGACAAAGTCTTCACTCCTCCTCAACTACCTTGACGCCGCTATCGCGATCTTGCACGTATAGATCGCACACGTGGGGTGTAATAGAAGCCTACTAGCCTTTAGTTCCCGGATGTGTTTACATTCGAGCGGACTTGGCTAGAAGAAGGATGGAAGTGCCGCTTGCTTGTTGTGTCTTCTTCTTTTAGTTGAAGACGCATTGAGAGTGTTTGCTAGTGAATTGCTTCCATCGCCTAATAGTACCTATATCATACCCAAGCACCTCTCCGACGTGGAACGCATTCGTTGGTCATCATGATATAGAAGCGGACGATCATTTGACGTTGTTTAGGGACGGTTTGAGATTGCTATCAAATCGACAGGACTATCTAGCTTGAGGCTCAATCTTGATAGGATCTTGCTAGTGCCTCTATTTGTCGGGCTCTAAGTCAACTGCATAGCCAACCTCACTGAAAGTGTACCCGCTTGATGCAAATAGCTTTTAGGCTGACGCAGTACCTACCTTCTCTAGGCTACTTCGCTGCTAGTGCTCCGCCGGCATTCTGACACCCTCGAGTCTACCAACTTCCGCTGCGAGCCCACCGCCAGCATACACCTCCATTGCCTCAAGTACACAGAAAGCTGAAAACTGTCCTGGTTGGAGTCACCATTTGACGAAGTTGGTGTTCGTCGAAACGCTAAGTGAAAGCACGGACTCCACGGCTGCCTCGTTCGCTTGAGTGGCCGCGCGCATCTCCCTCCTCATCCCAGGTCATATCATTGATCAGAGCTTTAGCGGTAGGGCTTCGAGCGTCTTCTAATGTCTAGCCCTCGGTCTAAGCGGGAGCAAGAGCTCGGTAGAGAGGAAGAGTCTACCTAATTGTTTCATTGCGAGACGCTTTGACCTTCTCTTGAAAGCATCAAGCTGTTACGCAGGCTTGTGCGATGGCAAGTGTCTCAGTCCGGGCATATTTCTCTTCTTCACCCACCGATAACATATTACTATGCCTCCACCACACTTCCTCTAGACTAATATAGCGCCACTGAACCTAGCGAATCATTCACAGTTGTTGTCAAGCTAGCATCCGTTGTGCCTCGCATCACAGCCGTCCTAACAAGCCCTCCTAAGTGCTAGTGGCCCGCTCTTTAGCCTCTAAAACACGATCCTCGTCAAAGTGGAGGCAGGGGGTGGAAGAGTGGAGGACAGCAGAGGAGAGTAGAGGAGAGTGGAGGAGAGTGGAGGACAGTAGATAATAGTAGATGACAGTGGAGAGCAGTGAATAGTGAAGAGTGCAAGGAAAGGGAGAAACCCAAATCACAACTCGGCTAACCGCCCTCACGCCAACCTTGCACATCACCAAGTCTAAAGCGGTCGCACTGGGCAAGTACTTCGCCGAAGTAGACTATCAATGTGTTCGAACAAATATATTACTGAAGTACATAAGATTATTAGAAATTATAGAACACCGAAAGTCGCACACTCGTGACAGACACCTTGCAGTGTATTTGCTTGCCTCCTCACCGAAAGGAAATCTACTACCCACCTACATACTAGCGTATCATCCTTCGTGTCTCGTAGTTCCATACTGTTAGCAGGGGCATGCCTCCATGTACGCGCGCCATGAAAGCTGTTATCGCTTCTTCGCTTTCTGGCAACCCTTCGGCGTGTATATCCAGTGGGGTGATGATGCAGGTGTGAAGTAAAGTGTGGATGTTGCATACTTCCCACAAATCCTCAAGCGCGACCTCCCATCGTTTCAGGGCTAGCACCCCCAGATTAGGCAAGTATAAGTCTTGCAAGATGATGGTGGTGGACTCGTGGTCTAGAGGTTGCTCGTCGATTCTCTCGGAATTGATGTGGGTCCCGGAGAGCGAGAGTGACCGAAGCCAAGGCATTGATTGAAGCATTCGCTTCAGGAAGTAGAAGAAAGTGACTGGAGAGTCGTCATGGCCTCGGAAGCAGAGACCTAGATGGAAATGCTGTAGGTGTCTGATGTGCAGCATGTTCATGCTTATACTATCGAGGACTGGGGAGCGTGAATCAATGAAACTTAGTTGAAGCTTCAGGCTCGGCTTGAGCCAGGATGTGCGAACGAAGAGCTCCCAAAGTTGGTTACTGACTATTCTATCGCCGGTACTGCCGAGTCGTTGCATCGAAATGCCTTGAGATTGCGCTTCGACATCAAATTCCGCACTCCAGAAGTCGGGCTCGCCGAGGGTGATCTTCTTCAGTTTGGGGAGGCTCGCGAGGAGTCGTAGCATCCGGACATGATTCTCTGTAATAAAGTCCGTAAAAGCGTCTTTGATGCGAATGGATCGTTCAAAATCGAGCAATGTTTGACGAGCGAATGACGCATGCTCAAACGGTGTAGAATGGGCGTTCTGCTGCTCGCTGAAGCTTTGGACGAAAGTCCCGAGCCCGCTGATTCCAGTCGTTTCGGGGACAGTGAGCCTCTGGACCATGAAGCGTACTGTCTCGACTCCTTCTCGTGCTTTGAGGCTGAGATTGAAAATGGAGGGCCAATCTTGCATCACAGGCCCTGGGAGGCATAGGGTCTCCGGTCGAGGTATGTTGATCAGGTACTCCCCCTCCGAGAGCATGCGGGGAAGCTGCACTTGAGATTGACAGAAAGGCATGGTCAGAGTCAGTGTCGATGTATAGTGATCATGTCTTCTTCGTTACACAAATGTGAAGCTGCACAA
>Ga0160428_1002388_pt1 | contig 11493 bp, 10 predicted proteins | sample SolpanmetagenomM_FD_108198 | JGI IMG/M metagenome (GOLD analysis project Ga0160428, IMG submission 108198) | Solar panel surface microbial communities from Lawrence Berkeley National Laboratory, California, USA - M | ecosystem: Engineered > Built environment > Solar panel > Unclassified ...
ATTATCGGTCCTGGCACTCTCGTTCTGTGATACTGCTGCTTCGACGTTTGGAAGATTATGGGGAAAATATACACCGAGAATACGGAAAGGAAAATCACTTGCGGGTAGTATTGCTGCTTGCGTCGTTGGCGCAATATCCGCGCTGTTGTTTTATGTGGTCATCGCTCCACTTGCCAAGCCAGAGTTGAACACCGGCAGAAACGCGTTTGCGTTTCAAGATCATTTGAATTTACCGGACACTATTTGCGATACGCTCAACCTTACATCATGTTCGGTCGGTGGACGGAAAGCCTTACTTATAGTAAGTATATTGTTTGGTTTTGTGGCTAGTCTGAGTGAAGTAGTTGATTTGTTCGGACTTGACGACAACCTGACAATTCCTGTTTTATGCGGGATTGGCATGACGTTGCTTTTTAGAAACTTTGGGTGATGGCCGCCAGACTTTCTTCTGTACATATTTGATGACACCTTTGTTTATATACCCGCGTATATTTTTTGTAACATTAGGCGTCTTCAAGAGCATTCCATTCGCAAGACTTTGGTCATGTTGATCAACATCGGGCTTCGTCATCGGATTTCGAAATTGATTTTCTTACACGTGATCGACGCGACGCGTTTTATTTAGCACACGACTTTACACCAGATTCCAAGGAGAAGTCGTTGTAACAAAAGGGCATTGCCATACAATTACATACTTTGAATCATCCTTACACTTTGCAAAGATAATTATATTCAGTGCCTGGTCAGTGTGTAGCTAACAGTTCTCATCACCAAGATGTACACCAAATACTAGACTCATTGTCTTCTTCTGTCAACACAAACACCATGCTAGACTGGTAGAAGACTCGGTTCGATATCTGTTCTACAACTCGACCAGATCCGGAAATAGACCATGTATCTCCCACGTTCCCTGCTCTCTCTTCTTTACTCAGCGCTCGCCGATAGAACACATCCTCTCAGTCCACCAGTTCTTCTTCTTGTAGCCCTTCATCCCGATGCCCTTTGTGCAGCACGAATATTAACAACCATCCTCAAAAGAGATTACATCCCTCATAAAGTCCAGCCAGTAGCAGGTTATAGTGAATTACAAGCCGCAGGACAGAATCTAGTCAAGCCATTGACTCGACAAAATGGAGGAGAGGGCGGAGTAGTGGTCTGTCTTGGTGTTGGAGGTTTGATCGATCTGGAAGAGATATTGGGACTCGATTCCAGAGAAGAGAATAGCCGAGAAAGAGATCATGGAGTCGAGGTGTGGGTGTTCGACGCGCGACGGCCGTGGAATTTGCAAAATGTGTTTGGAATGGGGGATGACAAATCGTCTACTGACGCAAGTGAGGCGGGGAAGAGGTCAAAGGCTCTAGAGAAAGGCAGGATTGGACATGGCTATAAAGCTGGACGAGGTGAAATCATTGTCTTTGATGATGGGGATATTGAAAACGAATTGGTGGCAGAAAGAGAAGCGTTTTGTGCACTAGCTGCTATGCCTGAATTGGGAGATGATGAAGACTTTGAAGGGCAGGATGAGGGTTCAGATGATGACACTGAGAATGAAGAAAGTCAAACTACACAAACCGGGAGTCGGAAACGCAAATCTCCGGCTGCAGGTGGCGAGGATGATTTATTATCACAAGATGACATTGATGATCGACCGAAACGACGGCGGAGGAGTAATTCTGTGAGTCATGCGAAAGAGTCAGACTTGTAGCGAAGCTAACGTAAAACAGGGATCTGCTAGTATAATATCGCCGTCGGATGAACCGAGTCAACGAGACATGTTTGCTATATCAAATCATCCTTCTAGTTCTGCGCCACATTCACCAATACGAGACAATAGCATAGATGGACGAAATCAACCGACTTCAGCTCGTACATTACGGCGACAGCTATTGAAGGTTCGTAGAAAGCATGAAGCGACTCTAGCAGCCTATTATGCATTGGGAACATCTTATTCAGAACCTCTTTCCTCTATGATGTACAATCTGGCGGAAGATCTGGGTAAAGAAGATAATGATATCCTTTGGCTAGCTATAGTTGGTGTCTCGGCGATGGAATTGTACTCACAAACCCAACAAGTCATGACATCTAAAAAGGCACATTCATGGTCAAACAATCGACAAGAAAGAATTCGTGCAGTGTTACGAGATGAAGTGCGTCGACTGAATCCGTTATCACCAGCTGAAATAACACAGTCTCTGTCCTCTTCATACTCTGCAGAAGCATTGCCGACCGCTGGAAAATCTCCGACCTCCAATGCCATTCGACTCTCGCCTGAACCACGATTTCTTCTTACTCGGCATTGGTCATTATATGAATCAATGCTACATTCGCCCTATCTTGCTTCTAGACTACACATATGGTCCGAAGCCGGACGCAAGAGGCTCGATCGACTACTGACCAAAATGGGCATCAGTCTTGACGAGTCGAAAAAGGGATATACGCACATGGACATGGAACTGAAAAGAACATTACGTCCTCGATTACTAAAATTTGCACCAATGTATGGTCTTGATGGACTTGTCCCACCACAACAGACAAGCCGTGACAAGGAAGGTTGGGGATTCGTAAGATGTTGGGGATGGCGAGCTTCTCTTTCTGCTGTCGATGTTGCGGTAATAGTAGGAGCCATACTGGAAGTAGGCTCTGATCCTGGTTTTGCCCTGACTACCACTTCAATAACAACAAAAGGTGCTAGAGACGCTCATCGGATACTTGTGTCCGGCTCATATGGGAATAGAATACGAGGACTACCCACTCCTGACTCTTCTCCCAACTCTGGCGGATCAGATGATGCCGAGTCTACATCTCGAATACTCGACCCCGATTTTACCACAAATAGATTCTATGCAGCATACGATGCATTAGCACCCGGTACAAAAAGTTTAGATGGTTTATTGAAACATGTCGATACGGCGAAACATCTCCACGCTGCTATTTTACGTACAGGTTCGATATTGATGAATAAACATCAAATACGACATCTCCGCGCTTTTAGAATGGGAGTCGTGAGAGAAGGTCCTGATGTACCTTTATTTTGCCATCCAGGGGCGTTAGTAAAGTTGGCAGGATGGGTCAGTGAGGCAGTAGGAGTATTGGAAGCAGAGAGAGGAGCAAGAGAAAAGGGAGCCTTGGTCTTGGGTGCTTTGGATGAAGATAGAGGTGTGTATGTTGTTGTTGGATTAGGTGGAGGTGGTGTTGCGGGAACGAGAGTGAAGACTAGGGCTGAGATAAAAGAGCGAGAAGAGAAGAAAAAGAAGAAAGAGGAAGAGAAATCGACCAAGAGGTTGGAAAGGAGGATTCGGAGGGAAGAAAGACGAAATAAAAAGAAAGAAAGAGAAGAGGCGAATGGAATCTTCAGAGAAGATGAGGATGATAATGACGAAGATGAAGATGAAGAGACGGAAAGCGAAAGCGAAAGCGATGATAGCGATAGTGAAAGTGAAGATGAAGAACTGTTGGAAAAGAGGAGACAAAGAGGGTATGGCTTGAATAAATTCGGTAGTACATTTCAAGAAGTGGTGGAAGAGACGAACGCTAGAGTAAGGATTGATAGTTTTGATCATTCTGTTGTAGAGGTAAAAAAGGAGGATTTTAGTGGGTTTTTGGAAGCATTAAGTTTGAAGAATTGTATTGGGAAATGAATGACCATTTGCATTGTTGAGTTTTTACTTTTTTTAGTTTTGAATTGAAGCAGGATCATGTACATCCTGTCTTTTATTTGGAAAAGAGCATAATGTTATGAAAGCGAGTAGGTACTTTATTGATATCATACAGAACAAACCATCTAGAGGTGCTTGACTATTATGATGCAGGTGTAGTGGGAGACATCAGTCTGCCCTCTATGATTTGATTCCTCATCTCTTTCTGATTCTTCATTTCGCCCTTGGACATATCAAATCGTCCCGCCAGATCCTGATTGAATGGATTCTCGGGCGACTTTTCGAATTCTTTCTTAATTTGCTCTATCTTCTGCTGTCTTCTCAATCCTTTTTCATCCTTCATCTCTTCTAGCCTCTTCTCTTCATACGCAGCATATGCAGCCTTGAATCTCCTTTCTGGATGTCGATCGACTTTATCGTTGTTTTTATCGCCCGTTATCGTCAACAGATCAAGCGCGTTATCGATTCCAGACGCAGCTAATGTCGCGCCCTTACTGTCGTCATTCGTTGATGACGAAGGGGATGTGAAAGAGTTTAGTGCGGCATCAAGTCCGCTCGCTGGAGTAGATGTTGTAGGAGAGGACACAGCGATGGAATTCTTCTTGGATGCTGCACCGCCTTTGTTGCCTTTTCCCTTTGTTGACATGGCTGCTACTTCTGCTTCTTCCGCTGCTAACAAAGCGGCCTTTTCGTCTTTTTTGCGTAATGCTTCCGCCGCTGCGATTTCATTTTTGTTTGGTTTTTTGTTGGTGCCTACATCCCATGCTTGGTCTTCGGCTTTCTTAGCTGCGGCTTGAGCAGCTGCTGCCTTTTCTTCGGCCGCGGCTTCTTTTTTGGCTTTATTGCCTTGTTTCGTCATGATTAAGGTTGTTGGAAATGTATGAAGGTGAGGGAGGTGAGGAAATGATGAAGAAATGGGTCAAGATTGTAGAAAGGCTGAGTGTTGAATGACGTCATTGGTGTGGTAGTTTTAGTTTCACCATGCGGGAGAAATAGGATTCACCTTATCGATTAGTTACATGCTTCTGATGCCGAGGGATCACCGGTCGTATATGCGATGATTTGTGAACGTTGCATGTAGTTCAATTGTGATACTGTGACACTGCTGTCACGACTTTAGCATTATGGATATATTCTTGAACAAGGTAGGGAAATATCATGGTGAGATATTGATAGTAGAGACTGATATGTTTGTTCTTAGGTTACGCAACAGGCTATCAACTATGCTATACGGTACGATAGATCTCGACCAGGCTGTACAATTATGTATTGACGTAGATTTAGTTCCGGAATCGCTGTTACCGGCGGATATGCCATGAAACAATGTTCACGGCTGTTGCAAAACGCGCCAAAGGGTGGTGTAAGAGATGAGTTGCAAAGTTTAAGGATGAGGTTGGATGGGAAGATAAAGGTGGGTCATGGAATGGTGTCAGTAAGATTGTAAATGCTGACGTTTGGAAAAGATAATATCACCAGCTATTGATATGATTGAATTAATGTAGGTTGCTTTGATTATCGTGACAAGAAAACATCTAATGGAGGCTAGAGCTGCTCGAGGAAATACATCGTTAGAATCTGCCGTACAGCTGACGAAAGATCTACGAGGCGACATACAAGCAATCAGTCGAAGAATAGTAAAAGCGGCAAATGAAGAAGAATTACTACGGAACAGAAGCACAAAAGCCAAATCGAGAGAACAGGCTGATCTGGAATTGATTCTTATTGTGAATGACATGAAGAAATTATTGATACGGATAGAAGATGCCGTACCACTGATTAATTTGGCGATTACGACTTCCGGAGTCAAATTAAGTACTACTTTACCCGCTATGGTTTCACCGTCGCGTCTATTACAAGCTAGTACTCTACTCACGGCTGCTGATGTACAATATATGAACGGGTTACCAACTCGTGTTCAGATCGGACCGATATATACCTTGTCAATGTACATGTTGTTTGCAGGACATGCTAATCGACCAAGAGATGATGACGAAATCCGTGCCACGACTTGGAAGGAGGTGATTCACAAAGCTCGGGTGAAGCTTGTACGACTCCCATTGACACAACTTTATCATTTACCAGGTGAAACTAAAGACAGTAACGAGTATGAAGCATCAATTCCTGCAGAAGATACTTCCGCCGAATTTGCTTATCAATTAGTGTTTATCGAGGACTTTGATGATGATCGCGTTCATTCATTTGATGAATCTGAAGCCCAACCAGGGGATTTTGATGGTGTACATAATGCTGGAATTCGCGATATCATTCCAATCCACCAAATTTCAAAGATATTCTATGCTGATACGGGGAAAATTCTCAATATTGGCTCAGATGGCGAAACTAATAGTCCCGTACTACTTCTTAAACGTGATATACATGCTGAACCTCCACGTAGTATGATAGAACAGAGACTATTGGATGATTTTGAAGACGAGAATGGAACAACAGATGTGCATCCGTCGAATGACAATCCACAGTTGGGGTCGCATATAGCCGTACATCCACCAAGACCATGGTCATTACCGGCAGATCTTGATCCAGAATGGTGTGCATTTGAAGTCTACACAGAAGCCGAAGACAGCGATGATGAAGGAGAAGTGGAAGATTCTTCAGTATCAAACAGCACTTCCGGGTCAAAATCAAATTCACGTCATCAAAGACAGAGCCCAGCTAATTTAAATCAAGAAATCAAAAGATTAACAATTCAAGATCAAGTTTCCGAGAATGTGGTACATGAACAAAGGACTGTCCCTATAAAGACATCCTTGTCACTCCTTGAAATGCTCATTCGCTTGACTGCACTTCAACAATTTCAACAAGCATCGCATCTAACAATTGACGATGAGATGCTACACTTCTTTTTGGAAGATTCTGCTACAACAGGCGCTGGACCGAATGTTGATGCTCGATATCGAACTCGACGAGATGCACGAAAGAGACTTGGATTTGATCCTTATGATGAATCTCCACAACATCGTCACGGTGAAGATTATGCTGATCATGGTTATGCTTCACTGTCATCAGAAGGTCAACAAACAGGTCACGACTACGACCGAGGCTATTCTCCAAATGTTAGAGCTTCTGTCGAGTCTCCAACACCATTTATGCGTACTCGCGATGGCTTTTCTCCTTCTGTCCGTCAACAATATCCTTTGTCAACATCAGTCCGCAGTTCGCCCATCCCTAGTACTCCTTCGTATCCTCGCAATACCTCAGGTAGTGATAATAAATCTAGGTACGCTGTACTTAGAAGTCAATCCGAAAAACCGAAAAGTCCTCTCGCATCTGATCGACTTTGTGATCATTCTGATAGCGGTCTTGGTACAAGTCCTGCATCAAATAAGTTGCAAAATCCAAAGTAATATATTATGATTCATGTTACGCCACATCTTTGATAAGATGTTATATACCCCTGTATTTTACATGATAGATTTATGAATTTATGGAGATACACTTGCAATGAGTGGAGGTGAATGTAAAGCTGACACATGCATGATTTCCCCACAATTTGACCTTGCTAACGTACAATGATGCCTACTATGGTTGCTCTACCATGACATCAGCGCAATCGTGTAATAGTTAAGCAGTCGCGTAATGACATTACTAATGAGAAATCCCTGATTGATTTGAAAATTCCCAATCATGGATGTAGCATACGACCATATTCAGGAAGAAGTTCTACCAGAACATGAAGAAGAGAATGGAGAAAAGAACGATTCGGTAGGCAATCTCAATACAGAAATATCCGAAGCATTAAAAGCAGTACAATCCACACCATGGGGAGCTACACTTGGTGGATTCTTCGGACAGATAAAGAAACAGGTAGTATATTCTCCTCACAAGTACTCAATCTCGTACTGATATTGTGAAAAGGGCGAAACTCTCTACACCGAAGCGGCACGAGAATACACCGCAGCGACCAACAATGCAACAAAAAACATTTCCGACCTCACGACCGATATTGCGCGTCGTGCACGAGCGATTTCTCTCTCTCAAGATCCCGATCCTCAGAACCATGAGCAGGTCGTGACATCATTCGTCGATCCAACCATCATGCTCCCCGTCTCTTCCACTCCCTCTTCGACCCCTGCCGGCAATCCCCCCGTCTCTTCGGACACAAACGACTCTTTGGGAAAAGACATCTTTAATGAAGCAGCCTCCATGGTCTCGTCTATCCGTCTAAACGCCATTCCGACCATCCAAAACGTAGAGCAAAAAGCAGACGAAGCACTCTTCAAATTTGGACGACAGGTCGGAGATTTCCTGCGTACGGCAGTGAACGTCAGCGCGCCGGGAGAGCCAGGATTCGAGCACGATTTAGGATTCGGAGTCTTGGGGGAAGGAAAGGGAATGGAGGAGAAGAAGAAAGAAGTGCTGTTTGACATCAAGAACGAACTTCCAAAAGGAGGTGAAAGGGGGATCAACGCTCTTCATCAAAGGCTTGTAGATGGTGAGGGGAAGGAAATCTCGAATGATATTTCTGGAAATAAAGGTTGGGAAGAGTGGAGGAAACAATTTGATGTTGGTAGAGAAAAGGGACGAATCGAGGGTGATTTGGCACAATATGAAGAGTTACGGAACTTGAAAGACAAGCTCGTTCCTGGTCAAGTCGACGAAAGTGATTTCTGGACGAGGTATTATTATTTACGAAAAGGTGTTGAAGATGATGAACAGAAACGAAAAGAGGTTTTGAAAGGTACATAACCCCATCGTTTTATTTATGATTGATGTTTTATACTGATTAATGTGGTTGTAGGTGTAGCTACAGATTCTGAAGAAGGTTTAGACTGGGGAGACGACGACGATGATGATGATGAAGTACCAAAAGTTCAATCGAGTCATCAAGATACTGCCACGCCAGTACCTGAAAACAACACGAAGAAAGATCTCAGTCCCATGACGATATCGAAAGGTAATGAACTTGATGTGAATCACGATGATAAGAAGAGTGCAGCGGATAGTGATGCCAGTTATGATCTCGTCAGTGGAACTACTACAAAAAGTATAGGTAGTCCTGCTGTACAAGCCAAACGAGAGGGTGATGACGAAGAGGATGATTGGGAGTAAAACACTCTTCCTTTTATAAAGAGTTATCACGTTGTCATGTATTTATTTTTAGCGTGTTTGATTTGTTACTTGATAGTAACAACACCATTGTACAAGTTACTACCCAGCATCATTCATAATTATACTCATCAACCAAATAACAACCTCGCTTCATCACCCTGTAGATCTCCCTCCTCTCCACTTCTCTCCTCATGACCGTCATTTAGAGATTTCGTCTCATCCTCATCCAGTCCTACATCCCCCTGTCTTCCCAACAAACCAGCGAATAACTCATCAACCTGCCTATCTCCCCAGGTCCCTCGATCTTCTTGCGCGCAATAATTCATAATCTTTTCGTGGACGGTATACCTCATTTTCCGACCTTTGCTCGCTTTCGTATCGACCTGTTTGCGCGTCTTTGCTTCTCGACGGAGTTGATAGCCAGACGTTAACAAACTCGCAGGATCGGCTTTTAGACCATCTGACGTTTTAGAAACGGGTTGAGAGGAGAGAGAGGATCGTTGGTCGAGAAGAGTCGTCAGGAGGAGAGAGTAGAAATCTGCGTCGTCGTAGACGGTCGGGTCGCCAGTGTTGATCTGTAGAGTATCTACGTCAACATCGGTCTGGGAAGAAGACGGGGTTGGTTTTTTAGAGAGGGAGTGCGAGAGTTGGTACGGTGCACATGATCGAGGAGTCTGTGCTCTTCGGAGTAATCGGTTAGAGTCGTTCAGAGTGTTGTTAAGAATGTCGCGGATGTTGTTTACTGAAGCTGTTCCGTTGGGTTTCTTGACGTTGAGTCTGTTGCGTGATTGTTGTGCTGTAATTTCAGTTACGTGAGTCTTGTTGTACCATTTATCCAAAGTATTATCCCAATTTGATTGTGCTGATGATGTTTGGGATTGTGTAAACGTCCATAGATCGTTGATTGGCGTCTCGGTAGTGAATTCGTCGTAATTGCGTTTCTTATGACTATAATTATTATCATTGTTAGATGATTGTAACGTATCACGAAGAGATGTCAGTGATGTCCATAAATTAAATGCCGCCTCTTCAGCATTTTTTATAACTTTACTCGCTTCTTCAAAATTCACATCTCCCAGCTTAGAGTCTCTAGCAAGTCCGGCAAGAGTATTCGATCCTATGATTGATTTTTGTAACTTGATTCGCATGTTTAATAAATTATCAAAAGTTGATCTTTGCTTTTTTATTGCTACACCTTTGGCAATATCTTGTTGAGCTGCTTGTAATAACGTACTTGCGGCTGTCTTTTGTTCTCTCGCTAATATTTGTTTTATTTTTGCTACTTCTGCGTCTGTCGAACCCCTTGCATGGTTATCTGCAGCTTCTGCGTCAGAGTCCCCGCTCTCATCATCCTCGTCCTCTTCGTCTGCATCGTCATCATCCTCATCTTCCATGTTGCTGTCTATTTCTGATAAATCTTCTCCATCTTCACTTTCATTTTCATCTTCTGCCTCCTCCGAACCTTCTTCCTCCTCTTCTAATTCATCATACCCTCGAGTAAATGGATCATCCTCTTCTTCTTGTATTGCTTCTTCCCTACTTATTCTCGATCCAGCATATTGAGGACCCAGTGACGTCTGACCTGTTTTTCTCAATTTACTCTTTCCTACTGATGTGTAATGTCCTCGAGCAGTCTTTTCATGATCACTGGACTGATCTTCCGACTCTTCATCGTCCTCACTTTCTCTAATAACGTCATCTTCCGGGTCAAAGTCTGTGAAAAGATTAGCATTTTTTAGAATCGGTGACGGAATAAAGGTTGGATACCCTTTGGTGTTGGATCTTCAACATCTGCAAGTTGCTTTAGTAAAGAATTGGAGTTCTTGCCAGGCATCTTTGGTGATTACAGTGCAAAACAATCGACAATTCTTACATCAATTATTTTTTTGGACGATACTCCGGCGCGCCGGCCCGTTTGCCGTCAAATACGTCACATTTTCACTTACTCCGTACTACCAATGACAGCACTGTAAGTTGCGATTGGAATGTTTGTGCAAAATTTAATGATCATAGGGCCAGTAAATCAGCTCGGAGGTAGGCATGTCAAACTCTATAAGCAGCACTTGACCCCTGTTGATGACTATAGGGACATGGGAAGGTATCTAGATCACGTGACATAATACGCCACATAATCATGCGCTGTAGTCCACATCTCACAAATAACGTTGTTCTGTAATCGATAAAGACCATTCACATTCACATTCACATTCACATTCACGAGTCACGACTTTATTTCCCATCATCTAGCTCTTATTTCTCCCCTCTGATTTCTGAAAGTACCAAGCAGGATCTCCCAGTCATTGTCATCAGACGTTTCTACCTTGGATATACTTTTGTAACCTACCACTTTCATCATGTCGACAGCAGCCAGACGTCGTCTAATGCGTGACCTAAAAGTCAGCGAACAGCCCCTCTCATTCTCGTCTACTCATCCCTTCTCTAACGCTATTATCAGAGAATGCAAACAGACCCACCAGCTGGTACATCTGCCTCTCCCCTCGCCGACAATGTCATGACATGGTACCACCCTCCTCCTTCCCCGTCATATTTCTTCACAATTTATCTTATTGTCATGTACAGGAACGCAGTAATAATCGGACCGACCGACACACCCTTCGAAGACGGCACGTTCCGCCTCGTCATGGGCTTCGAAGAAGCATATCCCAACAAACCGCCGACTGTCAAGTTTGTTTCTCAAATGTTTCACCCCAACGTCTACGCTTCGGGGGAATTGTGTCTGGATATCTTGCAGAATCGATGGTCGCCTACA
>Ga0160428_1002389_pt1 | contig 11490 bp, 8 predicted proteins | sample SolpanmetagenomM_FD_108198 | JGI IMG/M metagenome (GOLD analysis project Ga0160428, IMG submission 108198) | Solar panel surface microbial communities from Lawrence Berkeley National Laboratory, California, USA - M | ecosystem: Engineered > Built environment > Solar panel > Unclassified ...
AATTCATGCTCATAATATTGTACACCAATTATGTATTATTTATTATTCTTAATCATATTAGTCGGAAATCATCCTCATTCAAAGTTCCATACAACGCTTCAAGTTCATCACTAATGAATGAAATATCCTTTGCTAATTGAGCAGTGGACAACACTATGATATTCCAGTCAGTGGTCTAAGATAGAGGAGAGGTAGAGAAAAGGTAGAGGACAAAACTCACAATAAGCATAAATCAATTCATAATCAGCATCAGTTGCAACTTGTTGCGCAGTCGCCGTCTTTCGAAACTCAAACACCTTTGTGAGTAAACGATCTCTCGAACTTTCTATATTTGGTAGAACGTCACTCAGAGGATACTCCATCTTTACTGTTGAAGCGAGGACTGAGAAAAGATGACTGATCCGTGCTGAAAGTGCATGGCGTTCAACTTGAGTATATCTAAGTACTTCAATCGCACCGACTGTAGCTCTCAGATTCTTGGATATGACTACATTCATAGCGTGAAAACTATCAAGCATACGATGGGTATACTCAATAATTCGAGCATATGCTGCTTCGGGAAATGGTCCTCGAATTTCAAATTCAGACTTTGCACTTGCTCGAAGACCATCGAGACTTATTAAAAAGTTTTGTAGATTTGCTTCCTCACGAATGTCCATGTATTTACTCTCACTGTGGCCATATGTTATCAATGCGAATGGATCACGTTTCCAAATCAAGCCCATACGTAACCACAAAAGAGACATTCCTTCTTTTAATTTTGTTCGTGCTCGTATTGGCCAGATGACTCGAGTAATCATTATCCCCCAGAAACATCCTATAGTGACGGCTACGACTCTGTGAAGGACGATTTCTTTGATATAAGGGTTGATACCTCCTTCATCATCGTCACTCTCCTCATCATCTTTTATCGATAAAGAATATGCGTATAATGCTGATAGATTATAGGTCAGAAAAATAAATCTACCCATCGGGCCTTTTTTCATGACGAGTATTATATAAAAACAAAGCAAAGACATGATCCAACCAAAGAACATCAAGGGTATCGCACGAGCATTAGATAGGAGCCAAGCGCCCCAAGCTACTATAGCTCCGACCATGGTTCCTATAAAACGTTCCGTTCCTGTCGTATTTGCAGCACCAATTGTCATTGAACATACAACCATATAAGATACCAATCCCCATTCCAAACGCAGATGTTGGAATGTTGGCCGAGTGAAGCTGATGAAAGCAGGAGCAGCTAGTAGAGCTGCGCCGAGACCTACTTTGATAGCAAATCGGATATCATCTCTGGCCAAAAAGTTCGACATTTTGACAAGATTATTACTCACTGCTGGCTTTGCAGAACTTGGCTTGATCGATACAGTGGAGTTGTTTCTCAACAATTCCGAAGGCACTATTGCAGCAGGTCCATCTTCCGTTGGTGCTTCTGTATCGCCTAATAATCTCTCATCAGGATTCCTCGTGACTCTTAGTCTAGGAGCTCTCCAGAAGAAAAGCCATTGATACGAAGGTCTTCGCGGCAGTTGTTCGCGCTCTACTTTGAGCTCTTCAAGCAATTCTAGGTAATGACCAACTTCATCAGCAAAGTCAATGAGTGCAAAGCTGAAATGCCCACAACTTGCAGCAATTTCCTCATATTCTGCATATTTTTCAGCTGATGTAGTTCTATTTATCTCTTTACTTCTATATAGTGCAGCTATAGCTTCGGTTCTGGCGGCTTGGAAAAGATCGACTGCAGACTTTAGACTTGACTGAAAGTTTGCATTTACGGCAATCTTATCAGGCAGATCTCCATCAAATGGTAGATCATCGAGTATCAATGCTAAAGTTTGTGTTAAAGAGCGCATAGAAGGCCCTAGACGCGAGATAAAGGAATTGAACATGTCAGATGGGGTAGGATTTATGATGGTAATGTTAGAAGCATTTGACAAACTTCGGGCGAGAACCTGAGGTGATTGCGAAACGCCTGACTCGCCAATCTTTGTCTGGTCTGTCTCGTCGACTGTGTCGAGTATGGTTTCAGGCGATGTCCTGTCGTCCATTAAATCCGTTGTTCGAAAGATGAATGATGATCCCTTGGAATAGCTTCGCTGCGGTACAGGTTTTATGGCAGTCCTGGTATCACGAATCAGATCGAATTGCATGAGAGCGGCACTCTTCAATCCCCCCAAGTTTTGTGACATCTTTTGCAAACATTTGGCCAATTCGGACTCAATGTCGTGTTGCGTTTCATCTCCTCTGATATAATGTTCCCATTTACTTTCTGTGAGACTAGATTTCAAAGAGGTTAAACTTGATTTCAAATTCTTAGCAGCATCGTCAGCAAGTTTAGAATTCAATTCCATTTCAGAACCCTGAATGAAGGATTTTGTGATTACTGAAAGCAGACTACTGATATGATCCGTACATTTGGCCAGATCAAGATTTAATTTACGACGGGCACTCTCCGGAAATACAAAGAGATTGACTAATATGGCAAAAGTGATACCTAGAATGACCATTTTCAATACCTGAACAACCTTAACCTCCGAAAATTGCGCAGCTTGTATTGAACCTTCCTTTGTAAACACTGTGATGGATGCAAGAGATGCTAAAGAGCAGGCGACGTTGACAAGGGGATTACTCAATCTGACCTTAATCCAAGCTAAAAAGCCTAATCCTCCACCAAGAAATATGAACAACACCACTATATGGCCGAGTACTAATAATCTCCTGTCCGAGAACCAAATAGTGACGCCCATACTGGTGAAAGAAAGGAGAGCTGCATATAGAAAGGCTATCAAAGCACAGAATGTAGCTTCAATCATACTTCCAGCTGAACGCGCAGCATGAAAGTACACCGTGATCGTCGCAACGATATGCTTACCATCTTGCTTCCCAAGTAGATTAGCTATGATCGGAACAAAAACACCGCAACTACCAAGCAGATAAGCTAATGAGCATTTCAAAATGTTTTTGCCATTGGTGGAAGTAGCAAAGTCGATAGAGCCATTGTAAGCCCTCCGAAGACCAGTACCTATACTCTCCGGCTGGCGCCAATTGATTGAAGCGTCCTGTGATACTGGGGGCACTTGGGGATTGATCAATGGATTGAAGATTGATGATCCATTTATAGAATTATCCGGTAGAATTGTAGAATCAATTCGAACCCTTTCACCAGTCCTCGGTAATATCAAAGTCGAACTTTTCAGCTAATTTGGGCCGAGTCAGAGATTTCATCATCTACCCATGACCATGAACCTCACATTACGTCTCTGTTTCTGCGACGGTTGACGCTCTATGCCCGTCCGATCCGCGTTGGGCATATTCATTCTGACCACATTCCTCTCATTTTTCGCACTCACCGCCGCGAATATCCAGATGCGGCATACTACATTCTAGACCGAAAGAGAACAGTGAAGGGAAGCAGATGAAGTGTCAGCATCCTGCTTGACATTGGCCCAGCCTCTTACATCGACGTTAGAATGATTGATATGTGTGCACGTGACTCATAATCGATTGATTTCCTATGTAACGACGAGACATTGTCGACGATGGGGATCTATGGTCTTCATGCGCCGCGATGGTCGGGCAGCGCATTACAAACTCACTTGTCAACGGTAGAGCTACCATCGATAAAAAAGACTACAACCCAAGACGGCCTCTCTTGGATCCAGAAGATGCATTAGTGGAGTCAGACGACCAATCTTCCGAAGAAGATTCTGGTCATATTGTGAGCTTCTTCGAGCGGGTCGCTAATGGCATCATGGCGAGGGATCGGGCACGAAGGACTAGAGACTTGCGACGGTATATAAGTTTCGCGTGGGCTATTGTCACCTGGTAAGAACAACCCGCATTGCCATGACTTTTGACGACACTGATTTTGATCGTTGGACAGTCTCTGCGCCGGGAGCATCACTGCCTTTTCCTTGTATGCGCCTCTCTTCCAAGAACGACTACATTATACACAACTTCGGATCAATGCAATCTCTATAGCTGCTGAGCTAGCTATGTACCTTCCCGTTCCACTATCAGGTTACCTTTGCGATCGGTATGGTCCCTCAATTCCCTCTGTCGGATCAGGACTTTTGTTCGGAGCCGGGTATGCTATTGCTGCAATCGTGTATAAAAGTGGACCACCTGCCGATGCTGGAGGTAACGGTTACCCGTTCGCTCTCATGATACTGTCATTTACGTTTGTCGGGACTGCTACGAGTGCTATGTATCTTAGCGCCGTCACAACTTGTGCAAAGAATTTCGGCAGAGGAAGATACAAAGGTCTTGCATTGGCTGCCCCAATTGCTGCGCATGGTTTGAGTGGGATGTGGCAGAGTCAAGTAGGAAGTCGATTACTATATGAGATTAACGAGGATGGATCACACGGGCCAGTGGACGTCTTCAAGTATTTTGTATTCCTAGCCATAACCATTTCTGTGGTCGGCGCGATTGGCGGACTTGCATTGCAGATAGTAGACGAAGATGATATGATAGAGGAAGCGGCAGATGAGTTGGCAAGAAGTGGCCTACTAGACGATAGTCAACTCTTTCATCATTCAGATCATCAACACGGTTATGGAACAATACATGATGGTGCAGAATCTCCACAACATCGCAGAAGAAAAGGCGTCGTGAATGAAGAGAAGAAGACATGGTTGTTGAATGAAGAAACACGTTTGTTTTTGAAAGACAGAACTATGTGGCTATTTGCGTTGGGTTTCTTTCTTGTCACAGGACCAGGAGAAGCATTCATCAACAATCTTGGCACAATCATTGGTACATTATATGACAAATCAGTACCCAAGAAGGTGTATGCGTCAAGTCCCGCCACACATGTATCCATTGTCGCTATCATGTCAACGGTTGCGCGTCTGTTCACAGGCACATTGTCTGACATGTTAGCCCCGTCTTCTGTAATACACCAACATAGACGAGGTCCAATGTCTGTCGTGAATTCCGTAACGTCTCTCCAATCACTAGCACGAGGCAAGAGATACGAGTGTTCTCGGCTTGTCTTTTTGTTGATATTTGTTGGTTTGTTGTCCATTGGAGAGATTTTGCTAGCTAGTGGGTTTATACAGAATCATGCTGATCGGTTCTGGATGGTGTCTGCATCGATAGGTGCTGGTTACGGTGCTGCTTTCAGCCTGGCTCCCATCATTGTAAGTGTAGTATGGGGAGTAGAGAATTTCGGTACTAATTGGGGTATTGTCGCAACTGTTCCTGCGGCTGGAGCGACTATATGGGGTTTGGTTTATTCCGCAGTATATCAATCAGCTGCTGGATCACATAATCCTTCTGATCGAGATGCTCTCTGTCATGGCATGAAATGTTATGCTTCTACTTTTTGGGCAATGGCTGTTAGCGTCTGGGTTGCTTGTCTTATGTGGTTTTGGGCATGGCGTTGTAAACATGGCTGGGTACAGAGAGGTATTGCCGTTTGAGATGATGTAACCTCATCATCAGCATTATTATTATATAGCATAGCGTAGCATCAAAGTCGTTATAATTTTCTTTTGAATACAAAGATATTCTTTATCTTGACTCAATCGAATTTCACTTCATTTGTTTTGATGTTTTCCCAAAGCCACTTGCCATGGTGACAAATGCGCAACGACTTGAAGAGCTTTTGAGATTAGCCAAAGACAAGTTTAAAAGCAATGATCCTCTTGCTTGTCGTGCCGCCGCCAAACAAGTGTTACAAATTGACCCTAATAATCAGGAAGTGATTCAGCTTCTACAGCATTTGGAAACCAGTGATCCAGTCCGGTCAATCAAGGAGACTTGCGAGATTTTTACGACGGAATGGCAGGTTACAGATGGTAATGTCTTACTTCAGCAAATTACTCACAATGGTTCCTCCCTTGATGACGAAGATGCAGCTACATGCGTCAATCTACTATCTTCTCGTGTAGCACCTCAATCCATTGCTAATCTGGTAGACGATTGCAACCAAGCTCTTGTAAGATCAAGTGCTGCTGCACGCGAATGTTTAGTGTCTCGTTTACGTGATGATACTGCAAATCAATTGGAAATACAATGGCGTATTGGTCCTGCATCTCGAAAATGTATCGTGGAGATCATCAGTGATCAGGACGTATGGAAAGAGAAAGACGAGATCGACATGATTGCAACAGCTGCGTGCGATCTGTTTTCACGGCGGCTTAGCGAACCTGACGTCGAGCAGCAAGTCTTTGCGATACGGGCTCTCACAAAAATTGTCGAGTCATATCCGGATCACACAGGATGGAACATGCAATATAAGGCCCTTACGCTATTTCTGGATAAACTTGACATCGGTTCTCCACCTTCGATACGCGGAGCAGCGCTAGTTGCAACGAAACAGGTACTCGATGTTACTGGCGAACATGGTCAACAGAAACTCACATCACACATCACGGAAAAGGTCAAAGGCGGTGCAGAGCTAGATCTCATCTCGGCTTTTTCAATTGCAGCCGCCATATTCCCATTATATCCTGACTCTGCTTCAGAGCTGTTCCTGTCAGAAGGTTTCCTGGGAAGCTTGGTAACGAAATTAGCCTCGGGTCAAAAGTCGGGTGATCTCACGATTGCTGCCCTTTCTCTTATAAGCGCTGCATGTCAAGACAAAAAATGTCGAGAGGCTGTAGCGAAATCGTGTACACCTTGGCTTCAAGATGTCACAGATGAGCCGGGTAGTTCGGACTTTACTGCTTTGGCATTGTTGATACTTGCAAAGACATTCCGCTCAGGTGTAAAGGAAGCACTCAGCAATGCAAATGGTGGATCAGTCGCATTAGCAGAAAAGATCATTAATCGGATACTTCAAGACATGGCATCTGGTACAGATAAATATTTATTCGAAGCTCTAAGTTATTTAGGTTTAGATCCGGAAACTAAGGAGTGCATATCAAAGAACACGCTGCTGTCGGCTAGATTTGGAGAGGTCCTTGGAAATTCCGAAAGCGATTGGTCTGAGTTATACGCCATTCTGACTGTCCTTGGTAATATCACGATCTCCAAGTCTATCCAAGACGAAGAGCAAAAACGAGTTGCACAGCTCAAGGCTTATGCAGAAGCCTCGAAACTAGCAGACACTGAACGACTGGATGAAGATGCTCATGTTAGAATACGGTGTGAACGAGTGATAGAAGCCAACATAATACCTCACATTTGGTGCAATTCAAAACCCGCATATGACGCAATTGTGCTTCTCGTTGTCGAACTCCTCTTTAATCTTTCCAAAAGTCCAAAGACTCGTGGACAGTTGGTGCAGCAAGGCTGTGTAAAAGGTCTACTTCGAATCCATTCCACAAGCCGTAGCAATGCGATTATTCCAACAAAAGCAAGTCATGCTCTCGCACGTATTTTGATTTCCGTCAATCCAAACCACATATTTTCCCCTAAAGATCTAGCAACCGATGCTGTGGTCACCCTGTCAACACTGCTTCCTCTCAAACGCGATGTTGAAGCGCCTGATCTTCTTGCGACTTTTGAAGCACTCTTAGCATTGACGAATCTTGCGAGCTCTGACGACCAGACTACGAAGGACGCTATTCTCAAATTTATACCCACAATACTTGACGACTTACTTTTGCATTCCAACAAAAATATCCAGCGAGCGACGGTGGAAATGATCTGTAATCTTATGCCTTTATACAGCGCTGCTAGACTTTTCGTAGATGGGACATTACTGGCGAGGAAAAGACTTCATATTCTGCTTGCACTCACAAATGCGGAGGACTTGGGGACGAGAAGTGCTGCAGGAGGTGCTCTCGCTATGTTGACTGGATGGGAAGAAGCTACTCCAGAAATACTGAATAGTAAGAGCAGTATTGGAAGAATTTTAGAATTGTGTGAAGACGAAAGTGTGGCTTGTGCACATAGAGGCTTAGCTACAATAGATAATATATTAAGAACACAAGATAACATCGTGAATGACAAAGTAGTACAGGCAGTCAAGACAGAAGGTGGGGTAAAAATAATGGTACAGATTATCAGTAGTGCCAAGGAGGAGCAAATCAAAATAATCGCGACAGAGATACTGACTACGCTGCAGTAAGGATAAATAAATCACGGTGATATCAAACAGTAATGATCAACCAACACATCTGTAACATATGAGGGCATTGGCCAAGCATTTTATTCCCTCGGATCTAAGTAGCGTTCACTTGGCGTGCCTTTTTTCCAACGTATTTTGAGAAACCTGTGACGCTGCCAAGAGTAGCCTAAACCTAATCCGTCCACACCAAACTCGAGCGGAACCACATTTCATGGAAGACCTATTCCCGAAAAGGCAAAGCGCCGTGTTTGAATCTCTCGATTGTTGTGCAAAATCCGAAGTGACGGGACGGGAAGTCTGTTTCGTACCACACTTGAGAGCAGGCAGGGGTCAGGAATTCTGCCTGCCAAGAGGTCCAGACGGGCCAGAGAAGCTTTTACCAACATGAACTTTTCTATTTTTGGAAACCTGTCGTCATTTTCTTTCCTCGGTTGAGGGTACCAGATGCTGGGGATGGTTCTTCATCTCCAAATGACCTTTCCAGAAGCGGCTCTGGTGGTTGCGCAAATGCAAAGCGTAGCTGGTACTCATTTCAATTTAAAACTCAGCGAGACAGTCATATAACAAAATAATATGGGTTATATTAATGACCACAGTCGCCACATCATATGTATACAAATACGTGTAAGAGCTGAGCCAACATCAAGCATGATCAGCGACGCGGAAAATGGTCATTGCGTTCGTACGTGTTCCAACCAATCTGCTTGCCTGGATATTTCAGTCGTGGACAAGGCTGAACTCTCTGGCCTGCTCCCCACAAAAGCGTTCCCTCCATATCAGGCTCCGAAGGTCAACCAGAAATAGTTTTTGCGCACTGTTCCAGCCTTGATGCCCACTTATAACTCGTCGCCCTCCCCTCTTTCTCCTTCGTTCGTCGCTTTCTTCATACATATGAATTAATCTATTTTCATATTTTCTCACCTTTCTTCTTGTGTTCCCTTTGTATTGCATTGCATCACATCATAGTCTTCCTTCATTAGACCTCTCGCCGCAAGAATGGTCTCATTTGATCAGGTTTTCTTGTCTGATAACCCTGATGTGAATCCCAATCTGAGCACAAAGCAAGTTATTCCACCAGAAACAGAAGGGCATCACAATTACCAGAAGGATTTCCCCTCGGATGCACCGGCACCGAATAATTCTGTTGAGGCCGGTAAACGATCCAGACAGGCCAGTCTTCACACGATCAGAGACCCTCCTCATCTTTTAGCCCCTGCTCTTACACCCGATGGTCACGCAGTCAGCCGTTCTTCAAGTCAAGCTTCTGTACGGAGCGAAACACCCGAGATCAACTTCTCACGACCAGGATCAACCGTTCCTGCAAACGCTGAAATTCGCTCTATACTACACAAACCCAGTTTATATGCCGTCAGTCCCGGTACTAAATCTACACATCATGCAAGTGTATCAACGAACGCGCCTCAGAGACCAGAAAAAGCCGTGAGCTTCGATGCTACACCGGATCCTCCACTTTTGATGGTTCCTGAGCATGAGATGCCCGACATCACTCGTACGGATAGTCAAGCATCGACTTTACAAGATTATGATGACCGTCTAACTACTCGTACAAACTCTGATGTCAAGACCTTACCTCCTACACGATCACAAATGAGCAGTCTGTACCCTGTCAGCCCTCGCACTAAACCACAGCCACGCAACGACCAAAGACGATCGACTGCTGGAACACGATTTGATGATCGAGCAAAACTAGACCGCAACTTTTCAGATGCGAGTGAGCTACCACAAAGGTCATATGCAACGCTTATGAAACAGTTTATAGATCATCCATCCCGGTTCATCAGAGAGGAGATTGACTCTGAGGGAGAAAGTTTACGTCGAGGGGTACACTTTAAACATTTCTTCAGACTCGTTTGGCACAGTTCTTGCATGGTAAGCAAGTATTTGAACTTTTTATGGCCTTTTGTTCCCATAGCTATCATTATCGTAAGTTTTTATTGTGACCTTTATTCATGGCGACATAAACTGATATACAGTACAGTACCTGACACACAAACCTGACCCCGAGCATCACAACTACGTAGACGATGAGTACTGGAATCGCTGGTCGAAAATCAGCTTCGCTATGACCTATATTGCCATGATACCCGCCGCAAATCTCCTCGGTTATGCTGGACAAGAACTGTCAAGAAAATTACCAAAGGTTACTGGAAAGGTTTTTGAGACATCTATCGGCTCTGCTACAGAATGTATTATGTGTACTGTGATACTGGTCAAATATAAGGACAAAGGTGTACCCATTGTACGTGCTGCTTTACTTGGTAGTATTCTCGCCAATATTTTATTGTCACTCGGTCTTTGTTTCTTCGTAGGAGGTCTTCACAAACTTGGGAAAATGCACAAGCATGGTATTATTCAGACGCAAGAAGATTATGACGATGAACAAGGTCAACAATCCTTCTCGGCAGCTATCAGTGAAGTAGGAAGTAACATGCTTCTTGTTGGAGCTCGTAAGTCATTCAAAGAAATCTAAACATTCCATGCCGTTGTCTAATATCATTTTAGTGGCATTGGTTATCCCAACAGCCTATTCTGCTACATTGGCATCTCAATTCTATCGAAACAGTAATGGGAATCAAGAATTCACAGAAGTAACCTATTTTGAAAATAACGGAACTTTCTCGGGAGTTCTAGCTCATTACGATGATACCAACGATGTCAAACTAATGTCCCGAGCAATTGCATTTATATTATTGGCAGCATATTTCTTGCAATTATGGTTCAATACTCAATCACATCAGACATCCTACTATCACGCATACGTTTCCGAAAAGGGAAGAGCCAACAGTCTTGCTCAATACAAGCGATTGACCTTGACTGAAACTGTCCTCGCCTTGTGTGTTGCATTTGGAGCAGTCACTGGACTTTCTTTCATGTTAGTCGACCAGATTGAACCTTTGGTCTTATCGTCTGAGATTTCCGATGCATTCCTCGGTCTGATTTTAGTTCCTCTCGTCGAAAAGGCAGCTGAAGGACTATCTACGATCGATGAAGCTTATAATAACAAGATGAATCATGCTCTATCACACGTCCTTGGTGCTTCTGTTCAGACAACACTTCTCATAACACCCGCCATTGTTCTTGTTGGTTGGTTTATGAAGGTCGACATGAATTTGAGATTCGATGGATTTGACTGTATCGTTCTTATTCTTGCCATCTTAGTCATTACAGGTTTCCTTCGAGATGGAAAGAGTGACTACCTAGAAGGTGGTCTTTCGGTGTTGGTGTACTTTATGATTGCTATTGCAGCTTTCTTTTATCCAGACACACTTGGCCATTCTGGATCAACGTTGTCCGAACACACAGAGTGATAATGTCAAGTACAAGGAGTAGGGGAACAATAAAAAGTAATCAAGCATTTCATCATGTATTTTTTTGTAGTCACGCAAAGTCACGATTTATGACCTGATAATATTACAGAAAATAATTTAGGCCCATATAAAAATGTTTAG
>Ga0160428_1002390_pt1 | contig 11489 bp, 7 predicted proteins | sample SolpanmetagenomM_FD_108198 | JGI IMG/M metagenome (GOLD analysis project Ga0160428, IMG submission 108198) | Solar panel surface microbial communities from Lawrence Berkeley National Laboratory, California, USA - M | ecosystem: Engineered > Built environment > Solar panel > Unclassified ...
AGCGGCGCCGCCCCCCGCGGCCGGGTGATCTGGCGCGAGCCCCTGGTCTGGCTCGCGGCGGCCGACCACCAGCCGGATTTCAACCAGCCCGCCCGCCTGGTGATGCTGGCCGCCCCCTGCAGCTATCGCGACCTGATGATCACGGCGCTCGACTCGGTCCGCCGGGACTGGGTCGCCGCCTGCACGGCGAGCAGCCTGATGGGTGTCCAGGCGGCGGTGGCCGGCGGCCTCGGGGTCACCCTGCTCGGCCGCTCCTTCGTGCAGGAGGGTCTTCGGATCCTGCAGGCCCCCGAGCTCTGGCCCGCCCTGCCGATGACCGAGGTCACGGTGATCGGCGAGGACCGCGCGGGCGAACTCATGCGCCCCCTCATCACTTTCCTGACCGAGAGCCTCGCCGGCAGCGAGGCGCTCGCGCTGGCGGCCTGAGACCGGGTTGGGACGTCGGCTGGCCCTGGGCGTTGCCCTCCCGTAAGCCTCGGCCCTGGATCACGCACAGGGAGACGACGGGATGAAGGTCGCCGTGATGGGGGCGGGGTCGGTCGGGTGCTATTACGGCGCCCTGCTGGCGCAGGCCGGGGCCACCGTCACCCTGGTCGGACGGGCGGTCCACGTGGACGCGATCCAGGCGCGCGGCCTGATCCTGGAAACCGCGACCGGGCAGAGCGCCGTGCGCCTGCGGGCCACGACCGAGGCGGCGGGAGTGGCCGGCGCCGACGTGGTGCTGTTCTGTGTCAAGTCCGGTGACACCGAAACGGTCGGCCGGACGATCGCCCCGTTCCTGACGCCCGATGCAGCGGTGCTGAGCTTCCAGAACGGCGTCGACAACCCCGAGCGGCTCCAGGCGGTGCTCGGCCGTCCGGTGGTGCCGGTGGCGGTCTACGTCGCGACCGGAATGCCGGGGCCGGGTCACGTCCAGCATTACGGCCGTGGCGATGTGGTGATGGGCCCGTTCCCCCGCAGCGCCGAGGTGGCTGCGCTCTTCGCGGCCGCCGGCATCCCGACGGAGGTCTCCGACCGGGCCCTCAATGCCCTCTGGGGCAAGCTGATCGTCAACTGCGCCTACAACGCCCTCTCGGCGATCACGCGGCTGCCCTACGGCCGGCTTCTCGCCGTGCCGGGCATCGACGCCGTGATGACGGATCTCGTGGCCGAATGCGTCGCCGTCGCGCAAGCCTCGGGCATCGCGGTGGCGCGCGACATCCTGACCCAGGTCCTCGCCCTCGCGGCGACCATGCCGGATCAGGTCTCCTCCACCGCCCAGGATCTCTCCCGAGGCCGCGCGAGCGAGATCGCACACCTCAACGGGTTTATCCTGCGCGAAGGCCAGGCCGCCGGGATCGCCACGCCGGTCAATCAGGCGCTGACGGCGCTGGTTCGGGCGGCCGAGGCGCGGGACGCGCCCGGAGGACCTTGAGCCGCACCGGAACCCATCGGACCGCTCACCGGCGCGGACGGGGGTACGGCGTACGAGTTCAAGTTGTTGGTTCGTGCTCGCCCAGCACGCGGCGGGACAGTCCCTCGTCGAAGGTCAAAGCCTGGGCCCGGAAGCGTCCCGCGAGGCTCGGATCCTGCACGGCGACCAGGCGGCTCGCGGCGGCATAGGCGATGGCGGAGATCTGCCGCACCCGCGTGGCATCGCTCCGATCGACGAAGGCCAGGATTTCTTCGATGCTCGCCCCAAGCTCCCAGGCCGTGTTCGTGAGACGGGCTCCACTGACGGCCGCGGCGCAGTGCGAGAAGTAGCTGACCGCCGGTGCGAAGATCTGCCGAGCCTTCGAGAGCAGCAGCAGATCGGTGGCCGCCCGCTGATTCTCGGTCAGATCGAGCCCGACGCTCGAGGCGACGCGTGCCCGTCCATACCGATCGCCGAATCGACGCACCACCTCCTCGTCCTCGGTGCAAACCAGGATGTCGCCCGACTGCATCGACGTGTCGATCTGCCGGAAGAACGCACTCAGAGGGGTGTAGCGCTGCAGGATCTGCATCATCCCGTCATTGACGAGATGCTCCAGGTCGCCGCGGTTGACGACATCAAGGATGTCGCCGCGGCGGACATGAACCGCGGTGCAGGTCGGGAGGTCGATGCGCCTGCCGACGGTTGCGATGGCGTCACGGACGGGTGCGCTCCAATTCACCCTCGACCATGCGGCGGCGAGAGCGTTGCCCATGTCGATGTCGGTGGACATGAAGTCAATGAGCTGTCCCGGAAAATCGTAGAGCAGGTCCTCGGACGCATCCAAGGCAACCGGCAATTCCTGGCGGCTCAAACCGGAGAGCTCGTTCTGAGAGAAATACAAGCTTCGAAGCCTGATGTGGGGGGCCTCGTCACTGGTCAGGATTTCCCCACGTAGACCCGGATCGGGATCGGTGAACATCGTCCGATCGGCGAAAATCTCGAGTAGAAACCTGGGGTGCATGAGTTCGTAATCGGCATATATGCTCGCGCCGCCTAACGGCGACCAGATCACCTTAAGAGGCAGCCCGAGATGGCGCGCCAGGATGTGGGCATAGAGTGCCGAGAGCATCCGGGTACCGAGGCCATCACCGCGCGCCGTGTAGATTGCTTTCATTCGACGTCCATGAATTAAGAAGCGATGACCGCTAGCGATGCATCGCGAAGTCGCTTTGCTGTGTGATGCTCGCACGCAGCGCTTAGGTCCGGGCAGCCTCGTCCGCGATGAAGCCTGACACCTTTCTGCAGGTTACCCCAGGACGATGGCCGTTTCCGAAGTCATAACGCGCCCTCCCGCCCAGGCATCCCGGGATCCGCCGGACTTGCGCCGGTCTTCAAACCCTCGGGCAGTTATGGCATGAGTGGAAGACATGCGCCCGGAACGGACACGATAAAGGACCGTCATACGCGGGAATCGGCGGGAGCCAAATGCCTCCGATTTGACCAGATTGCCTGAGAGCACATAGGCGATCCACGGTCAGCAGAGGCATTGCAGTGCGCACCCTTCGGTGTGAGCAACCTGAGCGATGCAGATCGTTCGGGTTTGCGGAAAAGGTTTCTGCCGATGCTGATCTCGGCCATGTCTCTCGCCACGGGTCGGCGGACTGAATGATGACGACTATCGGGTCGCTAAAGCCGACTACGACGCTCGAGGTGAGTTTTTGATGTTTTTCGCCAAAAGGAAACGTGCGCCGAAGCCGCCCGTTGACCCGGCTCTCGTTGCGGCAGTCGAAGGTTCCAACCTGTTTGATCCGGAATGGTACGTTCAAACGTATCCTGAAGTATCGAGATTCAAGTCTGGTCCTTTAAGTCACTTTTGTGAATACGGAATTTTCGAACATCGAGATCCCGGACCAAATTTCAAGACCGCGCGGTATTTGGCAGCCCATTTGCATTCGGAGGAAGTGCGACATGCGCCCTTCCTACATGCTTTATCGGAGACCCAAACTGATGGCGAACGTCCGTCTTGGCTCTCTGACGATATCGATACCTTCGCGTACCTGCTAAGGCGGAGCGATCTGTTTGACGAGGCCTTTTATCTCTCTAACAATCGGGACTTGGCGAATGCAGGGGTTGTCCCTTTCGACCATTTCGTAAATTCCGGAGCTGTCGAAGGCCGTGATCCCGGCCCTCATTTCGAGAGCGACTACTACGCTGAGACCTACCCTGAGTTTTCGACGTTCAGTCGGAGTCCCATCGAGCATTACCTTCGGATTGGGCAGCAGCAGGGCAACGTCGCGAAGGGGCCGCCGAGATACCAGCGGTGGGTCGATGCGTATGATACGCTCTCCCAACAGGATCTGGACAGGATCGCAGCGGACGCGAAGGCCATCCTCGCTTCCCGGCTGACCAGCATCCACCTTCTCGACGACGCGGGCTGCCGACACCTTGAGACGATCATCGCCGGTTATCACAATCAGATCGGACCCCACGTCCCCATCCGTTTTCTTCGCCGCGAAGGCACAAGCGACCATTCCTGGAACGGTTGCGTCGCTGACTATGAGCAGCAGGGGACGATCGACTTCATCACGGACGTCTCCGCCGTCATGGAGGATCTTTCCGAAGGCGACTTGCTCCTGGTTTGCAGCGGCTCGTCTACTCTACGGCCTCATGCAAGCGTCCTCTTCGCGCTATCGCTGCAATCGGAGCACGTGACGGCCGCCTATGCCGACAATGATCACATGGATGAAACGGGGGTTCGATCCCACCCGATATTCAAGCCCGCCATGTCTCCAGAGTTCATGCGCCGAACTCCCTATGCCGGATCGGTGATCGGACTCAGGATCACGTTCGAAACGCCGAAGCTTCTGATGAAAAGCCTGCGTCAGAGCAGCTCAGTGGACAGGCTGGGAGCAAACCTGCTCCTCGAACTGGGTGAGCGGCGGGTTGCCCATATTCCCTTGATCCTCTCACACGTTCTCACACCTTCGGCTAGCGTCAAAGACTCCCTTTACGAACCAACGCGGCAGGGCGCTGCGGTTCAGTCCGACATTCAGACATCGAAAATCAAGACCGCCGATGTGCCGCGCGTGGGGATCGTCATCCCCACGAGAGATCAGGTCGACCTGCTCAAAGAATGCATCGACAGTATTCGAGCAAAGACTGATTACCCCAGCGCAGCGTACGAAATTGTGATTGTCGACAATGATTCAGTTGAAGAGGCCACGAAATCCTATCTGACGAAGCTCTCTGCGGAACGGAACGTAACAATCGTGCCGGCTCCCGGCCCGTTCAATTTTGCCAAAATCTGCAATGCCGGGGCTGCCGCCGCTGATTGTGACATCATCATTTTTCTGAACAACGACATGAGCGTCATTCGTGGCGACTGGGTTTCGCAACTCATATCGCTCGCCAATCTGCCGGACGTGGGAGTTGTCGGCGCTAAACTCCTATACCCGGACGGGACAATCCAGCACGGTGGCGTCGTCCTAGGCATTCAAGGGGTCGGCGCACACCGATTGGTCGGCGTTGATAATGAAGACGCCATTGCCTTTGACGTCACGCGCGAGATGTCAGCCGTCACGGGAGCCTGCATTGCAGTGCGCCGGAAAGTTTTCGAAGACCTCGGCGGGTTTGATCCCGCGCTCAAAGTTGCATTCAATGATGTGAAGCTCTGCATCGATGCCCGTCGAGCGGGCTATCGGAACCTCTACGTGAGCGAAGCGCTGCTCTTCCATCATGAGTCGAAGTCGCGCGGTTTTGATCAGTCACTGATCAAGCAGGCGAGAAACAACCGTGAGGCGATATACGTCCGCGACCGGTATGCAGGCTTGTTCCAAGACGACCCCTACTATAACCCCAATCTTTCACTTCAGCAGATTGGCAAGCTCGCAGTCCCTCCGCGTACCGTGAAACCTTGGCGGGGACGCGAGTTGGGCCAACCGCGCGTTCTACTTCTCAGTCGTGTTCACGGCCTCGGGCACGGAGTTGCCATGGTGGTGGCGGAACAGGCGGCCTTTCTTCGTCGTCGGGGATGGCACGTCTTCGTTGGCGGCCCGAAAACAATCCGCGACATCGATTATCCTGACTGTCAGCGCATCGAGTGCCAGAGCGAACGGGACGCCGCTGCATTCGCGATCAATGCAGGCATCGACTGCGTCATCGCGCACACGCCACCGTTCTTCTCCATCACGCGGTATCTGGGCCGCCGCCCATTCGTCTACTTCGTCGATCATGGCGAACCACCACCCTACCTCTTCCCCGACGCCGAGGGCCGGACATCCATCGATTGGGAAAAGCGGCTCTGCGCTCCACTGGCGCGTCGTGTGTTCACGATTTCGCAGACGATCAAGGATCAACAATACAGAAAAGATGCGATCGTTATTCGCAACGGGAACAGTCACCTCGCGGCCTGGTCCGACGATTGGTCATCGAAGCGCGCGGACCTACGGAGAAAGTTTGGTTTTGAGGAACACTTCGTCGTTCTCAACGTCGCGCGCTTTGGCGAAGGTGAGCGTCATTACAAAGGGATCGATAGCTATATGGAACTTACTGCCGAAGCGCAGTTTCAAGCTGATCCGCGACGTGCTCCACCGATTTTCGTACTGGCTGGCCGCGGAACTTCATCTGATGAAGCCTACGTGCAAGCGGCAGGCGTTGTCGTCTTCACGAATATATCCGACGCGGAGATGGCCGAGCTTTATGCGGCAGCGGATCTCTTCGTCAGCCTATCACGATGGGAGGGATACAACCTATGCATCGGTCAAGCTCGCGCCATGGGGCTACCGGTTGTTGCCTCCGACATCGAGGCACACCGGGAATTTGGGGTTGAAACAGCGAATACAGTACCTTTGCTTCTCAAAAAATTGGAGGAACACGCATCACGCTGGAATGAGAGCCACATACAACGCGATGCGCTGTTCGAACCCTGGGACCGTCCTCTCACTGTGATGACCGACACGATCGAAGCCGACTTGCACGATGCTGGTGCTGCACGTTGGTTTCGCTCCTCAGACGGGATCGGATGATGAAGAGATGAAGTCATTTCGGCTTCGCAAGAGTCACTTGGCACCTCTTTGTCGATAGGAAAAATGTCGGGTGGTCGGGGATGCGCTTTCCGGATCCTGCTAAACGGGGATCTTCGTGGTCCGCCCAATTTGATGTCAGCCGTGGGCGTCAGAAAGACTGGTCCGAGCTGGACAGAACGGATCGGGTTTCCAAAAGGCTCTGCCTCGGTTATCGCCGCTTGGTCGATTAGAGTTTGGTGGCTGCCGTTGCGGCGCCCGATCGATACGTCGCTCAAGGATTTGGCTGTCCGATGAACCCGACCTACGAACTTTACGGCAAGCGCGTCCTCGTCGCGGGTCATCGGGGTATGGTTGGATCGGCTCTCGTGCGACGGCTCGCTTCAGAGGATTGCACGATCCTGACTCTGGGGCGGGACACGGTCGACCTGCGTCGGCAGGCCGAGGTGGAACACTGGATGGCGACCGAACGGCCGCAGGCTTTGTTCCTGGCCGCCGCCAAGGTCGGTGGGATCGTGGCCAACGACAGCGCGCCGGCCGACTTTCTTTATGAAAACCTGATGATCGAGGCGAACCTCATCCAGAGTGCGCACGCCGTTGGCATCGAAAAGCTGCTGTTCCTTGGCTCTTCCTGCATCTACCCAAGAATGGCAGCCCAACCGATGACCGAGGACGCGCTCCTCACCGGGCCGCTCGAACCCACCAATGAGTGGTATGCCATCGCCAAGATCGCCGGGCTGAAGCTGTGCCAGGCCTATCGCCGTCAGCACGGGGCCGACTTCATCTCTGCAATGCCGACCAACCTTTACGGCCCGGCTGACAACTACGACCTTCAGGGCAGTCACGTGCTGCCAGCCCTGCTGCGCAAGGTCCATGACGCCAAACGGCAGAACAGGGAAGCTATTACGCTCTGGGGCACGGGATCACCGTACCGCGAGTTCCTCCACGTGGATGATCTCGCCGATGCCTGCGTTCACCTGATGAAGGCGTATTCCGGAGAAGGGCCGATCAACGTCGGCTCCGGCCAGGAACTCACCATCCGCGAGCTGGCCGAGACGATCGCCGAGGTGCTCGGTTGGAAGGGACAGCTGGTCTTCGACACGACCAAACCCGACGGTACGCCGCGCAAACGCCTCGACACTGCCCGCATGGAGGCGCTTGGCTGGCGACCGCGGATCGCCCTTCGCGAAGGCATCTCCGACGCCTATGCCTGGTTCCGGCATCATCATCCTGAGGCTTGATAACGCCCGTGCTAAGCGGTCACCGGGCTAAGGCCCGTCATCCCGGTGCGCCTGCATCCTCTCAAATCTTGCGATCCCCTTAGGAGCTAAGCATGTCCAAGACGCAGAAAACAGCTCTGATCACGGGTGTCACGGGGCAGGATGGCGCCTATCTCGCAGCCTTGCTGCTTGAGAAGGGCTATATTGTCCACGGCATCAAGCGCCGGTCTTCGTCCTTCAATACCGGGCGGGTGGATCACCTCTACGAGGATCCTCGCTTCGCGCCGACCGACTTCCACATGCATTATGGTGAGCTGACCGACGCCACCAACCTGATCCGGATCATGCAGGAGACCTTGCCGGACGAGGTCTACAACCTCGGCGCCCAGAGCCACGTTCAGGTCAGCTTCGAGACGCCCGAGTACACCGCGAATTCCGACGCCATCGGCACCCTGCGCCTCCTGGAAGCGATCCGGATCCTCGGCCTGAGCCAGAAGACACGTTTCTATCAAGCGTCAACCTCCGAACTTTACGGCAAGGTCCAGGAGGTGCCCCAACGCGAGACCACCCCGTTCTATCCGCGCAGCCCCTACGCCGTCGCGAAGCTTTACGCCTACTGGATCGCGGTGAACTACCGAGAGGCCTACGGCATGCATGCCTCGAATGGTATCCTGTTCAATCACGAGAGTCCTACGCGGGGCGAGACCTTCGTCACCCGCAAGATCACGCGCGCAGTCGCAGCGATCGAGGCGGGTCTGCAGCCGACACTCTACCTCGGCAACCTCGATGCAATGCGCGACTGGGGACATGCCCGCGATTATGTCGAGGGCATGTGGCGCATCCTCCAGCAGGAAGTGCCAGACGACTACGTGCTGGCCACCGGCGAGATGCATTCAGTCCGCGAGTTCGTGGAACGCTCCTTCACCGTGGTCGGCCGAACGATCCTGTGGCAGGGGGACGGCGTCGAGGAGGAAGGGCTTGACGCGAAGACCGGCCAGACGCTGGTCAAAATTGATCCCGTTTATTTTCGGCCGACAGAGGTCGACCAATTGCTCGGCGATCCGACAAAAGCTCGGAAGAAGCTCGGCTGGAAGCACACGGTTACGTTTCCCGACCTCGTCGAAGAGATGGTCCGCGCCGACATTATTGCAGTTCAATCTAACCGGTAATTTATTCGCGTCTGTCCATGTAATATCTGGGGTAAATCATTTTTTTCGTGTTTTTCAATATTTTGATCGATAAGCAACTGATCATCGTAAAGTATCACCAAATCCCAACAGCATGTAACAAAAATAAATTGTTGAATTTTATATTAAATAGTAAAATTTAAGGCATCTCGCGGTGCCTATAGCTTTATCTACTTCAGAGGGAGCTAAATGTTTGATCCCGCGGTGAGGTGATATGAATGATCACAATGCTGCGCGGGATGCGCAATAGGCCAAGTTATCTATGGAAGCGCCACTACGACGGAGCGGCTGTGTCGAAGCTCAAGCGGTGATTGACCGCCAGGACGTGCGGTCGCAAACGACGGCGTTGAACATCGCTTTGGAAGGCTACTGCATGGTGGCGGCCATCGGTCGCCGGTAGGCCAGGTCGAGGAAGGTTACAGGCGCAGGTGACTGGTAGACTAGGTACGAATGCCGCCGAACGCGGCTGTACCTGTTTTGCGAGATCCAGACGACGGTATGTGCCTTCTTGAGCGAGAAGACGATCTCTTGGCGTAGGCACTCATCGTTCAGCTTTGCCCGAAGATCTCGGCTTCCCTGCAGGCCAGCGTCAAACTCTCGCTCTGCGCCGCCTCCACTTCGATCTCACGCAACTCCGGCACCACCTGCATCGCACCCGTCTTCCGACCTCGCCGCATGTCGCACTCCTTTGGTCCCAGCCGACCCCTCTATCAGCCAGGACCTAAGCCAGTCGGTCAGGTCATGCTTTGAATTCGCTCTGGGAATCATCCATGACTATCCCGGTCAAATACTGTCACAATAACTAAATTGGCAGCCCGTTCCTCGCCCAATAGTCAGCTAACGACCCGACATCTATAGCGACCCCTCCTCGCGCGCGAATTGTAGCAAGATAGCGCTTCCCCACATATCCAGCAGCGACAAGAAAAACGATTCCTCGCAGATCTTTGGATGATAGATCATTATCGATTTTCTCAACGTATTCCGGGTATTGGCACTCTGGTAAGCCATCTGCACCAAGGTGGAAATTTCTACTATCACCAGGCACAACATAGTCGTAGGGCACGTCAAATAGGCTCTGTCGTAACGTGGCGGCAAGCGAAGGCTGACTGGTTATAATTCCGAAACGCCCTCGCATACGAAATAATTGCTGATAAAAATCTGTCTCAGTCATCAGCGCCAAATTAATGCTGTTTGAACAAAGATGGCGTCCGTGGCTGCTACCGTCAAACAGATCTAAAAATCGGAAAGTATTAATAGCAGTTGAAATGCCCCGGAGAGAAAGCAAACTCTCCTCATGCTTAAGCCTCTCAGATGGGTTTATACCGATCAAGTCATGAACGCTGAACGTGTTCTGCAATGACTGCGAGAATTCAATATATTTGTCGTTGTCAATAAGACTTGTACTTCCAAACCAGTCCTGAAGAAATTCACTTCGATTGCTACGGTAGAGACACGCAAATCTTCCCTCATCGTAGGCATCGAACCGATGCCAAGCGGCTTCGCCGTCACCAATCCTCACCATTGAAAAAGGCCCACCATCGCGGATCCTCTCCAAGATCATCTCGCGACAGCCGCCAGGTTCCGAATAAGCTCCGTTGGATTTGAGTGAATCTAGTGTTGTTCTTAGTTTTGCAGGTGGGTATTCGTCGCACAGATCGACAAACTGAGCGAGCTTCTCATATTCAAATCTTTCTCCGCGGTGTCGCGGTAACGCGTTGCGCAAGACGCATCTCGCCTTCTCTTTGTCTCCCCAGATAGCATAGACACGAGTGAGTAATGATCTAAACTCAAAATTAGTTGGAGAGAGAGACAATGCACGGCTAGCAAAATATGCGGACTTTTCATAGTCCACAAAATGTGCTGCGAGCGTAGCACTATGGTAAAAGGTAAGACCTCCATTTGGATAGCACCCACGCAAACGTGTTAATAGTTGATCTGCCAAAACGTGGTCGTTATTACGAACCAGATATATTACAACGTTTAAACCCTGTATCTCTCCATCTATGTTAGCGGCCTCAATAATCCCAGCAGAGTTTGGTTGGCGCTGAAGCCAACCACCATCATTCGCCATAATATCTGCAATGATGCTGATATCTTTGATTTCAGTACTGGAATTAATCACCTGCCTGCCTTCTCGGTTCGACACATTTCGCTTTAAACTGCGACACCATACGTTTGATTTGTATATGTTTAGAATACTTATCGCACGTTATTAACTCTTATTTTAGGAACCAATTTCAAGCCTCTTGATGTACAATCTTTTGAAATGTATTTTGCTTTTAAAGATTGTGATTTACACGCAGTTTAGTAAAATACTAACGAGTATAGATATCTTTCTATTAGAAACCATTGAAAGTTTTAGTAATATTCAGTTTATAGATAAAGATTTATATTAAAACGATGTGTTATCCAAAAAAGCTTTGTAGTCACGCGCCTCTGCAAAAACTGTAGGATACCCCAATGCCCCTTTGTGTCCTTAAAACGAGTCTCCAGTTAATATAAGAGCTAGCGGACAGATGGATTTTATTCCACCGTCACGGATTTGGCGAGGTTGCGCGGCTGGTCGACGTCTTTGCCCATGAAGACGGCGGTGTGATAGGCGATCAGCTGGATCGGCACCGCGTAGACGATGGGCGCCACCACCGGGTCGAGGTCGGGCATCGTC
>Ga0160428_1002391_pt1 | contig 11480 bp, 12 predicted proteins | sample SolpanmetagenomM_FD_108198 | JGI IMG/M metagenome (GOLD analysis project Ga0160428, IMG submission 108198) | Solar panel surface microbial communities from Lawrence Berkeley National Laboratory, California, USA - M | ecosystem: Engineered > Built environment > Solar panel > Unclassified ...
CATCGAGGTCACGGAACTCGACGTCAACGACCGGACCTATCCCGCCGACCTCGGCGCCCGCGACCGGGCGGTGTCCGACCTCGCGCGCCGCTTCCTCGACGTGGTGCTGGACGAGCCGGCCGTGCTCAACGTCCTCACCTGGGACATCACCAACCGGAACACCTGGCTCAACACCAATCCCGAGCGCCGGCGCGCCGACGGTCTGGTTCAGCGCGCCCTGCCGCTGGACGAGCACTTGGCGCGTACACCGCTGTGGTCGGCGATGCACCGGGCCTTCGTCGATGCGCCGGACCATCGCAAGGCGCGGGACGCCCTGCGCGCCGCGTGAGCCCCTAGCGGGGAACCATCCGCGCCTGCTGCGGCCGCTCGCCGGCCTGCTGGCGCAGGAAGGCCGCCATCTCGGCAAGTACGGGAGCCTTGGAGCGGAAGGTCACGGAGAGCGCCAGCAGAGTGTCGGCATGGTCGAGGCCGGCATAGATCCGCTCCTGCACCGGCACGCGGGCGGCGCGCAGGCGCGCGGCGAGGCTGCGGGTGTTGGAGGGGCGCACGGTGGTGTCGCCGTCGCCCGAGGCGAGGAAGGCCGGCGGTGAGTGCGTGCCCGCGAAGGTGATGGGCTGGGTCGCCGCCTTGTCGGGGGCCTCGCCGAACAGTTCCGTGGCGGTGCCGGCATCGAGGGGCAGGAAGTCGTAGGGGCCGGACAGGCCGGCCACCGCCCGGATCACCCGCGGATCGACCCCGGCCCGACGCAGGTAGGTCGGGTTGAGCCCGAGCATCACGGCATTGTAGGCGCCGGCCGAGTGCCCGGCGAGGACGACCCGGCTCGGGTCGCCGCCATAGGCTGCGATGTTCTGCTCGACCCAGGCCAGGGCCTGCGCCCCGTCGTCGAGGAAGTCCGGGAAGCGGACCTCCGGGTAGAGCCGGTAATCCGGCAGCACCGTCACGAAGCCCTGCGCCGCGAGGGCCTGTCCGACGAAGGCGTAATCCTCCTTCGCGCCGTTCTTCCAGGAGCCGCCATAGAAGAACACCAGCACGTTGGCGCCGGCCGAACCGGCCACGGGCGTGAAGACGTCGAGGCGCTGGCGCGGATGGCTGCCGAACGCGGCGTCCTTGAGGCTGAGGCGCCCGCCCTGGTCGCGGGGACCGATCGCGTCGAAGAAGGCGAGGGGGGAGCAGGCCGTGATGCCGAGCGCAACGAGCGCGAGTCCGGCGAGGCTGGCAAGGACGGCGAGAACCCGGGTCATGCATCTCTCTGTTGGGGGGCGAACCCCCTGTGACAGGGCTGGCGCGGCGGATTCATGGCGCGCATTCGATTCTCGGCGCGATGCGGAGTCGCAAGCCCGACCGCGTTCCGATCAGGTTCTGAGGACGAGGCAGGCGCCGCCGACCTGGCGGATACGCCCGCACAGGCCATCGGCGGCCTCGCGGCTCTGGGCCGGGATGCGGATGCGGTAGAAGGCGCGGGTGCCGCGGCTGCGCAGGCGGGTGCCGATGATCATCGGACGAACATCGCCGATCACGCTTGTGTAGAGCTTCCGTGTCCGCGCGAAGCTCTGCAGTGCCAAGGATTTCGAGAAGTTTCCGGCGAGCTGGATACCCCAGGGCGCTGCCGGTCCCTCGTTTCCGCCGAGGGCGAACCGGTCGCCGCGCGACGGAATGCGCAGGGCCGCCGTCACCTTGAGGCAACTGGACTCGGATTCCACCTTTGGCTCCACGGCCTGGCCCTCGGAAGTCTTCGCTTCGGCGTCCTTGGACTCCGGGTTCTTGGTCGAACCCGCCTTGGTCGAACCCGCCTTGGCCGACGGCGCGTCGCCCTCCGGCATCGCGATCGCCGCGCCGGGGCGCCAGGCCTCCGCGGGCGAGCCGGTGATCGCCAGGACGTAGTTCCGGGTCTCGGTCGGCAGACCCCCGGTGCCGGCGAGCCAGGCGGAGACCCGGCCCGGCCCGCCATTGTAGGCCGCCGCTGCCAGCCCGAGATTGCCGAATTGCCGGTTGAGGTCGGCGAGCAGGTGGGCCGCGTGCGGGATCGCCTGCTCGGGGTCGAACGGATCGGTCAGGCCGCGCTCCCGCGCCGTACCCGGCATGAACTGCGCGACGCCCTGTGCGCCCACGGGGCTCACGGCGGTGACGCGAAAGGCGCTCTCCCGCCAGATCAGGCGCGTCAGGAACGGCACCGGCAGGCCGCGGGCCTTCGCCGAGCCCTCGATCAGACGGCAGAGGGCCTGCTCGACCGTCTCGGTCGCGCCCTCGGCGGCCGCACGGGCCGATCCTGGGGTGACAGCGCCGACGAGGAGGAGCGCGAGCAGGGCGGCGGAGAAACGGCAAAGGAGCGAGGTCACGGTCGGGTTGTAGAGCGTGTGGGCCGACGATCAATTACAAACGCCCCCGACCGCGTCGCATCCGCGTTCGCCGATCCCGCAGGCTCACGCTATAACGCTCAGGGTTGCGACCTCCGCCCCGCTGCAGAACAGGCTTCGATGCCCGAAACGCTCCTCGACGTTCAGGACCTGTCGGTCGCCTTCCGCTCGCGGGAGCGCGAGACCCGCGCCGTGGACCGGGTGAGCTTCACCATCACGGCCGGCGAGACGCTGGCCCTCGTCGGGGAATCCGGCTCGGGCAAGTCGGTGACCGCCCTCTCGATCCTGCGACTCCTCGACGGCAGTGCCACCCATCCGGGCGGCCGCATCCTGTTCAAGGGCGAGGACCTGCTGACCCTGCCGGAGAAGCGGCTCCGCGGCATCCGCGGCGCCGACATCACCATGGTGTTTCAGGAGCCGATGACCTCCCTGAACCCGCTCCACGCGATCCAGCGGCAGATCGGCGAGGTGCTGGAGGTGCATCGCGGCCTCTCCGGCCGCAAGGCGCGCGCCCGCATCCTCGAACTGCTCGAACTCGTCGGGCTGCGCGACGCCGAACGGCGCCTCAACGCCTATCCGCACGAGCTCTCGGGCGGACAGCGCCAGCGCGTGATGATCGCCATGGCGCTCGCCTGCGAGCCGGACCTGCTGGTGGCCGACGAGCCGACCACCGCCCTCGACGTCACGGTCCAGGCCCAGATCCTCACCTTGCTGGCCGACCTGCAGAAGCGCCTGGGCATGGCGATGCTGTTCATCACCCACGACCTCGGCATCGTGCAGCGCATCGCCGACAACGTCTGCGTGATGCTTGCCGGTCGCGTGGTCGAGGCCGGCCCGGTCGCCGAGATCTTCGCCCGGCCGCAGCACGACTACACCCGCCGCCTCCTCGCCTCGGAGCCGAAGGGCCGGGCCAACCCGGTGCCGGCCGACGCCGCCCCCCTGCTGGAGGCCGGCCCGCTCAAGGTCTGGTTTCCGATCCGCGAAGGCCTGCTGCGCCGGACCACCAGCCACGTGAAGGCGGTGGACGGGGTGTCGCTTCGGGTCCGGGCCGGGGAAACCGTCGGGGTCGTCGGCGAATCCGGTTCGGGCAAGACCACGCTCGGCCTGGCGCTCCTGCGCCTCACCGGCTGCGAGGGCCCGATCGTGTTCCTCGGTCGCTCCATCGCCGGCCTGCCGCCCGCCGCCATGCGTCCGATCCGGCGTGACATGCAGGTGGTCTTCCAGGACCCCTACGGCTCGCTCTCGCCGCGAATGACGGTGGCGGACATCGTCGCCGAGGGTTTGGTGGTCCAGGGGGCGGTGAGGACGCGGGCCGAGCGGCAGGCGGTGGTCGCCAAGGCGCTCGGCGACGTCGGGCTCGATCCGGCGACCATGAACCGGTACCCGCACGAATTCTCCGGCGGGCAGCGGCAGCGCATCGCGATCGCGCGCGCCATCGTGCTCAAGCCGAAATTCGTCGTGCTGGACGAGCCGACCTCGGCCCTCGACCGCTCTGTCCAGGCCCAGATCGTCACCCTCCTGCGCGACCTCCAGCGCGAGCGTGGGCTCGCCTACCTGTTCATCAGCCACGACCTGAAGGTGGTGCGGGCTCTGGCGAACTACGTGCTGGTGATGCAGAACGGCCAGGTCGTCGAGGAGGGGCCGGCCGAGGACATCTTCGCCGCGCCGAAGACCGCCTACACCCAGGCGCTGTTCGCCGCCGCCTTCGATCTCCAGAGCGACACCGTCGCCGATCCGATTCCGGCCTGAAGGGGACGGGCATGCCGCGCGCCTTCCTCATCGTCCTGGATTCCGTCGGCATCGGCGGCGCGCCGGATGCCGATCGCTACGGCGATGCCGGGTCCGACACGCTCGGTCACATCGCCCGCGCCTGCGCCGAGGGGCGCGGCGACCGGGCGGGCCTGCGGCACGGCCCCCTGGCGCTCCCGAACCTGACCCGCCTCGGCCTCGGCCTGGCAGCGCAGGGCGCCACCGGCGCGGTGCCGCCGGGCCTCGAGGCGGTGAGCGACCCGACGGGCGCCTACGGCCACGCGGTGGAGGTGGCCGCCGGCAAGGACACGCCCTCGGGTCATTGGGAGATTACCGGCGTGCCGGTCCGCGAGCCCTGGGGCTACTTCCCCGTCGCGGTCCCGACCTTCCCGGCCGCGTTGACGGAGGCGCTGATCGCGCAAGCCGGCCTGCCCGGCATCCTCGGCAACTGCCATGCCGCCGGGGTGGCGATCATCGACGGCCTCGGCGCCGAGCACGTCCGGACCGGCATGCCCATCTGCTACACCTCCGCCGACAGCGTGTTCCAGATCGCGGCACACGAGGAAAGTTTCGGGTTGGAGCGGCTCTACGCCACCTGCCGGATCGCCCGCGACCTCTGCGACGCCTATCGGGTCGGCCGCGTCATCGCCCGCCCCTTCGTCGGCGGCGCGCAGGGGGGATTCCGGCGCACCGCCAACCGCAAGGACTACGCGGTCGAACCGCCCGGCCGGACGCTCCTAGACGTGCTCCAGGCCTCGGGACGGAGCGTCGTCAGCGTCGGCAAGATCGGCGACATCTTCGCCCATCGGGCGACCGGGCAGGAGATCAAGCCCGGCAGCAACGCCGCCTGCCTTGACGCCGCGCTGACAGCCTTCTCGGCGTTGCCGGAGGGCGGCCTCGTCTTCCTCAACCTCGTCGATTTCGACACCGAGTACGGCCACCGCCGGGACGTGCCCGGTTACGCCGCCGAACTCGAGCGCTTCGACGCCCGGCTGCCCGAGGTCCACGCCGTCCTGCGTCCCGGCGACCTCTGCATCATCACCGCGGACCACGGCAACGATCCGACCTGGGGCGGAACCGAGCACACCCGGGAACAGGTTCCCGTGCTGGCCTTCGGCCCCGGCGTCACGCCGGGATCGATCGGTCGACGCGAAACCTTCGCCGATCTGGGCGCGACCCTCGCACGGCATCTCGGAGTCGCACGCCTCGATGCGGGAACGGGCTGGAACTGACGGACAAGGGGGATCACCATGCGGGACGAGGACGACCGAGCCATCCGACAGGCCATCGCTCACCGGGTCGGGGAGCCGTTGGACACGCTGTCGGTCGAGGATCTCGACGAGCGGATCCAGTTGCTGCGGTCCGAGATGGAGCGCCTGGAAGCCGCGCGCCATGCCAAGAAGGCGGCGCTGGAGCGTGCGGACTCCCTCTTCCGGCTCTAGAGTTTGTCGGGGATGGGTGGGAACCGGTCATCCCGAGAAGCCGACTGTGGTGCGGGGAATCAAGGCGCTCTCTGGCGCAAGATGAGCCTCAGAAACACTTGGGCCTCGCGCGAAGGAATTGCTCCGAAGTTACATTTTCAACGAAGGAATTTCCGCTCTCCCCCAAATGGGGGATGAAGGTCTTCCAACCCCGCGCTTGAATGTCGCAACACAAAAAAGCGAGGGCGGTCATGCTTGATAGATGGACGATGGCGCCATGGATGCGCCGGCGACTTGCCCGGCACGTGCGTCGGGGTACGAGTGATCGCATGATCGCGTGCCTCATCAATCCGGCGCCCGGCTCCGTGTCCGAGAGTGTCGCGCCGCCCGCGCAGAGAGCTGAAATCACCGTCGAGTACGATCTTTCGAACGTCATCCTGTTCCGCGCGCTCGCGGCGAACCGGGCGGGCGCGGGCCGGGACGCCCGCTGACGCCGCGGTCAGCGGATCAGGCTGAAGCCCGAGATCAGCCGGGCCAGATCGACCTGACGGGTGACGCCTGTCTTGGCGAAGATCGCCTTGACCTGACTGCGAATAGTTTCCGGCCGCACGCTCTGCTGAACGGCGAGGATCGAGATGGTCGCGCCGTCCGCGATGCCCCGCGCGATCCGTGCCTCGGCGGCCGTGAGGTCGAACAGTCCCGACAGCAGTTCGGTGCCCGGCACGGGACGCGGCAGGACGGGGGCCGCCACCATCAGCATGGTACCGCCACCGAAGACGTCCTGGGCCTGACCGCGCATGGGCAGCAGGTGGAGCACCATGGCGGGATGGTCGTCGTCGGCCGGGATCGGGATCGAGCGCGCCGCCTGGGCCCGCTGTCCGGCGAGCACGTCCGCCATCAGGGCATCCGCGCCCGGATGGGCAAGGGTGACCCGCTCACGCTGATCGCGCACCACGCGCGGCACCAGGCCGGCGAAGCCCGCATTGCGTTCCTGCAGGCGCCCATCGGGCGAAACCACGGCCGCCGGGAGGCCCATGACCTCCAGGGCCCCCACCGCAGCGCGCGCCCGCTCCAGCTTCAAGCGGGCCGAGACCAGGGCCGCGCGACCGAGATGCGGCCGCAGGGAGTCGAGGATCGCCGTCGCGGACTGCGGGACCGGGCCATCCTTGTAGCGACGCTCGATGCTGAAGATCAGCGTATCGCCGGTGGTGAGCGGGCAGGCCGTGGCCGCACCCCAGCCCAGACCGCGCGGACGCAGGAATTGCTGGATCAGGACGTCCTGCTCCAGTTCGGCCTGGGTGTAGACGTCCTTCTCGCGGACGAAGCCCGCATGCCGGGCGCCGAGGAGCTTCGCCGTGCGCTGGCCGGCGCTGCTCCAGCCCCCGGCGGCGAAATCGGCCATGACCTGATCGAGGGACTCGCTGTTGATCCAGCGATGGGATTCGAGGTCGGCCGCGATCAGGACCGTTCCCTGGGCTCCGGCGATGTCGGCGAGCTGATCCAGGACCGCCGGCCAGAGTTCGGGGAGGATCGCAGCCTCGTAGATGAGGTCCGTCAGGGTTTCGAATTCACCCTGTCCCGAGGACTCCCGCACGGCCAGTGACCCACATCCCAGGGTGTCTATTTCGTAAAGACCATACAGCCAAAGTTTCCCGCTCGCCAAGGGTATTTGTGGCAAATTCCCGTGATCTGCCCGCTGGATACGGGACACCCGACGTGATTTCGTCGGTGTGGCGTCGGGGAGGTCTCGTCAGCCGATCCCTTCGTGTTAGGGGAGGGGGAGACGGGGAACCTTCAGCCGACACGACCGGTCATGTCGAGTCGGAGCGGGGGCGGGGAGTGTGGCGTGCGGCATTGGCGCGAAGGACCGGGTGACCGGCGAAGCTACCACCACGGCAACCTCAAGGAGGCACTGATCGAGGCTGCGCGCCGCTTCATCGCCGAGCGCGGCATCGGCGGCTTCACGCTGGTGGATGCGGCCCGCCTCGTGGGTGTCACGCCGGCGGCGCTCTACCGCCATTTCCGCGGGCGGGAGGCACTGCTCGAAGAGGTGGCGGGACGGGGCTTTGCCGACTTGGCCGAGCGGCTCGCCCGCGCCCTGACCGCGAAGGGCACGCCGCTGGAGCGGTTCACCCGGATGGGCGAAGCCTACCTGGCCTTCGCAGAGGAGGAACCCGGCTACTACGCGGCGATCTTCGAGACCCGCGGCCTCGCCGCCGCCGTGCCGAACGCGGTGCCAAGCGCGCGCCCGAGCCCGTTCGACCTGCTCGTGGAGGCGCTTCAGGCGACCTTCCCGGAGGGTTTCGGCGGTGTCGCGCCCCGGTTCATCGCGCTCGAGGTCTGGGCGCTCGCGCACGGCCTCGCGACCCTGTCCGCGTCCGGGCACCTGCCGAAATCCGCCGGCATGCCGGACAAGTACGAGCTGCTGCGCGCCGGCGTGCTCGCTCTCGTCCACGGCGCCGCGTCGGGCGGGCGGACGCGCGAACAGCTCTGACCGGATGGGCGCCCCTTGAAAGCGTGCCGGTCCATCCGCAAGTGAATGTCGTTCACATTTACATTGGAGCCGTGAGCCGTGAGCTTCTCTTCCTCTCCCTTCACCACCGGGAAGGTCTGCCGTAGCGGCCCCTTCCCCAAGCGATCCCTGGAAATCGGCGCCATCGTCGTCGCCTTCGTCTATTGGTGGCCCCTGGCCGCCGCTTACATCGCCTGGAAGGTCGCGGGCTATCCTGCGCTCAGCGAGTTGCGGGGCCTCGCCGGCCGCGGCCTCTCGTGGAACGCGGGAGCCACCCGCTCGCGCTTCGCCGCGGCGTTCGAGGCGGCCAATGGCGGCAACACCGGAAACCTCGCCTTCGACGCCTACCGTCGCAGCGAGATCGAGCGGCTCGACGCCCAGCGCCGTGCCCTCCAGGAGGAGAGCCGCGCCTTCGCCGAGTTCGTCGAGGAGCTGAAGCGGGCCAAGGACCGCGAGCAGTTCGACGCTTTCATGCAGAAGCGCCGCAGCGCGGACACGACCCGCTCGGTCTGAGCGGCGGTCTTCACCTGACCATCGGGGCTTCCGGCGCAGGCCGGGAGCCCCTTTTTCGTGGCTGCGGCCCCCGCCATGGCCCTCGCTCGGGCTGCTGCGATGCTCTAGAAAATCGGTCTCGGTCTTGCCTGGGTCTCCCCCGCGCCGTCGATCAGACCTCGGCCCAGGAATTTGGCAGCAGACCCCGGCCCCATGGAGTTCCAGCGATGCAGGCAGCCGCCGCGACCGTCCGGGTGGTCGACCACCCCCTCGTCCAGCACAAGCTGACCCTGCTGCGCCAGCGCGAGCGCTCGACCAAGGGCTTCCGCCAGATCCTCAACGAGATCGGCATGCTGCTGGCCTACGAGGTCACCCGCGACCTGCCCCTGGAAACCGTGACGATCGAGACGCCGATCCAGTCGATGGAGGCGCCGCAGATCGCCGGCAAGAAGCTGGTCCTGGCGCCGATCCTGCGCGCCGGTGTCGGCTTCCTCGACGGCATGCTGTCCCTGGTGCCGTCCGCCCGCGTGGCGCATGTCGGGCTCTACCGTGATCCCGAGACCCTGGAAGCGGTGGAATACTACTTCAAGGCGCCCTCGGACCTGGTCGATCGCACGGTCCTGGTGCTCGACCCGATGCTGGCGACCGCGAATTCGGCGGTGGCGGCGATCAACCTGCTGAAGCAGCGCGGCGCGCAGGACCTGCGCTTCGTCTGCCTGCTCGCCGCCCCGGAGGGCATCGCCCGGCTCCAGGCCGCCCATCCGGACGTGCCGGTCTGGACCGCGGCCATCGACAGCCATCTCAACGACCACGGCTATATCGTCCCGGGCCTCGGCGATGCCGGCGACCGGATGTACGGCACCCGCTGAGGCAGCGCCCAGGCGGCGCGACCTTGCCAAGCACCGTCCGGGCGGCACATGACGGGGCTTCCAGGAGGAGACCCCGATGACAGCCAGCCTGCCCGAGACCATGCGACAGATCCGCTTCAAGGGCGCCGGCGGGCCGGACGTGCTGGCCCTGGAGACGGTGCCGCTGCCGCAGCCCGGGCCCGGTCAGGTGCTCATCGAAGTGGTCGCCGCCGGGATCAACCGGCCGGACATCCAGCAGCGCGAGGGCAAGTACCCGCCGCCGAAGGGGGCCACCGAGATCCCCGGCCTCGAGGTCGCCGGCCGCATCGTCGCCCTGGGTGAGGGCGTCTCCGGCGTCGCGATCGGCGACGCGGTCTGTGCCCTGGTGATCAGCGGCGGCTATGCCGAGTTCGCCGTGGCCGAGATCGGCCAGTGCCTGCCGAAGCCGTCGTCGCTTTCTCTGATCGAGGCCGGCGGCCTGCCGGAGAACTACTTCACCGTCTACAGCACCGTGATCGAGCGTGGGCGCCTCAAGCCCGGCGAGTCCTTCCTCGTCCATGGCGGATCGAGCGGCATCGGCTCGACCGCGATCCAGATCGCCAAGCATCACGGCGCGCGGGTCTTCGCCACCGCCGGTTCGGCCGAGAAGTGCGCCTTCTGCCGCGACCTCGGCGCCGAGGCGGCGATCAACTACCGCGAAGCCGACTTCGCCGAGGAGGTGAAGCGGCTCACCGACGGCAACGGCGTCGACGTCATCCTCGACATGGTCGGGGCGCCTTACCTCGCCAAGAACCTTTCGGCCCTGGCGATCGAGGGGCGCCTCGTGCAGATCGCCTTCATGCAGGGCTACAAGGTCGATGCCTTCAGCATGACCCCGATCATGATGAAGCGCCTGACCTTCACCGGCGCGACGCTTCGGGCGCGTCCGAAGGCCGAGAAGGCGGCGATCGCCGAAGGCCTGGCCCGGGATGTCTGGCCGCTGCTGGAGGCCGGGACGATCCGCCCGATCATCCACGCCACCTTCCCGTTGGAAGAGGCCCGTCAGGCGCACGAATTGATGGAATCGAGCGCCCATCTCGGCAAGATCATGCTGGTCACCGGCCGCTAGGCCGAACCTCGGCGGGAACTCCGCTCTCGACCCTCGCGTTTCAGACCCGAGCAGGAATCACGAGCCGAATCCATGGGGATCGGTGCTCGGGTCGAAACATCGGTCTTCAGGACCGTTCAAGCGAGGATCGCATGGCAGAGAAACTACACGGTCAGGAAGCCCGGCAGGGCAATCGCGGCAAGCCGGTGCTCTACGTTCTCGTGGCCAGCCTCGTGCTGCTCGCGATCGCCATCACCGGCCTGATGACCTGGCAGGGCGCGAATTCGCCGAAGGACTATGCCAGCCAGAGCCAGGACGCCTCCCGCCAGGAGGTGACGGGCTCCGTGAAGGGGTCGTCCAACGCCACCTCGTCGTCGAACACCGGTTCGGTGCCGGCCGCGAACCCGGCCTATCCGAGCCCGGCCCAGCCGGCCGCGAACGGCAACAAGCAGTAACATCGGATCGTGCGTGCCGGTCCGCCTCAGCGGGTCGGCACGGGCGTCTCGCCGCGATAATCGTAGAACCCGCGCTTGGACTTGCGTCCGAGCCAGCCGGCCTCGACGTATTTCACGAGCAGCGGACAGGGCCGGTACTTCGAATCGGCCAGCCCCTCGTAGAGCACCTGCATCACCGACAGACAGGTATCGAGGCCGATGAAGTCGGCGAGCTGCAGCGGACCCATGGGGTGGTTCGCGCCGAGGCGCATCGCCGTGTCGATCGACTCCACCGAACCGACGCCCTCGTAGAGCGTGTAGATCGCCTCGTTGATCATCGGCAGCAGGATGCGGTTGACGATGAAGGCCGGAAAATCCTCCGACATCGTCGATGTCTTGCCGAGCTTGGCGATGAAGGCCTTGGCCGATTCGTAGGTCGGATCTTCCGTGGCGATGCCGCGGATGAGCTCGACGAGCTGCATCACCGGCACCGGATTCATGAAGTGGATGCCGATGAAGCGCTCCGGTCGGTCCGTCGAGGCGGCGAGGCGCGTGATCGAGATCGACGAGGTGTTGGTGGCGA
>Ga0160428_1002393_pt1 | contig 11468 bp, 7 predicted proteins | sample SolpanmetagenomM_FD_108198 | JGI IMG/M metagenome (GOLD analysis project Ga0160428, IMG submission 108198) | Solar panel surface microbial communities from Lawrence Berkeley National Laboratory, California, USA - M | ecosystem: Engineered > Built environment > Solar panel > Unclassified ...
AAAGGTACCGACTCTTTTAGTCCGATTCATCGTAACTACATCATTCATCTATTTACATACAACCGATTAATTCATCAAAGTATTTACATCTCTGGCTTTGTGTATCGAAGCAATAATTACTTGGTCAGTTCATTTATATCTCGGGCTCCGTATATCGAAGCATCAATTCCTCAATTTTAGGTATCAAGTCCGGTATGCGGAAAGGCTTAGAAACAACATCATCCTAGAAAACTAAATTAGCATAATTATATTCTGACATCGACATGACGAGAAAGAAGGAAATGCATACCATTCCAGCGTCCATGGCTGTCTGAATTTGTTCACTTCTAGCGTTGGCAGTGACAGCAATGACCGGTATATGACCGTATAATTCTCCAGCAGCCTCCATAGCCCGTATCCTTTTTATGGCCGTCAAACCATCCATCACTGGCATTTCTTGATCCATAAGTACAACGCTGAGATGTGACTTTTTCCCATCGGCTCCGACATTGTCACTACATGACCAAGTACTTTCCACTAACCTGTCAAGAGCTTCTTGACCATGATTAGCCACCTGAACTACACATCCTAGGTTTTTCAGCTGTTTCTGTAGTACTCTCTGGTTGACAAGATTGTCCTCGACAAGTAATATATACTTAGTGCCTATCTTTGTAACTTGTTTACCAAGTTCGTTAATAGCAGACCTATTCGTCGATACGCCGGAGATTTCCTTCGATATGCTAGTCTGGTGATCCTCAGGAGGACCTTTACTTCGCGTAGCTCTAACATAGAATGCAAATGTACTTCCTACTCCTGCTTCACTTGCCATGCCTATCTCACCGCCTTGAAGTTCGGTCAAATGTCTACAAATAAATAAACCCAACCCCGAACCGCCATATTGAACGTGTGTTCTAGGACTTGCTTGAGAAAAGCGTAGAAATAGTAATTTCGACTCTTCTTCCGTCAGTCCTCGACCAGTATCACGCACGTCAAACCGAATAAAGATCACCTCTCCATCACCCCAATCAGCACCTGCAGATCCTGGATTCTCTGCCTTTTCCGGTTGTCGCGTGGGGAAGAAGCTGACATCATCGCCATCATGAGAAGGCTTGGATGGACGTTGTGTTGAAGCCGCTAGAGTCACCATTATTAATCTTTTCTGTTCTGTCGTAGTGAATTTGATGGCATTTGTAGTAAGATTGATCAACACCTGTAGGACTCGACTAGGATCAAGACGAACCCAATCGATATTGAGGTCATTAAACGATGGATCTACTACGAATTTTAACTGTATGTCATTCGACATACATTCTCCTTCGTGCATTTTGAGACACCTTTGAACGATAGTCAGTGGTTGAGAATCAACTGGAGTGACTAAAAGTAACTGAGAATCAATCTTTGAAAGTGTCAAAACATCATCGACTATTCGCTTCTGATGTTGTGCACACAGCGCAATTATTTGAGATGCTTCAATGGCACCAGAAAGGGCTGTCTCAACCTCATCTACCACATCACCCCCACCAGCTGCGCTTATATAAGACTTAATTACGGCATTATTCTTTACCTTTACAATAGTCGAGGTGATTTCGTCACTACATTGAAGAATCGCGGATAACGGATTACGCATCTCGTGAGATGTAATATCTATAAAATCCTCTTGTTGTCGTTTGAGCTCTACCGCTTCTTCCATCTTACGTTTCTGGAAATCTTCGGCCCATTTTTGTCTACTGATATCTGTAAATGAGCCAAAAACTGATTTGAGCTCTCCATCAGCATCTTTTTCGGGATATGCTGCAAATAAAACCCATCTCTCCCCGAAACTGCCATCTTGCTTATCCCAAGGCTTCTTGAAGCGAAAGGCCAACGTTATCTGCCTTTTATCACGTATCAATTCACGCCAGTGACGTGCAACCATGTTACGATCTTCATCATATATATCGTCCATCCATTTCAATATTGATACATCTTTGGTTACACCGGAAATCTCATACCATGTGTCATTACAATATGTGATCTTACCGTAAGAATTAGCTATAAACATTCCCACCGGCGCAAATTCAGCCATGCGTGTGAATTTGGTCTCGCTCTCGATAGCTTCTTTTGTTCTCGCTGCTAGTTGTTCCGAAAGTTCTATACGATCAAGAGCTGCAATTCTAGCAGCACGTCGACCTCGACGAATCTCTTCCTCAAACAACACTACAGATGCAAGGGATGTAGCCAATTGCCTGCTTAGCAGCTGAAGAAATAGTACATAATCTTCATCATAAGGCCTCCGCGAATTGACACCAAGCACGAGGAAACCGAGAATAGCGTCACCGGTCGTCGGATGAATTGGACAAACAACGACTGCTTTGCATGAATCACCAAAACCTCGAGGCTCGAGCCCTTCGAGAAGGCTGGCAGGCAATTCGGAGGTCCCAGCTTCGAGCAGCAAAGGCCCATCAGCTTTGGCCGCCTCTCGGAAAACTTGAGCGAAGCCTTCATTTCCGGATTTGAGATCAATCATAGCAGGCGCAGCCGGATGACCCTCGGGAACACCAAGAGTCCCCTCTCGATGACAATGCATGGCTGAGACCTGAGACTCTGATTGCATTGAAGAAGCATCAGAGTCTGGAGAATCTGACACTGAATACAGCAGAACCAAAGGTGAGTCGTATTCGTTCTGTTCCAATGCTCCCAGAACTTCCTGCCAAAATCCTCGAATATCTCTTGCAGCAGCTGTACGTTCACCAACCTCTCGCAAGGTCAACATTCGCCTCTCTGCAACCTTTCGCCGTGTCTTTTCAAAACAAGGATTATATAGCCCCTGCACGGTCCCGTCGAGACCAACCAGTGGTATTATAGACCAGGAGAAATACGATTCTTCCAGAACTCCATTTCGATTGATAAAAAGACAATCGTCATCCTTCATTGTCGCTTCACCAGTCTTCTTTGCGCTTTCAAATACTTCCTGGACTTCACTCCATATTTCTTTCCAAGCTACTTTATAGCTCATTCCCATCAGTTCAGGGTGCTTTTGACCGGCAAGCAGTACATACGCTTCATTATAAATGGCGACGTAATCTTCACCCCAATACATTGCCGCCGGATGAGGACTAGCCATGACTAGGTTGCACATCTGTCTTAGATCTGCCGACCAGTCCTCGATCGGCCCAAGAGATGTAGCGGCCCAGTCGACAGATCGGGCAAATTTGATATGCTCCGGCATATTATCATTTATAGGTATCCGGGTCCAGTCATACGATTGCGATGGCTGTATCGAAAAAGGCTCAGGACTATATTCAACCACATTCGTATCACTCGTTAATGACACATCGCCCGTTCGGTTCGAATGAGAGGTTGGTCTTCCGAGCTCATTTGACAACAGAACATCACTTGAAGATACACGTTGACGACTCAACTTTTTGGTCGATCCGGCATCCCCAAAATAATCCTGCACCTCGTTTATTGAGCCAAGAGATGGAGGCATTTGTGATCCGGGTGTCGTTTGAGTTACATGCAATGCTTTGAAAAATTTGCATTCCGGCAACGAATCATCCAGTAGAAACGCGCCACTGAGTAAACGTAGACGTTTACGCAGTGTCGAGCATGACCACGACAGTCCAGCGTATCTGAATGGTGGTAGACATACATTTAATGATTCTCCATTGACTGTCGCGCTCATCAGCCATGTCCTGAATTGCGCAAAAGACTGCTTTTCGTCCGTGTCTTGAGGTGTTGCTTGTTGTATTTGATCACTTTGTCCACTGATCATCTCAAAGAGACCCGGTAAGGCTCTCAACGATGGATTAATAAAAATCGGTCGAAGTGGTCCGTTTTCATGATTTGAATCATCCCCAAGATCTATTATGAAAGTCGGTCGTTCGTCTTGTTCCAAGAACTCCACAACACCGATCGAGCTAATCAGACCTATGGGAGACTCACTGTTTGCTGTAAAATCGGGCGAAACGGATCTTGCTATGCTAGATCGATCCGAATGTGCTCTCGTATTCAATGTATTATGAAACATTGGTGTCATGACAGTCCCACGGGCCAAGCTGACGGTCTTGACATGACTCTCCTCCAATCTGGCTTTGTTCAACATCTTTGCAGCGGCTTCAGAGCTCGAAAATCTCATAGGAAAGTGTGGACGAGTTCGTGGCGAACTACTGAAGAAAAGAGGAGACGGCGGCTGCCTTGGATCCTTGTAATGATATGAATCGTTAGCTAGAGGTAGATCAATTGATAACTCTCCTAGAATATGTCTCCGTTTCGATGTGAATCGTTGTCTTTTGAGGAAAGGCTCCGAGTATGATTTATCTTCTAGTTTTAGTTCTCCGAAGCGTCTCTTTTTCCGTAGCGAGTGTGGAGGTGTTTGTGGCTAAGTCATGTAGATATCAGAGTTGTATAGAATAACACGATGAGAGACTTACGCTTGTGACTTGCCCTTGAGTTAAGCTTTTGGTTGATCCTGAGTCCTGAGCCAGTCCGAGTTGATAAATTTGTCCCGCTACAAATCCAGGCCGCTGCGACCCTATAACATCAGTCCCTGGAAGCGAGTCTCGATCTCGCCCTATACTTGATAATTTGTTGGTGAGTTGAATCGTTTTTAGGTGTGGAGAGATCTCTTCCTTCGAACCAGGTCGACTTGTTTGCGACTTTCTGCAATTGTTATGCCGATCTTGGGGCGAGCTTATATGAATTGTAGTAGTATGTACATTCGGTTGAGAAGTGGTGAAGATGGACTTGGAATGATTCATAGATAGATCTGATCAACATTCACCTCTGAAGCGGGATTTATAGACATGGCTGAATGATCGGGTTATTTATCTAATGCTTGTCTAATATGATGTGACGTCGTCTATATCGCAGATGCATTCAAGGCGTTGATTGCTTTGAGCGGAAATGTCAACAGCGAATACCGACACTGATCCTTGATTTCTACGACAGTAACATAACCTCTCTTAGATTTGTCGTCATTATGTCATTGTCTACGAGTAATTCATAGTCGTGTATTGTATTATTACGGTTGTTAGATATTATTAAATTATCGGTTATACTTGCACATCTGGAAAATAACAGAACTTGTTACAGTAACTCCCATAAGTATATTCGATAATTCACATCGATTTACATCAGACATACGTGGGTCCTTGGCGATCAAGCCATGGGGTACGATTGGGAAGACAAGCGTGATATATGTTATCAACTATACGTAGTGGAAAGAAAACCTCTAGATGCAGTGGTTGATTATTTCAAGGAGAGACTCACTTTCACGCCTAGGTGTGTATTCCGAACAGTGCTCCGTATCGAGCAGAACGCAACAACCCTTTGTATCATTGACTTACCATCTCTGAGTAGTAAACGAACTTTCCAGACACAATTTAAAGTAGGTAACCCGCCACGTCCAACGAATCAGCTTCCGAGCCCTATCATGGTGCAAAGATTTCGAACTGACGATACATCAGAAATGGGACTTTCCGACCAAAATAGAATATACTCACAAGGACGAAAGGGTTGTCGAACGTGTAAGACAATTATGGGAGCAGAATATGATGCAGAAGGAGATGATTCCCATTTTGATGCAGGAGGGCTTCCACGTCACAGAAAGCAGTATAATGCGATTGCGTGCCAAACATGGCATGCATCTCAAAAATCAGAGTGAACGAAGCACAAAAGTACACGTAGATGAGGAAGGGACAGCGCATGATAACATGTCACCGCAGCAATTAGAAACTGAGGTGAGTAGAAAGAAGTCCCTGCGGTTGTCATTTTTTAATCAGGAATGCTCAGTCGCAAATATCGCACGTGCAACCGTCATTGAAACGCAAAGTTTGTATGGAAGATCTTCTCGTTGACAACGAGCAGAAGTTGAAGCAAAAGAAGCGTAGAAGACATACCAAAGAATGGAATGGAATGCCTGCTGATCCGCCACAACCGCCGCGTTACCCATCGGAGACCACAATTGGAGAAGCACAAAATTATCTGGGATTGAATGATGAAATGTACAAAGAAGTTCGTGAGCTCTTTCGCAACATTTGTCTAGAAAGGGAGATCATCAAGAAATCGCTGTGTGGATCTGAACTATGGCTCGCAGCAAAAGATTTATTGATCCTAGAGTACCCATACCTACAGCAAGTCTTCCATCAAAGCGATGATTCCACGCGAGATCCTCTACTCTTATCTCTCGACATCATATGTATAGACGTGACTAAAAATATACGTGTACGTGAAAAGACAATGTCTTTGGCCGAAGCAAAGAACACTATTGGGCTCAATCCTTTACAGAGCCGCGAACTTAAACAGAAGCTTGTCGATTTGCTAGAAGCGAATAATTTTGTAAACACGTATAAATCTGAGAATTGGAAAGAATTGAAGGAGCAATGGCTAGAAGGTACTATTGTTAACGAGCGCATGCCCTTGGACGATGGAGCCATCAAGGAAAGATATGAGAAGGCGATCCAGCTGATTTGTAGAGATACGTTGAAGCGTTGGAGAGAATCACTGCGATCAACAAAGAAGAAAGGAAGCAATGTCGATCATATTGGCAATGCTGCAAGCGAACAAGATGGGACAAACTCTAGAACGACTGAAGAATTCACTTCCATCCAATCACAACCATTAGGAGAGGAATCTAATACATCATCAAGTTTAGATCAAACAGCAAGCAGCAAACAAGTCGACTATCCCGCTATGTCTTCGCACGCAGCGACAGCTGTAGGGTCTTATACCGATTTTGCGATGGAGGTACAAGGCGAGCCCGGCGAGAAACTGACCGAAATATCTCTGGTGCATAAAGACAAAAATGGCCATTCAAGTCTCGACGAAAAGCAAGACGACCGTATTCAAATTGATCCTTCGCTTTTGACTGCAGCCATGTCTTCAGATAATGGAACATCCAACGAAAGGACTTTTCACGATTACCCATTACTTCAAACAGCTGAGCTCGCACTGACACCTCCCTCTTTACCGGTCTATTTTCGTCGCGGATTAAATTCCGAAAATGGTCATATCCCATCTCTATGGCTTGCATCCATAAATAATCGTTTGTTGTCAAGTTTGAGAGATGCTGCGCTTAGTTTCAAGCATGGTCAGCATTATGAAGTCGACCGATTGGAGGCCGTTTCGATCAATAATGATGGGCAGGAATCACTATATCACTTGAACCGGGATGAAGATTTACAAGCATATCTGGTTCACAACGAGGGCAGAAAAGCTACATTCGTGGCTGACCTTCATCCTAGAGTAATGTTTTGAACTCGAATGAAGTCAAATCGAATTCAGAATGCAGATTAAAACACAAATTCAATGAACAGCAGTTTTTAGGTTGAAAGAATTTCATAGTGCTGTGGTGCTGTACAGTATTAATTGTAACAAAGTTCTCCTTGTACATATCTCTGTGAAACGTTGAGGCAAACAGCACGACAGTTGGCTGCGAAAACGGGTATCGTTCTTCAAATATGCAGGTGATTAGAGAGCCTGTTCATCTCCGGAATAATAATTCCGATTTGCAGATTTATTATACATTATTTGCTTGAGGTTAAATATAGGGTTAAGCCGCTTTCCGGAAAAACAACTCCTTTTATAGTAATAAAGAATTAAATATTTGTGGAGAAAAACCAAATGTATTCTATTCTTACGTCTGTGTGAGCTATAGTATTCGTGTTGTAGTAACATTCCGTTGCATGATCATTTTAACGATGACGCACATTCTGAAAACATTGCATCAGTTCTGGCTAGATCTAAACTAAAGATATAAATTATGATCGCTTTTCACATGTCATCGCAATGCATAATATTACAGTGATAACAAGTTCAAACCGTGGATCAGTTTAAGGTTCGAACTGCTCGCTTACAACGCTCGATCCGTTCAAGCACAGTACAAGTACAGTACGCTGTAGAAACATCCGAAATTCTAACGTCAGGAGAAAAAAGAAAAGCGTTCTGTCAGAGGCAAAATTGGGCGAACAAGGCTTTGTCGTATCTGTAAAAAGTTTAAAAGTGTATCTTTGTATTAGTCCAGCAGATCTAAGGTTGTAGTGATCAAATGCAAGCTACTTTCTGTGGGAGTGTATATTACAGAGCTTTTACGGCTTTATAACGTTGCACGACCGACACTGCTTATTTCCAGAGGGCGTCTATCTTGCGTCGTCTCGAATCGATGTAATAATCCTTAATTTTGCGATAATATTAATACAATCGTCTGTGGCTATATTCAAGAGCACAACTGTCGCGACCGAAGTCGTGAGCAGTGGACAGGCTTACGACGAAGGAGCAACTTCTCTAATAACTTTCAAAGTCATCTCTCCAGCTTTGAGTCTATTCACAATCTCAAATATTGGTGGAGTTGATCATTAAAGAGATTCAAATGCGGTGAAAAAGACAGCGCTGGCTGGGACTTGACAAGGACCAAAAGCGACTTATTATATCATAAAGCCATGCAGAGAGGCTTTCAATCTTACAATGGGGAATCTCAGTCTCATAGCGGGTCTCTTGGATCTCCTCGATCTGCAGTTCATATCACCACTACCCAATATGAGCAGCCTCGCGAGAGCTGCGAAGGGGACGTACCAAATTTCTCGCAAACATCAAATAACGGCGATCCCCTACGTATGTCAGAATCACTCAGTGCTGGATCACGAGGCTCTCCGGCACCATCGTCAGTTGTCACATTGACGTCTGCACAAAAGCGGGCATATCGTCAAAGAAGAAAGGATCCAAGTTGCGATGCATGTCGTGAACGCAAAGTCAAGGTGAGTTTCACTTTTACTTGAGCGCTCATAATAATGAGACTAATCGGTCACAGTGCGATGCCACAGATTCAGCAAGTTGTACGGAATGTGCTAGTCGAGCAGTAAAATGTCAATTTACAAAGGAAACCAATAGGCGCATGTCATCGATGAAGTATGTCACATTCCTGTAAACGATAAAGGTAGACTTGCTGACTTGTATAAAAGGCAACTCCAAGATATGGAAAGTTCATTGGTAGAGCTAAGACAGGAGAATGCTCAACTACGTGCATTACTTGATGATCGAGCAGATAAAAGTCGAGGTCAACCATCAGCTGCCTCAATAGCAATACCTTCATTATCTGCCCTTCATGACGGTATGCACATCAAAGATAGGTCTCAGGTTTCCCGAGTGCCAGGAAATTATTTTCGAGCTCGGCGAAATACCAGAAATTATGGAAGGGGAGTATTCAAACCTCCATATGCATACAGAACACCGGCATTACAACAATCATGTCCAGATGCCGGACCGCCCCTGCCACCATTTTCAGTGACGCAATATTTGATATCCAGATACAAACTGATTTTGCATTTTTTCCAGCCGATTCTTCATATGCCCGCCTTTCAAGCCGAAATTGATGAATTATATCGAGCCGGTTCATTCCGAGGCGTACGCAAGTCATGGATTGGTACTTTTTTCGCAGTCTTGGCCTGCTCGACGAATATCAGTGACGATCGAAGTTTGTTGTCACATGCATGGGAATACCTTGAATATGCCATCAATCAAGTAAACACTTTGTCAGACGAGGTTGATATTGATCATGCTCGTACTTCACTAATGATTAGTCTATTTTTCATGGAACAAAATCGAAGATCAGCGGCATGGATATGGCTTGGAGCTGCTGTCAGAACTGCACAAGAGTCAGGATTGCATATGGAACAATCAAGTAGTATGGATCCTTTACAAGCTGAATTACGAAGACGGACATGGTGGGCTATATATAACTGGGATAGGTATGATTATTCTCGACAAACTTGAACATAAAACCTGTTATATTGACACGATTTCTTTTCTAGACTTTGCTCGCTTGAACTAGGTCAATCATTAGACGGTGCAGATCCTGACGCAGCAGTCGCTGAACCTACTCCCGTAGACGATGAACTATTAATGTCTGACGGAATCAAGCCTATGCCGACAGGTAGTACTGCAGGTCCGAATCATCTGTTGGCATTGATACCCGTCGTACGCATTGTTGATCAATTGAAACGGACACTCAAGACTCGAACGTTGGCGACTGCTACGATTCAGATTTATGATGAACATTTTAATTCCATTATGAATTCATATCCAGATCCATTTCCTTTGTCGTCGACCACTCCATTAGATGCTTGTTTGATATATCCCGTTACGGCATTACAGATATGTAAACTCATGCTTTATAGACATAATCTATCGCCAGTATGTAGGTTGCAGGATAGACAAGACGCTTTGGCTAGATGTACCCAAGTAGCAAAGGATACTGCACATTATATATGGCGAACTACACCAATGGCAAGAACACAGCATCCAAGGTCGGCTGTTCATCCACCGGACATGTCAAATCCAGAATGGCAAATTCGAATGCGTCATGCTGGACCTTCATTTCTGGTCAAACATTGGTGGAGATGCGTATTAATTCTATGTTATCACAGTGAATTTGCATATGCTCTGACAATAATCGGTGGCTTGAAAGCTGTAGGCCCATACAAAACTATAAATTTTGCATGTGGTAGACATCTGACGTTTTTCTTGGACGTGATGATTCAAAAATGGCAATCGGGAAAGGTCGACGAGCAAGAAATCGACGAGGAATTGTTGGCATATGCTAGTGGTGATTTACAGAGTAATCCTTATGCTTCTTGGATATGGCAGGGAAGTGAAGTATCGGGTGCAAGTCGAAATAAACAAGGAGAATCTAGTCAACAACCGACAAATTCTCCAATCGAGCAAGTCATTAGCCATCCAGCTCTTTTGAATGAAGAAGAACAACATGAATGGGGTAGTTGGGAAAGAATTGAAGAAATGGTACATCAATTACGTTATCTACGGACTGCAAATGTTTCTGGTAATAAATTCATGCCGCCTTCTTTACAAGAGAATAGATTTTCAAAATCTTCTCAAGATTATAATAAAAGTCATGTATTACAACAACAGCATTATTCTAATCAACAACAACAACATAATAATCCTAATCAACAGAGACAAACGTCTACACCATCACCGTCTCTTATTTCAAGACATGGTCATAATCAATCAAATCCTGGTAATAAAATACAACAAAATAATTCTAATCTTGCAGTGGTTCAACCTTCACCATTTCGATATCCATCTCCTTCTACAATTGTTCAGCAACAGCAGCAACAACAACAGTTACAGCCACATTTACGTTCTTTATCCTCATCCACACCTCCAATCAATCGTATGCATTCTCCTTATCAATCTTTTGGTACAGGGAGTGCAAGTCATTCTCCAATGATGGGAAGTCCATCTCAAAATTCCGATTACGCTCCTCCTCCTCCTCCTCCTTCTTCATCTCTGTCGTCTATACCTTTACAATCACAACCTTACCAAACACCATCGAACAATACGACCATTACCAAACCAGCAACGCCAGGAGGAACAACAACAACAACAACAACAACAACAACTTCTCTTACGAGAATCAGTATTAACGAATTATTATAACCATGACCTATCATGTCCATGTTTTACGAAAGGTGGAAGTACATTTACACATTATA
>Ga0160428_1002394_pt1 | contig 11467 bp, 12 predicted proteins | sample SolpanmetagenomM_FD_108198 | JGI IMG/M metagenome (GOLD analysis project Ga0160428, IMG submission 108198) | Solar panel surface microbial communities from Lawrence Berkeley National Laboratory, California, USA - M | ecosystem: Engineered > Built environment > Solar panel > Unclassified ...
CGACGACTACCCGTTCCTGCTCGGCCACGAGGCCGCCGGGACCGTCGCCGCGACCGGCGAGGGCGTCACGAACGTCGCGGTCGGCGACACCGTCGTCCTGAACTGGCGCGCCGTGTGCGGGCAGTGCCGCGCGTGCAAGCGCGGGCGGCCGCAGTACTGCTTCGCCACCCACAACGCCTCCCAGCCCATGACGCTGACCGACGGCACCCCGCTGTCGGCCGCGCTGGGCATCGGCGCCTTCACGCCCAAGACGCTCGTCGCCGCCGGTCAGGCGACGAAGGTCGACGCGGGCATCGACCCGGCCGTGGCCGGGCTGCTGGGCTGCGGCGTCATGGCCGGCATCGGCGCCGCCGTGAACACCGCGCCCGTGCAGCGCGGCGACACCGTGGCCGTCATCGGCTGCGGCGGCGTGGGCTGCGCAGCCGTCGCCGGCGCGGTCCTCGCCGGCGCGCGGCGGGTCATCGCGATCGACGTCGACGACCGCAAGCTGGCGTGGGCGCGGCAGCTGGGCGCGACCCACACCGTGAACTCCCGCGGCCTCGACGAGGCCGGTGTGGTCTCCGCCGTGCAGGACCTCACCGACTCCTTCGGCGCCGACGTGGTCATCGACGCCGTGGGGCGCCCCGAGACGTGGCGGCAGGCGTTCTACGCGCGCGACCTGGCGGGCACCGTCGTCCTGGTCGGCGTGCCCACGCCGGAGATGCAGCTCGAGGTCCCGCTGCTGGACGTCTTCGGCCGCGGCGGCGCCCTGAAGTCCTCCTGGTACGGCGACTGCCTGCCCGAGCGCGACTTCCCGCAGCTGCTGGAGCTGCACGCCGACGGGCGCCTGCCGCTGGACGCGTTCGTGTCCGAGCGCATCGGCCTGGGCGACGTCGAGGAGGCGTTCGCGACCATGAAGGCGGGTTCGGTCCTGCGCAGCGTGGTGATCCTGTGAGCGCCCGCGTCGAGCACCTCGTCACCTCCGGCACCTTCAGCCTCGACGGGCAGACCTTCGACGTCGACAACAACGTGTGGATCGTCGGCGACGACCGCGAGTGCGTCGTCCTGGACGCCCCGCACGACGTCGAGGCGATCGCGGCCGCGGTCGGCGACCGCACCCTGCTGGCCGTCGTGGCGACCCACGCCCACGACGACCACGTGCGCCGCGCCCCCGAGCTGGCGCAGCGGTCCTCCACCGCGGAGCACCCCGTGCCCGTGCTGCTGCACCCCGCCGACCGCGAGGTCTGGGAGCTCACGAACCCGGGCGTCGCGACGACCGACCTGCACCACGGCGAGGTCGTGACCGTGGCCGGCACCGAGCTGCACGTCCTGCACACCCCGGGGCACACGCCCGGGTCGGTCTGCCTCTACGCGCCGACCATGGCCACGGTGTTCACGGGCGACACCCTGTTCGCCGGGGGCCCGGGCGCCACGGGCCGCTCGTTCTCCGACTTCGGCACCATCGTGGCCTCGATCCGCGACGTGCTGCTGGAGCTGCCGCCCGAGACGCGCGTGCACACGGGCCACGGCGGCGACACCACGATCGGCGACGAGGCCCCGCACCTGCAGGAGTGGATCGACCGGGGGCACTGAGCCTCCGGAGGCACCGAGCCTCCGGAAGGCACCGAGCCGCCGGGGCGCCGACCCCCGAGGGCGGTGAGAGGTCCCGGAAACACAGACGTGTTCCCGAGTTGACCACTGCGAAACACCCCGGGCGTGTACTCGTCGCATGAGCGCCGACCACGTCTTCGACGCGCACCGCCACCTGGGCACGCTGCCGGCCCACCCGTTCTACGGGGGGCCGGCGGTCTCGCCCGACACGAGCGCCCGCGCGAGCGTCGAGGAGCTGCTGGCCGACCTCGACCGCGAGGGGACCGAGCGCGCCGTCGTCCTGCCGAACTACGGGGTGCCCGCGGCGGCGGCGAGCTTCGGCCTGAACCACCTCGTCCTGGACGCCGCCGACCGCGACGACCGGATCCGCTGCGGGCTGTGGACCTCCCCCCGCGCGGAGGACGCCGAGCTGACGGCCGAAGCCCTGGCGCTCGCCGGCGAGCGCGGCGTGGTCGCCCTCAAGACGAGCTTCCTGCTCGGCGGCGGCGTCGACGACCCGACGTCGCAGCCGCAGATCGAGGCGATCTTCGCGGCCGCCGCCGCCCACGACCTCGTCGTGCACGTGCACACCTCCCCCGGCGCCGCGTCCGACATCGACCGCGTCGGAACGCTGGTCGACCGCTACGGCGACGACGTCCGCATCCACCTCGTCCACCTCGGCGGCGGGATGAGCGCCCACATCAAGCTCATCGGCGGCCGGTTCTTCGACTGGATCGAAGCCGGCAAGAAGGTCTACACCGACACCAGCTGGGCGATCGGCTTCGCGCCCCGCTGGCTCGTCGCCGAGATCGAGCGCCGCGGCGTCGGCGCCGACCGCGTCCTGTTCGCCAGCGACGAGCCGTGGGGCGACCAGGTGGGCGAGCTGGCCCGCCTGCGCGCCGCGGCCGGTGACGGCGAGCTGGCCCGGATGTTCCTGCAGGACAACTACACCGCCCTCTACGGCTGACCCCTCCCCCCTCCCGCACCACCGACTCCCCGAGGAGATCCCGTGACCGCGATCGACGAGCAGCTCGACGCCCAGCTCAAGGCCAACATCGAGAAGTCCCTCGCGGAGATCCCGCACCCCTCGCTGGACAAGGGGAGCAACATCTACGGCTCGACCAAGCTGTTCCCGGACTACCAGGCCGAGGCGGGCGAGACGTACTTCACGCTCGTGCACGGCATCGCCCACGAGTCCTCGGTCAGCTTCGTCGCCGTCCTGCAGGCGACGCGCGCGCTGCGCAAGGGGTTCGAGTCGGCCATCTACTTCTACGGGCCGGGGTCGATGAACTGCGTCGCCACCCGCGGTTTCCCCACCACGGGCGACTCCGCGTTCCCGGGCGAGCAGAACATCAACGGTGCCCTGGAGAGCTTCATCGCCGAGGGCGGCACGGTGTACTGCTGCCGCTTCGGCCTGGCCCTGCACGGGCTGCGCGAGGAGGACCTCATCGCGGGCGTGGTCCCGGCACACCCCCTCGACGTGCAGGACGCGCTCATCCACTACGCCCGCAAGGGCGCCATCATCAACTCCACCTACATGGTCTGAGGTGACCGCCGTGGGTTGCGGTGCAGGAGCTCCCACCGACGCGCCCGCCTCCGCCCTGGGCACGCGCGTCGACATCGCCCTGCGGGGCGTGCGGATGACGGCCCCGGTGCGGCGCACCGGCGGGGCCGGCCCGAGCGACGACGGGCACGTCACGATCGGCGGCCTGAACGCCGCCGTGCCGATGCGCGCGGACAGCCCCTACCTCGTGCGCGAGGGCCGGCTCACGCTGGACGGGGCGGACCTGGGGATGGACGTCACGCCCGTGCAGCGGCCGCGGTTCTACGACCTGCGCACCGCCGACGGGGTCCCCTACGAGAAGGTCGCGCGGCTGCACGGCCGCGACGTCCTGGCCACCACCGTGGTCCAGACGTGCGTGCGCTACGACCCGGCGGACCGGTGCCGGTTCTGCGCCATCGAGGCCTCGCTGGCCGCGGGCGACACCGTCGCGGTGAAGACGCCCGCCGTGCTGGCCGAGGTCGCCGCGGCGGCGGTGCGCCTGGACGGCGTGCGACACGTCGTCATGACGACGGGGACCTCGGCCGGCACCGACCGCGGGGCGCGGCACCTCGCGCGCTGCGTCCGCGCCGTGCGCGCCGCGGTGCCGGGCCTGCCCGTGCAGGTGCAGTGCGAACCCCCGGGCGACCTGGCGACCCTCACCGAGCTGCACGACGCGGGCGCCGACTCGATCGGCCTCCACGTCGAGTCCCTCGACGACGCCGTGCGCCGCCGGTGGATGCCGGGCAAGTCCAGCGTCCCCCTCGCCGACTACTGGGCCGCGTGGACCGAGGCCGTGCGGGTCTTCGGCCGCAACCAGGTCTCGACGTACCTGCTCGTGGGCCTCGGCGAGGACCCCGACGAGCTCGTCGCGGGCGCCCGGGACCTGGTCGAGCTGGGCGTGTACCCGTTCGTCGTGCCGTTCCGCCCGCTCGCGGGGACCCTCGCGGTCGACGTGGACGGCGCGGGCGCCCCGTCGCGGGAGCTGCTCGAGGACGTCACGCGGCGGGTGGCGGAGGTGCTGCGGGCCGGCGGGATGCGCGGCAGCGACCAGATGGCCGGCTGCGCCGCGTGCGGCGCCTGCTCGGTCCTGTCGCAGGCGGGGGCCTGACGTGGCCGCGCTGAGCGCCTTCGACGTGCAGGTGCTCACGGGCCTGCCGCGGCCCCGCCGCGGCGGGGCCGGGGACCTGGCCCGACCGCCGGACGTCGTCGTGGAGGCCACGGACGACCCCGGGCTGCTCGCGGCCGCGGCGGCCCTGCGCCACGCGGTGTTCGTGACCGAGCAGGGGCTCTTCGCCGGGAGCGACCGCGACGACGTCGACGACGACCCCCGCACCCGGGTCCTCGTCGCCCGCAGGCCCGACGGGACGCTGCTGGGCGCCGTCCGCGTCGCCCCCGCCCGCCGCGACGGGCCCGACCTGGGCTGGTGGGCCGGCAGCCGCCTCGTCGTGGCCCCGGCCGCCCGCGGTACCGGCGGGGTGGGCGCGGCGCTCGTGCGGGCCGCGTGCGCCTGCGCCGAGGCGTGGGGGGCGCTGCGCTTCGACGCGACCGTGCAGGTGCGCAACGCCCCGCTGTTCCGGCGCCTCGGCTGGCTCGCCGTGCGGGAGACCTCGCTGCACGGCGCCCCGCACGTCACGATGCGCTGGCCCCTGGACCGCGTGCAGCGCCTGGCCACGGCGACCAAGTCGGCCCTGGGCGGCGTCCTCGCCCCCCTCCTGGACGTCCCCGGCGCGCTCGGCGGCCCCGGCTTCCTGGGCGACGACGGCGTGGGCGTGCCGGGCAGCGACGTCGTCGCGGCCTGCGACGCGGTCCTGCCCTCGCTCGTCGAGCGCGACCCGGAGTGGGCGGGCTGGTGCGCGGTGCTCGTGAACCTCAACGACCTCACCGCGATGGGCGCCGAGCCCGTGGGCCTCCTCGACGCCCTGGGCGCCCGGGACGCCTCCTTCGCGAGCCGGGTCGTGCGCGGCCTGCGCGACGCGAGCGCGGCCTGGGGCGTGCCCGTGCTCGGCGGGCACACGCAGTTCGGCGTCCCCGCGGCCCTGTCGGTCACCGCGCTGGGCCGCACGCGGGACCCCGTGCCCGCGGGCGGCGGGCGCCCCGGCCACGCGCTGACCGTGACCGCGGACCTCGGCGGGGGCTGGCGGCCCGGGTACACGGGCGCGCAGTGGGACTCCACGACCGGGCGCACCTCCGCGGAGCTGCGCGCGCTCGGCTCCGTCGTCGCGCGCTCCCGCCCCGCGGCCGCGAAGGACGTGAGCATGGCGGGCCTCGTCGGGACCGTCGGCATGCTCGCCGAGGCCAGCGGCTGCCGCGCCGTGCTGGACGTGGACCGCGTCCCGGCACCCGCGGCGGCGGGCACGGGCGACTGGCTGACCTGCTTCCCGGGGTTCGCGGTCGTCTCGGCCGACGCCCCCGGCCGCCCGTGCGCCCCCGCGGGACCGGCGGTGTCGGCCGCGTGCGGGGAGCTGGGCGAGGGCGCGGGCGTGGGCCTGCGCTGGCCCGACGGAGACGTGACGGAGGCGCTCGCGGGCGCCGTGACGGGATGGGGACGCGCATGAGCACGATCCGGGTGGCCGCCGTCGCGGCCCCGTTCGGGCGGGACCTCGAGGCCGCCTACGCGCGGATCGGGGTGCTGCTGGAGCAGGCGCGCGCGCAGGGCACGCGGCTGCTCGTCCTGCCGGAGGCCTGCCTCGGCGGCTACCTGTCGGCGCTGGGCGACAGCGGCGCCGCGGGCACCCCGCTCTCGCGCCGCGAGCGCGGGGCGCAGCCGCCCGCCCTGCGCCTGGACGGCCCGGAGCTCGCGCGGGTGCGGGCGATGGCGCGCGACGTCGTCGTCTGCCTGGGGATCTGCGAGGACGGCGGCGAGGACCGCTACAACACGGCCGTGTGCCTGGACGGCGACGGGGTCCTCGGCGTGCACCGCAAGGTGCACCAGCCGCTCGGGGAGAACCTCTCCTACGCCGCGGGGGACGGGTTCCGCGCCTTCGACACCCCGGTCGGCCGCCTCGGCCTGCAGATCTGCTACGACAAGGCGTTCCCCGAGGCCGCCCGCCGCCTCGCCCTCGACGGCGCGGGGATCATCGCCAGCCTCTCGGCGTGGCCGGGTTCGCGCACGAACGCGGCCGCCGACCTCGCCGAGGACCGCTGGACCCACCGCTTCGACCTGTTCGACCGGGCCCGGGCGCTGGAGAACCAGGTCGTCTGGGTCGCCGCGAACCAGTCCGGGGAGTTCGGTTCGCTGCGCTTCGTCGCCAGCGCCAAGGTCGTCGGGCCCGGCGGGGAGGTGCTGGCCACCACGGGCACGCGGCCCGGCGTGGCCGCCGCCGACGTGGACGTCGACGCCCTGCTCGCCGGCGCGCGGCGGTCGATGTTCCACCTGCGCGACCGGCGTCCCGAGGCCTACGGGGACGCGGGAGCCGCGGTGGCCCTGGAGGTCTCGCGTGCCTGAGACGACGTTCACGGTGCGCTGGCCCGACGGCGCCGAGCAGCGCTGCTGGTCACCCTCCCTGGTGGTCCACGACCACCTGGCCGTGGGCGCGAGCTACCCCGTCGAGGAGTTCCTCGCCCGCACCCGCACCGCCCTCGCCACCGCGAGCGAGCGGGTGCGGGCGCGCTACGGGTTCGCCTGCACCGCAGCGGCGGCGCAGCTCGCCGAGATCGAGGACGCCGCGGCCGCCAGCCCCCCGGGCGAGGTCCGCGTGCTGTCGATGGACCCGGCCCAGGTGCCGTCGTGAGCGCCGGCGGGAGCGGGGCCCGCGAGCACCACGCGGTCGTCGTCGTGGGCGGCGGCCAGGCGGGGCTCTCGCTGTCGTGGCACCTCGCGCGCCGCGGCGTCGAGCACGTCGTGCTGGAGCGGGCGAGCACGGCGCACGAGTGGCGGGAGGGCCGCTGGGACAACTTCACGCTGGTCACGCCGAACTGGCAGTGCCGCCTCCCCGGCTGGACCTACGCCGGCACCGACCCCGACGGGTTCATGCGCCGCGACGAGGTCCACGCCTTCGTCCGCGACTACGCCGCCTCCTTCAGCGCCCCCGTGCGCGAGGGCGTCGAGGTGGTGCGGCTCGCGCAGACGGGTTCCCCGGCGTTCACCCTGGACGTCGCCGGCCCCGGCGGGCCGGCCGTCCTCACCGCCGACGCGGTCGTCGTCGCGACCGGCGGGTACCACCAGCCCGTCGTCCCGTCCTGGGCCGACCGACTGCCCGCCGCGGTGACGCAGGTGCACTCCTCGCAGTACCGCTCATCCGCCGACCTCCCGCCTGGGCCCGTGCTCGTCGTCGGGTCGGGGCAGTCGGGCGCGCAGATCGCGGAGGACCTGCACCTGGAGGGCCGCGCCGTCCACCTCGCCGTCGGCTCGGCCCCCCGGTGCGCGCGGACCTACCGCGGCCGCGACTGCGTCGCCTGGCTGGAGGAGATGGGCACCTACGACGTCGCCGCCACCGAGGTGCCTGGAGGCGCTGCGGCGCAGGAGAAGACCAACCACTACCTGACGGGCCGCGACGGCGGCCGCGACATCGATCTGCGGGCCTTCGCCCTCGAGGGGATGCACCTGCACGGCCGGCTCGCGGGCCTGAGCGGGACCACGCTGGAGTTCGCGGACACCCTCGCGGGCGACCTCGACCGCGCCGACGCGGTCGCCGAGGGCATCAAGGACGCCATCGACCGGCACATCGTCTCGACCGGGACCACCGCACCGGTCGAGGAGCGCTACGTGCCGCCCTGGCGACCGCCCGCGGGGCCCACGACCCTCGACGTCGCCGACGGCGGGCTCGCCGCCGTCGTGTGGTGCATCGGCTACCGCGCGGACCACCGCTGGATCGAGGCGTCGGTGTTCGACGGCCGCGGCCGCCCGCGCCAGACCCGCGGCGTCACCGCCGTGCCCGGCCTCTTCTTCCTGGGCCTGCCGTGGATGCACACGTGGGGTTCCGGGCGGTTCGCCGGCGTCGCCCGCGACGCGGAGTTCCTCGCCGACCGCGTCGAGGACGTCCCGGGCGTCGCGGCCGAGGACGAGCGGTCGGCGTCGTGAGCGCGGGGACGAGTGCGGGGACGAGGGCGGGGACGACGACGACGACGGGGCCGACGGTCCCCGTGCGCCTACCCTGACCCGGTGGTCGTCCACCGCCTCGCCGCCGTCGCCGCCCACTTCGGCCGCGAGGTCCCCCGCGCGGTCGAGAAGATCGCCGGCATCATCGCCGACACCCGGCGCCAGGGCGTCGACCTGCTGGTCCTGCCCGACGCGGCGCTGGGCGGGTACCTCGCCGACCTCAGCGACCCCGACCTCGAGGCGCTGCCGCCCGCGCTGCCGGCGGACGCGGCGGAGATCCGGGCACTGGCCGAGCTGGCGGGCCCCATGACGGTCTGCCTCGGCTACACCGAGGCCGAGGGCGCCGACCGCTACAACGCCGCGGTGTGCGTCAGCGGCGGCGAGGTCCTCGGCCACCACCGCAAGGTGCACCAGCCGCCCGGCGAGGCCCTCGCCTACGCGGCGGGCGGGGAGTTCGCCGCGTTCGACACCCCCGTCGGGCGCGTGGGGATGCTCATCGACTACGACAAGACGTTCCCCGAGTCCGCGCGCACCCTCGCCCTGGACGGCGCCCACGTCCTCGCGGTCCTGTCGGCGTGGCCCGCGAGCGTCACCGACCGCGCGGCGCGCCTGCCGCAGGACCGCCAGTCCCGGCTGTTCGACCTCTACGACACCGCGCGGGCCGCGGAGAACCAGGTGGTGGTGGTGTCCTCGAACCAGACGGGCGTCCTGGGCGGGCTCCGCTTCCTCGGGCAGGCCAAGGTCGTCGGGCCCGGCGGGGACGTGCTGGCGCGGACGTGGACGAAGGGCGGCGTCGCCGTGGCCGACCTCGACGTCGAGGCGGAGGTGGGCCGCGCGCGGCGCGTCCTGCGCCACCTCGAGGAGCGGCGCCCCGACAGCTACTCCCCCCGGCTGAGCGCGGCCCCGTCCACCGACCCGCGCGGGTGAGCGCCACGGGGCCCCGCGTCGCCCTGCTGACGTACTCGACGAAACCCCGGGGCGGGGTCGTCCACACCCTCGCCCTCGCCGAGGCGCTGGTCCGCGCCGGGGCCCGGGTCAGCGTCTGGACGCTGGGCCGCGGCGGGGACCAGGCGTTCTTCCGCCCCGTGGCCGACGGCGTCGACGTGCGCGTCGTGCACTTCCCGCCCGTCGAGGGCGAGGACGTCGGCGCGCGCATCCTCCGCTCGATCGCGGTGCTGCGCAGCGGGTTCGCGCCCCACGCCGCCGACTACGACGTCGTGCACGCGCAGGACTGCATCAGCGCCAACGCGGCCGGGCCGTGCGTGCGCACCGTGCACCACCTCGACGAGTTCTCGACGCCCGAGCTCGCGGCCTGCCACGAGCGCGCCATCGTCGAGCCGTTCGCGCACGTCTGCGTCTCGGCCTCCGTGGCCGGGGAGCTGCGCGCCGGGTGGGGGCTCGCGGCCACCGTCATCCCCAACGGGGTCGACGCCGCCCGCTTCGCCGCGGCCGCCGGGCCCGCCGCCCGCGCGGACCGCGCGCGCTGGCGGGCCGCGTTCGGGACGTACGTCCTCGCGGTCGGCGGCATCGAACCGCGCAAGGGCAGCACCGACCTGCTGCGCGCGGTGGCGCTGCTGCGCCGGGACCGGCCCGAGGTCCGGTTCGTCGTCGCGGGCGGGGAGACGCTGTTCGACTACCGCGACTACCGCGCGGACTTCGACGCGCTCGCCCGCGAGCTGGCGGTGGAACCCGCCGTCCTCGGTCCGGTGGACCACGACGACCTGCCGTCGCTCGTGGCCGGGGCCTCCGCGCTGGGCTTCGTGTCCACCAAGGAAGGCTTCGGCCTCGCGGCCATGGAGGCGCTCGCCGCCGGCGTCCCCGTCGTCGTGCGGGACCTGCCCGTGCTGCGCGAGGTGTTCGGCGACACCGCGCTGCCGGCGACGACGCCGCGGGAGATCGCCGACGCGCTGCACCGCGCCGTCACCGCGCCGGACCCCGTCCGCCGCGAGGCCGGCCGGCGCCTGGCGGCGTCGCACAGCTGGGACGCGGCGGCCCGGGCCCACCTCGACCTCTACGCCCGGCTGCCCCGCGCCTGACGGCGAGGACCGCGCGGGGCGTCAGTCGGCGGCGACGACCAGCGCGGTCGCGATCGCGAGGAGCCCCTCGTCGCGGCCCGGGAAGCCCAGGCCGTCGGTCGTGGCGCCGGCGACGCCGACGGGGGCGCCGCACGCCGCGCTGAGCGCCGCCTCCGCCTCGGCCCGGCGGGTACCGATCTTGGGGCGGGGGCCGACGACCTGCACGGAGACGTTGCCGATGGTGAAGCCGGCCTCGCGCACCAGGCGCGCGGCCTCGGCGAGCAGGACGACGCCGGAGGCCCCCGCGTGCTCGGGCCGCGACGTGCCGAAGTGCCGTCCGAGGTCGCCCATCCCCGCGGCGGCGAACAGGGCGTTGGCGCAGGCGTGCGCGGCGACGTCGCCGTCGGAGTGCCCCGCGAGGCCCGCGGGCTCGTCGGGCCACAGCAGCCCCGCGACCCAGCAGGGGCGGCCGGCCTCGAAGCCGTGGACGTCGACGCCGGTCCCGACGCGGGGCAGGACGGTGCTCACCGGGGCTCCTCCGGGGTGGTGGTCTCCTCGTGCAGCAGGGCCGCCGCCAGGACGAGGTCCAGCGGGCGGGTCACCTTGAAGGCGCGCTCGGCCCCGGGCACGGTGCGCACGGGGTGACCGAGCGACTCGAGCATGCCCGCGTCGTCCGTCGCCGGGGCCGCGCCGCGCGCCGCCTCGTGGGCGCGCACCAGCGGGCCGGGGGCGAAGCCCTGCGGGGTCTGGACGGCCACGAGCTCGCTGCGGTCCACGGTCTCGACGACGACGTCCCCGCGCACGCGCTTGACGGTGTCCGTCACGGGCAGCACCGGGACGACCGCGACGGCGCCCGCGCGCACGGCGGCCACCACGGCGACGAAGACGGCGGGCGGGGTGAGGCAGCGGGCGGCGTCGTGCACGAGCACCACGTCGACGTCCTCGTCGTCCACGGCGAGCAGGCCGAGGCGGACGGAGTCCTGGCGCTGCGCACCCCCGGGGACGACACGGAGATCGGGCAGCTGGACGGGAGCCAGGAGGGTGGTGACCTCGTCGACGGCACCGTCGGGACAGACCACGACGACGACGTCGACCACGCCCGAGGACGCGGCACGTCGCACGGCGTGCAGGAGGAGGGGCTCTCCGGCGAGCTCGACCAGCGCCTTGGGCCGGCCCGCCCCGAGCCGGTCGCCCCGGCCTGCGGCCGGGACGACGAGCACGGACTTCAGGAGGCGAGGACCTCGTCGAGCAGCGACTCGGCCTTGTCCTCGTTGGTGTTCTCGGCGAGCGCGAGCTCGGAGA
>Ga0160428_1002395_pt1 | contig 11464 bp, 11 predicted proteins | sample SolpanmetagenomM_FD_108198 | JGI IMG/M metagenome (GOLD analysis project Ga0160428, IMG submission 108198) | Solar panel surface microbial communities from Lawrence Berkeley National Laboratory, California, USA - M | ecosystem: Engineered > Built environment > Solar panel > Unclassified ...
AATAACTTCGCCGTATATTCGGTATAATTACAAAATTAGAATAGGGATTGACGATAGATTTCAATTTTGGACGTGTTTCGATCTGGGCGAGTCTGCTGTGTGCGGGCGGATCGGGGATCGTGTGCCGGTCGTGCGGCGTGGCGCGAAACGGAAGCGGCGCCCGATCGGGTGTCGATCGGGCGCCGCTTCGGGATCTGGCTTGGTCGACGTTTCGGGGCGGAGTCCGCTCCGAAGGTTCGGTCGCTAATGGTCGTGGCGGCAGCCGGGCCCATGCACATGACCCGAGTCGTGCGCGTGATCGTGTGCATGGTCATGCGCGGGATGTTCGTGGCCATGCGCGTGACCGTGATCGTGCCCATGATGGCCGTGATCGTGATCGTCGTGATGCCCGTGATCGTGCCCGCAGGTGCTGTGGTCGTGGGCGGCGTGCTCGGGGCGGAAGGCGCGGGAGACCGGAGTCGCGAGGCAGCCCTGCCCGCGGATCAGCTCCGCCGTGGCGGGGTTCGCCGGGACGTAGAGCGCGTCCGCGGCGATCTCGGCCGGCACGTGGCTGCCCCCGAGCTGCCAGGCCAGCCGCATCAGGCGGGCCGGGTTCTCGGCGCGCACCTCCAGAAGGTCCTCCGCCGCCGCCCGCACCGTCACGAGGCGGCCGTCGTCGAGGCGCAGGGCGTCGCCGTCCTCGAGGGTCGAGGCCTTGGTGAGCGCCACCGCGAAGGCGAGGCCGCCCGCGGCGACCAGGGATCCCGCGGCGGCGCTCCGGGCCGCGTGGTCGAGGCTCACGGTGTCGGCGACGCGGTCGGCGCGCACGGCGGCCCGGCGGACGATCGTGGTGGCGGTCGGCATGGTACCCTCGGACATGGAACCCACGGACATGGAACCCTCGGACATGGTGCCGCGGCGGCGCCTCGCGGCGCGCCGCCTCTCGCCGGTGGCATAGGGCGAGACGGGAACCCGGCGCAACTCCGGGCGCGAGCGATGGAACCTTAGCCGTATGGTCGCGATTGCCTTCTTGCTAAGCTCGGCGCGATCCGCCGTGGTCACGGCCACCGGCCGGACGGGATGCACAAGGGAGTTCTGAGACCCATGAAGAAGCTGACGGCCGCCGCCCTCGCCACCATCGCTGCCCTCTCGCTCGGCGCCTGCAACACCCCGGAAGACCGGGCTCTGGGCGGTGCGGGCCTCGGCGCTCTGACCGGCGCGGCGATCGGCGCCGCGGCTACGGGCCGCGCGGGTGGCGCCCTGGCGGGTGCCGCCATCGGCGGCGCCGGTGGTGCGATCGTGGGCGCCTCGACCGCGCCGCGCTGCCCCTACGGGACCTACCGCGACGCCTACGGCAACATCTATTGCCGCTGAGCCGCGGTTGAGGCGGGGCCGGGCGCGTCCCGGCCCCTTCCTCGCGGCGTGAGGAGCGGGTATCCCGGCGCTTGGCCGGGCGCGTCCCCGGTGCCGGATGCACGCCGCCCACGATGACCGCAGCGAGTCGACGATTTGCGCCGGGCTCGGCCGACCCATGACGGCCCCGGTCACCAAGGCTCAGGGCGTCTGGGGCAAGATCGGCGGGGCCGGTCTCGGCCTCGCGATCGGCGGTCCGCTCGGGGCGCTCGTCGGCGGCGTCGCGGGCCATTTCCTGCTCGATCGGGTCGGCGCGCCCTTCGGCCGGACCCCCCGGGACGTCGTGTTCACCACCGGGCTCGTGGCGCTCGCCGCCAAGATGGCCAAATCCGACGGCGTGGTCCTGCCCTCCGAGGTCGAGGCGTTCGGCCGGGTCGTCCAGGTCGAGCCCGCCGCGTGGCCGGGCGTCGAGCGGCTGTTCGATCTCGCCAAGAAGACAACGAACGGCTTCGAGGCCTACGCGCACCAGCTCGCCACGACCTTCGGCGAGGAGCCGGCGCTCCTCGAGGACGTGCTCGACGGGCTCTTCCAGATCGCGGGGGCCGACGGGGCGCTCCACGAGGCCGAGGAGCGCTACCTCCGCGCCGTCTCGGGCATCTTCGGCTTCGACGAGGCCGCGTTCCGGCGCATCGCCGCCCGGCACGTTCGGCTGCCGGACGATCCCTACGGCGTCCTCGGGCTGGACCGCGAGGCGGACGACGCCGCCGTGAAGGCGCGCCACCGGGCGCTGGTCGCCGAGCACCACCCGGACCGCGCCCTCGCCCGGGGCCTGCCCACGGAGGCGGTGGCCATCGCCACGCGGCGGCTCGCCGCGATCAACGCGGCCTACGACCGGATCGCGCTGGAGCGCGGGCTGCGGTGAGCCTCGTCGCCGACAGCCCCCTCGCCCGCCGCGTCGCGCCCTCGCCGAACCACGGCGCACGCCGGGCCGGGCCCGTCGACATGATGATCCTGCACTACACCGGCATGGAGAGCGGGGCTTCCGCCCTGGCCCGCCTGCGCGACCCGCTGAGCGAGGTCTCGGCCCACTACCTCGTGTTCGAGGATGGCGGCATCGTCCAGATGGTGCCGGAGGCCCGCCGGGCCTGGCACGCGGGCGCGGGCGCCTGGAAGGGTGAGGCCGACGTCAATTCGCGCTCGATCGGGATCGAGATCGTCCATCCGGGCCATGCCGGCGGGCTGCCGCCCTATCCGGAGGCGCAGGTCGCCGCGGTGACCGCGCTGGCGCGGGACATCCTCGGCCGCTGGCCGATCCCCCCCGCGCGCGTGCTGGCCCATTCCGACGTGGCGCCCGAGCGCAAGGAGGATCCGGGCGAGACCTTCCCGTGGGCGCGGCTCGCGGCGGCCGGCGTGGGGCACTGGGTGCCGCCGGTCCCCCTGCGCGACGGCCGCTTCTTCGCGCAGGGCGATTCCGGCCGGCCCGTGGAGGCTCTGCAGGCGATGTTCGCCCTCTACGGATACGACCTGCCGGTCCAGGGCGTGTTCGACGCCCGGACCCACGCCGTGGTGACGGCCTTCCAGCGGCACTTCCGGCAGGCACGGGTCGACGGCGTGGCCGACGCCTCGACCATCACCACGCTGCGCGACCTGATCGCGGCCTTGCCGGCGGCCTGAGGGCTCGCCCGGTCAGGCCCGGTGGGCCCGGGCCTCGTGCGGGTGCCCGGGTTCCGGAAGCGCCGCGGCGGATTCGTCGGTGCGGGTCCGCCACAGGCTGTAGGCGACGCCGGCCGCCAGCAGGGTCAGGGTGACGACCAGCGACACCCACGGCGGGACGACCACGAGCCCGAACGTGTCGGCGACCACGATCTTGGTGCCGATGAAGATCAGGATGAAGGCGAGCGCCGTCTTGAGGTAGGCGAAGCGATCGACCATGGCGGCGAGCGCGAAGTAGAGGGCGCGCAGGCCGAGGATCGCGAAGATGTTGGAGGTGTAGACCACGAACGTGTCGGTGGTGATCGCGAAGATCGCCGGCACGCTGTCAACGGCGAAGATCACGTCGGCGCCGTTCACCAGCACGAGGGCCAGCGCCAGCGGCGTGAAGTACAGGGCGACGCGGCCGGTCTTCGAATCGGTCTTGCGCACGGTGAAACGCTGGCCGTGCAGGTCGGGCGTGACTCGGAAAGTCGTCTTGAACCAGCGCACCACGGCGCTGTTCTGGAAATCGCCCTCGTCCTCGTCGCCGGAGAGCAGGATCTTCAGGCCCGCGTAGATCAGGAAGGCGGCGAAGAGCGAGAGCACCCAGTGCACCTGATGCACCAGGGCGGCCCCGAGCCCGATCATGAGGCCGCGCAGCAGGACCGCCGCCAGGATGCCCCAGAGCAGGACCCGGTGCTGGGCGGCGCGGGGAATGCCGAGCGCCGTGAGGATCATCGCGATGACGAAGACGTTGTCCATCGACAGCGACTTCTCGACCACGAGGCCGGTGACGTACTCTTCTCCGGCCTGAGGTCCGAGGTACCACCAGACCCAGCCGCCGAAGGCGAGGCCGAGGGACAGGTAGAAGCCGGTGAGAGCCAGGCTCTCCCGGACGCCGATCTCGTGGTTCTTGTCGCGATGGAGCAGGCCCAGATCGAAGGCGAGCAGGCAGGCGATCAGGACGTGGAACCCGAGCCACATCCACAACGGCTTGCCGAGCCATTCGACGGTGAGAACGTCCATCATGCGCGGGACCTGATGCTGATTCCAGAAGGAAAGCATCGGCTCCGACATCACGGGCGCTGAGGAGCGCCCGCCAGAGGGGCCCGCAGCCGATGGCCCCGAGGTAAGGGGTGATCCGGGCGAATCAAGGGCAGGGCTGCGGTGCCCCGGGCGGGGCGGATCTCAGCCGCCTGCGTGCCGGCGCCGGTACTCCGCCGGCGTCGTGCCGACTCGTCGCTCGAAGGCGCGCCGGAGCGTGTCGGCGTCCCGGAACCCGCAGGCGCTTGCGACCTGCTTCAGCGCGCCGGCTCCGGTCTCCAGGAGGTGCCGCACCGCCTCGATCCGGACGGTCTCGACATAGGCGGCCGGGGTCAGCCCCGTCTCGGCCCGGAACACGCGGGCGAAGTGGCGGGGGCTCATCCCGGTCCGGGCGGCGAGACGCTCGACGGCGTGGTCCTCGGCCGGATGGGCGGCGACCCATCGCTGAACCTCCTGCAGGGCCGAGCGACCGGCGGGCGCGCTGACGCCCCGGCGGCTGAACTGCATCTGGCCGCCGCCGCGCTTGAAGAACATGACGAGCTGGGCCGCCACCCGGCGGGCGACCTCGGCGCCGAGATCCTCCTCCACGAGGGCCAGCGCGAGGTCGAGCCCCGCGGTCACGCCGGCCGCGGTGCGGAGCGGCCCGTCGAACAGGCAGATCGCGTCGGGCTCCACCCGGGCCGCGGGGTAGCGCGCGGCAAGTTGCTCCGCCACCGCCCAGTGGGTCGTGACCCGCCGGCCGTCGAGGAGGCCGGCCTGCCCCAGCAAAAAGGCGCCGCTGCAGACCGAGCCGTAGCGCCGGCACCGGGCCGCCGTTCGGCTGAGCCACGCGAGCAGGTCGGCCCCGATCACCGCCTCGTGGATCCGGGGGGCGCCGGCGACGAGGAGCGTGTCGAAATCCGCATCCGCCTCCCCGGGAGCCACGACATCGGCGATCAGGCGCCGGCCCGAGGAGGTGGTGATCGGGCCCGGCTCCGTCCCGACGAGCGTCAAGCTGTAGGCGCCCTGGCCGCCCTGGCCGTTCTGCGCATTCGCCTCGGCGAAGACGTCGAGGGGGCCGGCCACGTCCAGGAGCTGGACATCGGGCAGGGCGAGGACCGCGACTGATCGGGAGGCCATGCGGGCTCCGTGGCCGGGGTTGCCGGCATGTTGGCAGAAATCGTCGTGACACGGCGATTGATGACGGGCCGGGCGCCTCGTAGCCCGGAAGGGCAGTTATTGCCAAGGAGCTTCACGATGCCCCTCCCCGCCGATGTCGCCGTTCCCGACAGCTCGCTCGCCCGCGCGATCACCGAATTCGTCCGCGATACCGAGACCGCGCTGCTCTTCAACCATTCGAGCCGCGTCTATCAGTTCGGCGCGCTGGCCGGTCTGCACCGCGGCCTGACCTTCGACCGCGAGCTGCTCTATGCGGGCGCCATGTTCCACGACCTCGGCCTGATGCCGGACCACAGCAGCGCGGAGGAGCGCTTCGAGGTGGACGGCGCCGACGCCGCCCGCGCCTTCCTGACGGCGCACGGCGTGCCGGTGGCGGATGTCGACATCGTCTGGACGGCCATCGCGCTCCACACTACGCCCGGCATCCCGGTCCACATGCATGCGGTGGTGGCGCTGGTCACGGCCGGCGTCGAGATGGACGTGCTCGGCCTGACCTACGGCCGGTATTCGGCCGCCGAGCGCGAGGCGGTCGTCTCCGCCTTCCCCCGCACGCCGGATTTCAAGGAGGATATCATCCAGGCCTTCTACGACGGCGTCCGGCACAAGCCGGGCACCACCTTCGGCAACGTGAAGGCCGACGTCATCGCCGACAGGGAGCCGGGCTTCCGCCGGGAGAACTTCTGCAGCGTGATCCGAGCCTCGCGCTGGGCCGGCGGCGCGCATGAGCCGGGCTGCGGCTGCGGCCAGCACGGCTGAGGCGCATCGGGGGCCAAGCTCCCCTGGACTGGAACTCCTGGCCCTCGCGGCGGATCGGCTGGCCGTGACCCTCAGGCCGGCTTGTCCGGGGTCCCGCCGTCCATCCGGGGCGAACTGCGCTCGCCGAGGGGGCGCTCCTCCATGAGCGCCAGGAATGCGAAGGCCGCCAGGAGTCCCAGGCAGGCAGCCGCGAACACGTACCGGAAGGTCAGGGCGAGCTGCGCCGGGTCGGCGCCACGGATCAGGCTCTCCACGTCGTGACCCCCCGTGCCATCCGCTGCGCCGCCGAGCACGATCGTGCCGAAGGCCGCCACGATCAGCGCCCCCCCGAGGGACCGGAAGAAGTTCATCGAGGCGGTGGCGATCCCGAGCTGGGGCCGCGCCACCGCGTTCTGGATCGCGATGGTGGAGAGCGGCAGGATCGTCCCGATCCCCATCGAGAGCAGCGCGAACAGCAGCTCCATCAGCCAGAAGGGCAGGGCCCGACCCTGCCAGGCGATCACGGCGCAGCAGGCGAGGCTGACGCTCATCATCGCCAGCGGCACGCGCTTGTAGTGCCGGAAATGGATCATCGACCGGCCCGACAGGGTGGCGCCCGTGACGGTCCCGATCATCAGCGGCACGAGCGCCACGCCGGACTCGCTCGCTGAGAGGCCGATCACCCCTTCGAGGAAGATCGGCACGTAGATGGTCAGCCCGATGAAGGTGCCCATGGCGAAGCAGGCGGCCAGCGTCGCGCTGTAGACCACTTGGTTCCTGAGCACCTCGGTGGGGATCAGCGGCTCGGCCGCCGTGGCGAGCCGCGCCGCGAAGCCGGCCCCCAGCAACGCCGCCAGGGCGAGGAGGCCCAGGACCGGCGCGGAACTCCACGGGTAGCGCACGCCGCCCCAGCTCAGGGCCAGCAGCAGGGCGATCGAGCCCGAGACCATCAGGGCGGCCCCGGGCCAGTCCAGCCGGTGCTGGCGGTCGTGGCGCGGCAGGCGCTTGAGGTTGGCGTTGGTCAGCGCGAAGGCCAGGATGCCGACCGGCAGGTTGATCCAGAAGATCAGCGACCAGTGCAGGTGCTGGGCGAAGAAGCCCCCGAGCAGCGGTCCCGCCACCGAGGCGGCCACGAACACGCCCGCGATCACCACTTGGTAGCGCGCCCGCTCCTTGGGCGCCATGATGTCGGCCAGGATGGTCTGCGCGAGGGCGATCAGCCCGCCGCCGCCGATGCCCTGGAGGCCCCGGGCGAGCGCCAGCGTCACCATCGTGGGGGCGAGCGCGCAGGCGAGCGACCCGACCACGAAGGTCGCGATGGCGATCAGCAGCATGATCCGCCGGCCGTGGATGTCGCTCAGCTTTCCGTAGAGCGGGGTCACCGCCGTGGAGGCCAGCAGGTAGGCGGTGACGATCCAGGGGAGGTTGGCGGCGTCGCCGAGGTCGAGACCGATCGTCGGCATGGCGGTCGCCACGATGGTCTGGTCGAGGGCCGCGAGCAGCATCGCGGTCATCAACCCGAAGACGATGGAGCGGATCTCGCTGTCGCTGAGGCGGGTCTGCGGGGCGCCCGGCTGCGTCTTGGCCGGCGCCTGGATCTCGGTGAGGGCGACGGGAGTGGCGACGGGACTGGCGACGGGATTGGCCACGTGTCGGGGAGCCTTTGATCCGGGCCGTGCCTGCCGAGCATCCGGGACGGACGGGGCTTGGGGCGGCTTGGGGAGGTGCGCGCTTGGACCGCGGACGCCTGCCGGGCCGCCGATATCCGCGGGGGCCGGGATCGGAGCGGCCCTGCGTTCGGGCACGGGCGGTCCTTAGCGCAACGCCGGAGGACAGCCCATGGTGCCCGGCGCCGATCCGGCCTTCGCCCTTGACAGACGGCGCCGGCCTGTCGCTCTCCCGGCGGATGCCGGATGACAGGGATGAGTTGGCCATCGTGGGCGGCGGCCCCGCCGGGCTCGCGGCCGCCGAGGTGCTGGCCGAGGCCGGGCGCGGGGTTACGGTCTACGAGCGGATGCCCTCCGTCGCCCGCAAGCTGCTGATCGCCGGGCGGGGCGGGCTCAACATCACCCACAGCGAGGAGCGGGCCGAGTTCCTCGCCCGCTACCACCCGCACGGTTGTCTCGACGCCGCCATCACGGCCTTCCCGCCCGACGCGCTGCGGGCCTGGTGCGCGGATCTTGGGGAGCCGACCTTCGTCGGATCGAGCGGGCGCGTCTTCCCGCAGAGCTTCAAGGCCTCGCCGCTGCTGCGGGCTTGGCTCGCCCGGCTCGACCGCCTCGGCGTCCGGATCCGCACCCGCTACCGGCTCACGGCCCTCGGCGACGCGCTGCACTTCGAGACCCCGGACGGCCCGCACGCGATCCGACCGCGCGCGACCCTGCTGGCGCTCGGCGGGGCGAGCTGGCCGAGGCTCGGCTCGGACGGGCGCTGGGTGCCACTCCTCGAAGGGCTCGGCGTGGCGGTGACGCCCCTGGAACCCGCCAATGGCGGGTTCGCGGCGGCGTGGTCCGATCGGTTCCGGGAGCGCTTTTCCGGCGCGCCGCTGAAGCGGGTGGCGCTCGCCTGCGCGGGAACGACGGTGCGCGGTGAGGCGGTGATCACGGACTCCGGCATCGAGGGCGGTGCGGTCTACGCCCTCTCGCGCGTCCTGCGGGCCGCGATCGCCGCCCGCGGCAGCGCGCGGCTGATCGCGGACCTGCGCCCCGATCTGACCCGGGACGCCCTCGCCCGCCGCCTGTCCGGCGGCCGGCCCGGCGATTCGACGGCGACCCGGCTGCGCAAGGCCGCGGGGCTCTCCCCCGTGGCGGCGGGCCTCCTGCGCGAGGCGGCCGGCGTCCTCCCGACGGATCCCGCGGCGCTGGCCGGTCTGATCAAGGCCGCGCCGCTGACCCTCACGGCCTCCGCTCCGATCGAGCGGGCGATCTCGACGGCGGGTGGGGTCCGGCTCGACGCCCTCGACGGACGCGCGATGCTGCGCACCCGTCCCGGCCTGTTCCTGGCCGGCGAGATGCTGGACTGGGAGGCTCCCACCGGCGGCTACCTGCTCCAGGGCGCGTTCGCGGGCGGCCGGGCGGCCGCCGCCGGGATGCTCGATTGGCTGCGCGAGACCGGCGGCTGAGGGGCCGCCCTCAGGGCCGCGTGCAGAACCCGACGATCCCGGCCGCCTCCGCCGGGCAGCCGGCGCCCTCCCCCTCGTAGACCGGCGTGCCGGCCTTGAGGCAGCGGGCGGTGACCAGCATCTCCCCGGCCTCGCAGGTGATGGCGCAGCCGCCCGCGCAGTCGGACCTGCGCACCGGCCGCAAGGAGGCCCCGGCCTCCCCCTTCGGTCCCGGCATGCCCTGAGGCCCAACCCCGCCCCGCGGGCCCGGGGCGCCCTGAAGGCCCGCGGGGCCCGCCTCGCCCTTCGGGCCCGGGGCACCCTGAGGGCCGGCTGGCCCCTGCGGGCCGGCCTCCCCCTTCGGACCCGTCTCCCCTCTCGGACCGGCCTCGCCCCGAGGGCCCGCATCCCCCTTCGCTCCTGTATCCCCCTGCGGTCCCTGGTCCCCCTTCGATCCCTGGTCCCCCTTCGATCCCTGGTCCCCCTTGGCACCTGGCTCCCCGGGCGGCCCCCCGGCCCCCTGCGGTCCGGGTGGACCCGGAGGCCCCTCGGGGGCGCAGTTCGCCACCACCGCCTCGCGCTCGTCCGGCTCCGCTTTCAGCGTCACCACGCAGGTGGAGGGCCGGTACGGCAGCCGGAAGGTGAACCGCCCGCGCCGGTCGGCCTGGATCGAGATGTCCTCGTCCAGCACCACGATCGCGCCGGGCTTGCGCACGGAGCCTGAGATCCGCAGGTCGCCCGCCTCGATGCGCGCGTCGTAAACCATGATCGGCTGGCTCGGCGGCTGCGGGCGCCGTGGCCGGGCCGGCCCCGGCCGCGGCGCGGCGGACGGCGCCGGAGCCGCAATCCCCGGACTTTCCGGCTGCTGGGCGAGCGCCGTCCCCGAGAGGGCGATCAGGATCGTCAGGGTGAGGGCTGGGCGCATGCGCGGTCCGTATCCGCCGCGTCACGCACGCGGCGCCGCGACATTGGTCTCGCCCCGCGAGCGCGGTCAACCGTGGCCGTGGGGACCGGAGGCGCCGCCCGATTCCACACGCGTCCACAACCATCCACAGGCCAAGCCGCTGCGCCAACGCGCGATTCCGGGACCTCGGCGAAACCGTTTGTGCGTGTTCCTGTTATGTTCCTATCGTCCGGCATGACCGGAGCCGACGAAGATGGGGCTGGACCCAGCGGACGACACCGAGCGGGCATCCGCGCGCGGCGATCCCCGGGCTCGGCTGGACGCCCTGCGGGCGCGCCTTGCGCCGCCGGCCAGCAGCCGGGGCCTGCGGCCTGTCCTGCCGCTGGGGCTCGCGGCCCTCGACCAACATCTGCCGGGCGGCGGTCTCGCCCTCGGGCCGCCCCACGAGATCGCCCCGGCCACCCCCGTGGACATGATCGCCGCCCTCGGCTTCGCCCTGGCGCTCTGCGCCCGCCAGCTCGCACGGGCATCCGAGGCGGCGCTGATCGCCGCCGCGCCCGGCCAGCCCCTGCCCTACGGACACGGCCTCGCGGGCCTCGGCCTCGATCCCACACGGCTGGTGCTGCTGGAGGCCGGCAGCGACGCGGAGGTGTTCCGCGCGCTGGAGGCGGCCCTGCATGCGGGCAGCCTCGCGGTGCTGATCGGCCTCCTGCGGGAGGGCCTGCCGCTGAAGCCGGGCCGACGCCTGCAACTCGCCGCGGAGGGGCCGGCGCCGCCGCTGCTGCTGATCCTGCGGCCGGCCGCGTGCGGGTTGCCCAACGGGGCCGCCACCCGCTGGCGGATCGCCGCGGCCCCGGCGGCGCGGGACCGGTTCGGAACCCTCGACAGGCCGCGCTGGCGGGCGCGGCTCGAACGCTGCCGCAACGGGCGGGGCGGAGACTGGCTTCTGGAGTGGGACCATGCCGCGCATCGTCTGCATCTGCCTGAGTCACTGGCCGGTGACGCGTCTGCGGCGGGCCGGTCTCGCGCCTGAGGGCGGACCGCTCGCGGTGGCGGCCGAGGGTCCCGGCGGCCTGCGGCTCCTGGCCCTCGACCCGGAGGCCCGCGCCCTGGGCCTGAACCCCGGCGAGCCCCTCGGCCGGGTCCGGGCGCGGATCGGCGTGCCGCTCCAAGTCTACCCCGCCGACCCGATGGCCGACCGGGAGGCCCTGCTCCGGCTCTGCCGCTGGGCCTCGGGCTACGCGCCCCTCGTGGCGCCGTTCGGTCCGGCCGAGGCGGCGGACGGGCTCTACATCGACGTCGACGGGGCGAGCCACCTGCGCGGCGGCGAGACGAACCTCGTCGCGGACTTGGCGGCCCGGCTCGCGCGGGGGGGCATTTCGGCCCGGATCGCCCTGGCCGACACGCCCGGTGCCGCCTTCGCCCTGGCCCGCCACGGCGAGGCCGACCGGACCGTCGTGGCACCGGGCGGGTCCGCGGAGGCCCTGCGGGGGCTACCC
>Ga0160428_1002397_pt1 | contig 11451 bp, 14 predicted proteins | sample SolpanmetagenomM_FD_108198 | JGI IMG/M metagenome (GOLD analysis project Ga0160428, IMG submission 108198) | Solar panel surface microbial communities from Lawrence Berkeley National Laboratory, California, USA - M | ecosystem: Engineered > Built environment > Solar panel > Unclassified ...
AACTAGGTCCATGGCACTACCGTCAACCCTCCAAGATGTTCTGGCGCACCGTCCGCGGCATGATCCCACACAAGACCCCTCGTGGTGCCGCAGCAATGGAACGCCTAAAGACCTTCGAGGGTGTCCCTCCCCCATATGACCAGAAGAAGCGCGTTGTTGTGCCCCAAGCTCTCCGCGTGCTCAGGTTGAAGCCCGGTAGGAAGTACTGCACAGTCGGCAGACTGGGTCACGAGTTCGGCTGGAAGTACAGAGACGTTGTTGAGAGGTATGTTTGGGATCTTACGCCATGCAGGGACTATGTTTCGGCCATATTCGTGCTAACTCTGCGCTTCACAGACTCGAGGAGAGGAGAAAAGTCAAGGGCGCTGCCTACTACGAGCGCAAGAGAGTTGTCAAGAGGAACCTCGCCAAGGCCAAGTCCGAGGCTGGCTCAGATGAGACGAAGAAGCAGCTTGCTGAGTTGGGATACTAGACTCTTTGACTCGAGTGTGGTGGGAGATTATGATGACGGGGGGGCGTGTTCTCATGGCATTTGGGAAAAGGGTAACAAACAAAATTCCTTGATGAGCATATCGTCCTGTTGGTATGATGTGAGAAAGATGAAGTACTAAGAATGGCTTCTACCTTTCTGCCTTGCATTTGCCTGTTATGTCGAGGTTTCAGAGATATCCACAAAACGAATTGAGCGCTTCATGACCATCTCATGTTTCACAAAATAATCTCTTTGTTTTGAATGTTGTGAAAACTCATCACCGAAACAGCGTGTAGAATGAAGGCTACTAAGCGATTCATCTGCTGTCAACACATGAACGTCTCGCAAGTTGATTAACAAATCTCTAAGTCCTTACAGCATCTTATGTCATATATCCTTCCCATTGTCCTCCATTCGCATTTCGCCACGAAATACACAATCTGCGGGCCGTCAATATTAGTTGATACCAGATGTGCAGCGAAAGCACACTCAAGTCATCTGCCTCGAATAAGAGTGCTAGTGTGATTGTGAATTTGTCAGGAGGAGGTTCGCTACAATTCTTGCTCTTCCAACAGCAAGTGCTGGCATACCTTCGCTCTGGACAAAGACCATTCGGTCGCATTGACGCGGCCCTTCACAGGTTACCGGTAAGTCTCCCACATCCTTTATTTAAGATCCGTCTGCCCACCTGTTCGAGAGCAAAGTGTTCCACAACTAAGAGTCGTGGAGCTCACATAAACTCGAAGAGACAACAGGCTATCGAGTGTTACAACTTGCTGCTGCACAAATTTCACGCATAGCGGATATTCGTCAGAGGAAACGGAAGATGAAGCAGATTCAACGATGCTTCCCTGGCTCCTCCAGGTTTCCAAGAATACTCCTTCACCTTTACCAGGTGACGACAGCCACGCTTCAGGTGTAGAATTTGCACAGTCCCCAGTAACTAGACCTAAGCGCACATCTTTTAACGCTATATTCTGGAAACTGAGCACAAGGCCCCCAGGTCAAGTGACCGAAAGTATGACTAACTTACATATATTGCGAGACTCCCTGGCTTTTAATTACCTGCGTGAAAATAACCGGCAGTATATTATTTTGACCCTCTTCGAGCTATACAAGACTTTTCAGCTAAGGAATTGCCGCTGGGGCACAATAGAGAAATGATTGGCAGGGAATTGTATCCGTATGAACGGGCTATGAACTGCACTCAGCAGTGCAGGCAGCTCTTGTGGCCAAACGACAACTCGACCTTCTCTCTGTGAGTGATGTCAACTCCTGAAAAGGGGTTAGCATAGGTACAGGTAGCGTGAGTCTACCAATGAGGTATTCATCATTGCGAGAGGTATCTGAGTAAAGGGCTATGTCGTAGACAAAAGCCAGCAAGACAAATATTCGAGGAAGTGTGTCAATATCTCATAGCGATCTTCTAGTTGCTCTGGCGTGGGTGAACAGCAGTAACACTCGATGACCTATTGCCTTTTCGAGCCTCTTTTTCGAGTCTATGTCAGCTTCAGGACTGTCAATTGTAGAACACTTTGCTCTTTCCAAACAGTTAGACGGACGGATCTCATATCTATTTGCATCGAGCTGATTCTTGTATGATTAACGTGGCTGAACGATTAAGGATAGCTAGAGGTAAGAGAAATTATCAGTTGATTATAGCAAGACCTCAATCAGAGATTTGAAAGACTGTTGAAAGGCTGAACCACAACAGCAACATGGTGACTCAATATTTTAGCACAACTTCATCAAAACTTCTTCGCCTACTTATTGTAAGAATCACTCCTCCGCCACAAACACAGCCGCCATACCCATCCCTGTGCCAACACACATCGAAGTGATACCAATCCTCCGCTTCCTCCTCCTCAATTCATTCAATATCGTGCCAATCTGCCTCGCTCCAGTACACCCCAACGGATGTCCGATCGCAATCGCACCACCGACCGGATTGACCTTTGCCGGATCAAGACCCAATTGCTCAACACACCAAACACATTGACTCGCGAACGCTTCATTGATTTCGAAGACGTCGACCTCATCCTTCGTAATCCCAGCCTGTTTCAGGACCTGCGGAATAGCGAATTCAGGCCCAACCCCCATCAACAAAGGCGGTACACCAACCACACTAGCGCAGACAAACTTGCCCAGGATTTTCTGTCCCAACTTCTCCGCTGTACTCCGCTTCATCATCAAAACTGCAGCAGCTCCATCTGTTACTTGAGAGGCGTTCCCAGCAGTGATATTGCCTTGTTCGCCCTGCTCTGCAAACGCCGCTCGTATCCTCCCCAAACTCTCCACTGTCGAGCCCGGCCTAATTCCATCATCTTTAAGCACTTCCAGCTCCACAACCTCGCCCGTCTTGGCATCTTCAATGTTCACAGCAACAGGCACAATTTCCTGCTCGAACCAGCCTTCCTTCTGCGCATGCTCCGCCCGTCGATGGCTCTCAGCCGCAAACGCATCTTGTATCGTGCGCTCGATCATTCTATCTTTCGCCATTGCTTCGCTCAGCACGCCCATAGGCACACGGCAGTTTGCAGCTTCTTCGTGGTTTTCGAGCAGCTCACTGAAATCGCCCACGGCGCCGGGACCGTAGTTCATGCTCATGCTTTCTACGCCTGCGCCGATGCCCACATCGATCATGCCGGCGCGGATAGCGAGCGCAATGTCGACGCATGCTTGTAAACCTGAACTACATTGTCTGTTGACGCTTCTGCATGCCGTCGTGACTGGGAGACCGGCAGCAAGCGCAGCAGCACGGAATTCAGTCGCGCCTGCGCCGGGGCTGAGTACGTTTCCGACGGCGATGTCTTCGATAAGGGCTGGGTTGATGTGGGTGCGTGTGAGAGTTGCGGTGAGGACGGCATGGAGCAGGTTTGCAGCGGGCACTTGACGAAGAGGGCCTCTGCCGGCACGGGTGAAGGGCGTGCGGAGGGCTGAGACGATGACGATATCGTTGGGGTGAGACATTAGGAGGTTTGAGGCGTTAGTTAGAGGTGGTGGAATGATTAGGGAAGGGGCGAGTTGGGAAGTTAATTGGGTTAGGCGAGTGGTTGCTGATGAGTTGGACATGATGGTGTGCGGATTGAGTTAAACAGGGAGATAAGAGAGTAGAGAGGCAAGGGAAGGGAAGGGATGTATGCTTTGTACGACGAGATGTTGACCTCGTGAGTCCACCGAGGTATAAAGCTCAGATTAGATAATCGGCGCCAAGCTCTTCTGCCGCATGGTCAATCAAGAGTAACAGCAAGAGCAATCTTTTGCCAGGGAAGACATCTGAGGTGTGCTAAAGAAAAATAAAAGAAAAATCACACATCAGAAAAATGACCAAACCACCTCGTCTCCAATACTACCACTATCCTGTGTCTCTACGCTCATCTCACATTTGTCAATATTCCTCTCGCCAATTTCACACAATAGCTCCACGTCTTAATACACATTCACGACCACCACCAGCATCATCTTCATCACCGCAACCACAACCACAACCACAACCTCAGCCACCCCACCACCCACATAAACGCACACATTCGGACCCACACTCGGGCCCTTCCCATCGCCAAATCGGCAAATTCTCCCTCCCAGTCTTCCTCTTCTTCGCCTTCACCTTCGCCGCAATAACAACATCAATGGACACTACACGTCCTACTCCGCACAGAAAATCACCACCCTCGCAAACCACAAACAACCCTGACGACGACGCCTCCCCAACCTCCCCCTTCGTAGACGACAACGGCAGTCCTCTCGTTCCCGCCGACAGCTACGACTATAACGAGGCAGATGACCCGCTAGAGGGCAACAAAGGAATCAGAGATGTAGACAAGGAAAGACAACATGACACGTTCAATCGATATGGACGACAGCGACGTGTTCCGTGGACTTTAAAGGAGGTTGCTGAGGCGGAGAGATGGCAGAGGGAGAGTCGAGGGATCGCTATGAGGGAGGACGAACGGCGGAGAGAGTGATTGTTGATGTTGTGGTCTTAGCGCAGACGTGCGGGTGAGCATTAACAAACATGATGCATAATGACAAAGCATCTCACAGCACAGACTATACTTCTCATCCGTAGATGGTCACGTGCATCAACGACATGGATAGCTTCATTCCGAGACTACAAGGGTGGAATCGACTTACATCCCAGAGGCTTGGCATCCAAACTTTTGACGTTCTCAATTCCTTGAGTCAAAGAAAAAAAAGTTGTGGAGAGTGCTGGGGGGCACTTTTGCATGTCAAATGCATTAAGTGATCGATATATCCTTGAAAGACTGATCTGAGAACTTTGTCGAGAAGAAGAATTTGGTCAGTAGAGCACATAAGGCGATCCAACGAATCTTCATTAAAAAACACAATCACCAAATATACAGTACAGCTCGGCGAGACTCTCTCAGTATCTAAAACTGAAGCCTCACGACCTCAACCACATGAATACGCAAGCCGCTTATGCTCAAATCTCGGCAATATAAAGCACGCAGTACTATGTTTTCTGCAAGTCTTATTTTGCAAACTCGCATGAATGTAATTATGTTGTACAGAAATGTACTTGATAAAAGGACAACAGCCACCGTTTCATCCTTGAAACACCTCGTATACGCCGCGCGAAAAGAGTGTGTATAACTTCCACTTCCTATCGCTGCGGCAATGGTTTGACCTGTTCGTTTCTTTCCATTAGGTCGTGTTGCGCAAGTGCATGCGCATTGGTGACAACAAGTCTTGGCCTGGAATCCAGCAAAGACGTTCCAAGCCAGGATGTCTAGTCGAGATACATCTCCTAGGCCTCAAAGACTGTCATGCACCATCGTGGTTGAGTGTCGAAGAAGTTACTAAACAGTGCAACTCCTAAATTATTTTGGAGTCAAGGTAATCATGATCCAAAAAAGCATATAAACATAAAACGCAATGCCCGTCCCATAAAATCTACCAGTCCTTGAAATAGTCTTGTGAAGGAGACCTTGATATGCGGCGAGCGGTTCGTTGTCAGAAGGATTCGAAGCTCGAGTCATATTTCTTCTTCATATCGCTCGTGTATACCGTTCGTCGTGGAGGTTCGTCCTCGTAATTGTCGAAGTTGCGGGTGTCTGTTGATGAGGAGACATGCGGTTTAATGGGTGGGTCGAGCTCGCGGTTGTAGAGTTTATCCCAATTGATATCTTTGAACCAGGGGTGGTTTTTGATGTCCTGGGCGTGACCACGGAGATTGCCGAGACGTTGTGCTGGGTTGACTACGCAGAGCTTGGAGATGAGGTCTTTGGCGTCGGCGGACATGCCAGAAGGGTATTTGATTTTGCCTTCGACGATTCTGTTGCAAAAGTTAGCATCGAAGGCGTTTCATCAAAATTGGTCTATCGTGCTTACTGTTCATAGATTTTCATTGGATTTTGATCCCAGAATGGTGGCTGACCAACAAGGAATTCGTAGATAAGGATACCAAATGCCCACCAATCCACTGCACAGCCATGTCCAGTGTTCTTGATTGTCTCAGGTGCGAGATATTCCTGGAGTTTGTTAGAATGAGAAGCAAAGAAAATTGGGGGCCAATATCATACTGGTGTACCACATAGCGTGTATGTTTGGCCTGTAAAGCAGTCAGTATACAGCCAAATCTGAAGATTCATGTTACATACTGCGATTCAGCTTCTTAGCAAATCCAAAATCTACCATCTTTATATGCCCTTCTGAATCGAGGAGAATGTTTTCTGGCTTGAGATCACGATATGCCACGCCTTGCTTTTCGTGAAGAAACTCAAAAATTAGACAGATCTCGGCTGCATAGAATATGGAAGTCTGTTCGTCGAATCGATGTGATCGTCGAAGGTACGAGAAGACCTCGCCGCCAGGACAGTAGTTTAGCTAGCAATATTCGTTAGCCTGATTCCAATTTTTTATATTTGCTTGAGGCTTAAGCCGTACAATCATATACAAGCTATCTTCATCTTGAAAACTGGCGACCATGGTAGTAATGAAAGGATGTCCTGCGACCTGAGCCAAGATATTGCGTTCGCTTCTGACCTTTACATGTCAGCTTTAGAATTGAACCAAGTCAGGCAAGCTGTTGTCATACATGTTCAATCTGCTTCAGCTTGATGACTGTACAGTAGTGTCAACTCTAGGTGATCTATAGAACTGTGGTGATCGAGCTTACTGTCTACTTTGCGCAAGATCTTGAGCGCAAAGACCTTCTCTGCGTCGCCATCCTGTGGTTGTGCTAGCTTTGCGAGGCAGACTCTCGCAAAAGTGCCTACTAAGGTATAAGCTTTGGCAAGTCACGAGAAGATCTGCAGAGTACATACCAGTTCCCAGTGTCGTGATGATCTTGAAATCTCTCCATTGTAGATGCTTGGTGGAATATCCAATATGCTTCTCTTCAGGATCTTTACACACTTCCACCGGAGTGAGAGGCTTGGCTGATGTTCCATTATCCCATGAGGCTATCAAATGTTTCTCGTCCTCCTTGTTCTTGTTAAACTGCTCGACACTTTCTTTCTTTTTCGGCGCAGTCTTACTCGAAGCACTCGAATGGCGACTGGAGCTGTGGTGATGAAGGCTAGAGAAGAGGTGCTTGGCGGCGGTCGCCATTGTTGCTTATTTTGAGGTCGGAGTTGATCCTATGCACTCATTGTTGTACGCTACCGGCCCATTCGTGTGTCTCTACGTCTGTCTAAGGTCTGATATGGACCTGAGGCCTGCGCGAGTTGTCTTGCTGGTGCCGTACAAAAGCTACGATGACGCAACGCTGCCGAAACCGATCGGTCGGAAGAAGGAAGGGTTGAGTCTGGGGTAAAAGTATGGCCGAGAAAGGCGCTTGCGAGGCGCAAGTGCGATTGCAGGAAGAGGCAGTCGAGCGTCACGATGTATCAGGAATCCAGGTAGAGGCGAAGTCGAGCTTGGTGTGCAGGAGATGTGTGAAAGAAAGGCGAGAAGATTGTTGTTAGAAGGAAGGAAGATTCAGGCCAAGCTCTGCAGAGAAGGCAGATCACGGTGATCTAGCTTGGAAGAGAACCAGCGTCCGCTCACTGGCTGTTCGGCAGTGGAGCAGTGAGCGAAACAGCGACCGAAGGTAAGCGCGTGTTGTCAAGTTCTGGTACGGCTAAGAGGATAAGTTGCAGAGCCCATGACGAATACATAGCGGCTGCGCGGAAGGCCTTGTGAGAGGGGTAATTATTGGTATGAGGACAACGAGCTTGCATACTCTCATCAGACATGTCTTAGTATTCAATGCTTGTAATGCCTCGGACTATGCTGAATAACATTCTCATAGATATTGTCGCTATTGCCACGGAAGATAGGCTTCTATTGTTTGACAGAGTACGGCTATGCCAGTATTGCCTTGTTCCCTCCTAGAGCAAGTCAACCAACCAAGTATTTATCTTACAGCTGGACCTTATGCTGAGCGCCTGGTAGTCTCCCTCCTCCCAGCTTTGGTATGTATGCCTCAGATGGTGCACGCTGCAATAAGCGCATCCTTAGTAAAGCATGAAGATCATCATCATCATTATGCAACCGCCTGTTTCTTGCAAGATAGTGACGTCTAGTTCGATATTATGTCCTTGCTATTACAGATATATTTACAGTTCTCGAGTGCGTGAAAGCGTGTTCTTAGCCAGAGGCTCTGGTGTTCAGGATAAGTGCGACAATCAACCTTTGGATATGTTAGCAGATGATTTCAGTATACTTCTCCAGACAAGACTCACCCGTATAGCCCAAGCACTTCGCCGAAAATGAGTATCAGAACCATGCCGACGAATATACGAGACTGTTGCATATATGATCGTACACCCTGGGTTTGTCAGCGAAATATCCCATCGACTCACAGAGATGTGCTCTTACCATGTCTCCAACAACACCAATAGCATATCCAGCAGCAACACCTGAAAGTCCAACAGACAGTCCGCACGCCAAGTGCATGAACCCATTAAAAAGTGCGTATGTTTGTCCAGGCGGTGGTCCCATGTCACCTGCAATCAATACAGCAACAACCAATGCGTATACAGCAATGATACCAGACATAACGACGGGGATGAGTGACTAGTGTTGCCCTTAATCAGCCCCTGCCTATATCTCGTTGTTCCTACTTTTGCCATACCTTCATAATAAGATCAGGTCGGAAAATACCAACACCGGCAATACCGATGCCAGATTTTGCTGTTCCATATGCTGCTCCAATACCTGTTGCTTCTCTCAGTCATGCTCTTGTCCTTTCCGTGATATTTACAACCACTCACATCCAAATATCATCTGTTGGGGCGGTCTGATTAGTAGAGGCGATGGTAGAAGGCGTAGGGTGAAGGTGGACATACTGCTGAAGCAATACCAGCCTACATATAGTATTAGCATGATCCTGTTGAGAATGGTTCTTCGTAGACATACCATGCCCAAGAAGGGCGCAAACTTTGGCGAAAGTTCCGACTCGGACATCTTGAGTATATCTTTCTAGACTGGGATGTGGGAGTGAAGCAAAGGTGTGGCTGCTATGGTGCTGTGTTTTTCAAAGACGATTGATTCGAGATGAAAGGCGATAAGGGCAGCGGCGATTTCGCCTTGTCTAAACGGGGTATTTGAAGGTGATCAGCACTTTTAAGTAGTACCTACGCAAGCCATCTGATTTCTCACAATCAGCTCCATTTGTAACCACCACCACTTCCCCTCGCAGGTCGAGGCATTTCTTGAGCGTCCCATCGTCGCAGATAATGACCACCGGCCATTGAAACAGGAGCTGGTTTTCTCGGTCCATGTCAAACACTCTTTGCAGACGGTAGCATTCTTTCCCTCATGCTTATTACCAACACATCTTAGTCTATGCGCAACCACCGTCCATGGCAGATTACGGATCGCAGCAAGGACGCAGTAATGGCAGGCAACCTAATGTCGGCCAGGCGCCACCAGACCTGCGAGATGCTGCCTTTTCCTCTATATTCGGCGCTGCACCACCACCCGGTCGAAGCCAGACGATGCCATCTCCTCCACAAAACAACAGGACCCAGACCATGTCTTCCATGTCTTCCCAAGCTTCTGGGATGAGCTCAAGAGCACCGCCCGTTAGACAACCATACCCACAACCACAACCACAAGGCTACTTCAATCAGGCGCCAAATGGCTATCAGCAACAACAACAGCAGCAGCAGCAAGCCAACAGTATTCCCAATATGCAAACGTCAGCCATTCCGCAACAACCTCAACCCCAGTATCTCCCTCAGCCTGTGAACCCAGATCGCCGACCATATCCACCACAAAGAGTTGATCCAAGAGCTCCCCAAGTGCCTGCGCATTACAATAGGAATCTGCCTCAACGTGGCTATCCTCCGATACCAGCCCCACCACCAGCACTGAATTCGAGTGCTTTTCGTACACAATCTCTAGCTACATTGGCTCGTCCCTCTTATCAGGCTGCCAATAGCTATAGTGCTTCTTCTGCAAACAATTTCCGCCAATTACCCTACGTCAATAGGACATCCCATACGACTGCGCAAGGTCGTATAGTCCCAGAGCGCCATGACGAAAGGTCAATGTCAATGTCAGCTTTTGCTAGAGATGGCGAACACTCTCAAATCCTGAGCGGCAGGGTTATACCACAAAAGCAACGAGAACCTTCAATCCAGGAGACAGAGATACGTCCTTCCATCGAAAGCAACGCATCTTCTCAAACATACGCGCAACATCAAACACATCAGCCAGGAGCGAAGACAAGAACGTCAAGCATAGATACACAATCTACAAGAACGATGTCCATGGCATCCACAATCGCACCATCTATAGCACCGTCCGAGACTAGCCAATCAACGGCATATCGCCCGGCAATGTCATCCAACCGTAGTGGGTCGTCTTCACAGATGACAGCGATACCTCGTAGAAGAGCGCCTGTTGTCTATGGAGCCATGCTGTCAAACGTGGCAGATGCTTTCAAAGAACGAATGGGTATTAGCGACAGGACCAAGAATGGTGTATTGTACAAGAACGCTTTCACAGGCTCCGAAGCGGTGGATCTTCTTTGTTACATTGTACAGACTCCGGACAGGAACCTTGCATTACTACTTGGACGGACGCTCGACGGCAAGAGTCAGAGGCTATTTCACGATGTAGATTACATGTGCCGACTGCGGGATTCACCAGATGAGCTCTACCAGTTCAGGGAGATATTCAGCGATGGAGAAACATTCAATGAGGAGGACAGTATCAACGGTGTCTTCAATCTGCTCACCAGTTGTTACTCGCCTACCTGCACATCAGAAAATTTGTGCTACTCCATATCATGTCCAAATCGGACGGATCAACAGAAACATCTCAACATGAGGGTCCAATCCGCACTGAAACGTGAGGTATCCCGGATCAGTCTACAAGAGGATATCGAGCGGACAGACGAGCAGCGGCTCTGGATCAACATGGTCCCGAAAGCCATCTCAGATATTACTTCGGAGAGAGAGAAGAAACGGCAAGAAGTCATTTGTGAGCTATGTTATACTGAGCGAGATTTCTGTAAAGATCTCGACTACCTGAATAACGCCTGGATGAGGCCACTAAAAGGAGAACTATCACTACGTGGCCGAAGTAACCCATCCAGACCTTCTCCAATTCCAGAACATCGTCGTAAAAAATTCGTCGAAGCTGTGTTTTCGAATTGTCAGGACATACTTGCGGTCAACAATCTCTTTTCCAAGAAACTCAGTGATAGACAGAAACAAGAACATGTAATGCGAAACGTTGGAGATTTCTTCCTAGAGTTTATCCCCCTATTCGGACCACCTTTCATCACGTATGGCGCTAATCAGATGTTTGGGAAATACGAATATGAGAAGGAAAGGGGGTCTAATCCGGCATTTGCAAGGTTCGCGGACGAGGTAGAAAGGCAACCAGAGTCTCGCAAACTTGAACTCAATGGATATCTTACTAAGCCCACAACTCGTCTAGCAAGGTATCCACTACTACTAGAGAATATCCTGAAATACACAGCAGAGGATAATCCAGATTTCACTGACATACCGAAAGCA
>Ga0160428_1002398_pt1 | contig 11450 bp, 11 predicted proteins | sample SolpanmetagenomM_FD_108198 | JGI IMG/M metagenome (GOLD analysis project Ga0160428, IMG submission 108198) | Solar panel surface microbial communities from Lawrence Berkeley National Laboratory, California, USA - M | ecosystem: Engineered > Built environment > Solar panel > Unclassified ...
CCGCACCACGTCCTGAACCAAAACCGTCACCCCCACCCCCATTCAACCGCGCGTTCCCGTCCTAAGGTCCACAGCGACCCGGGCGACCCCAACGGAGGCTTTACCATGACGTCTACCCTCAGCAGAAGCACCGACAGCACCCCCACGCCCACCGAACGCTCCGCCGACACCTGCCCCGGGGAAGAGGCCACCATCTACGACGTCTACGCCGACTTCTACGTCGATCTGGTCCAGACCATGCTGGCCGACCGGAGCGGCTTCTGGCAGGCCACCCGTGCAGTCTTCGATGACCGGCTCAGCGCACGACTGGCCGGAACGGCGCTGCTCGACGTCTGCTGCGGTGAAGGTCATCTCGGCCGTCACCTGAACCGCTTCGGCCCCTGCAGCGTGACCGGCGTGGACATCTCTGAAGCCCTGCTCGAGCACGCCCGCACCCAGAGCCGGGCGCACGGCGGCAACCTGACCTACCGGCACGACGACGCCCAGACACTCAGCACCGTCGAGACCGACAGCATCGACGTGGCCGTATCGAACCTGGCCATCATGGACATCCCGGACCACACCCTGCTGTTCGCGGCCGTCAAACGCGTACTGAAGCCGGGCGGCCTGTTCGTGTTCAGCATGATGCACCCATGCTTCGAGGCTCCGTTCGACGAGCGCGGGCAGTTCCTGATGGCCGCCCAGGACCCGGCGATCCGGGAAGCCTACACCATCCGCAGGTACCACCAGGAAGGCCGCTGGTTCGCCGGCAAGGAAGGCATGCGCAGCCGGGTCGGCGCGCACCACCGCACCCTCAGCACCATCCTATGCGACCTGATCGGCGCGGGCTTCACCGTCACCCATCTGAGCGAACCGGTGACGCCCATGACGGACACGCCGGTCCTCAGCGACGAGGTGCCCCGGACCCTGGTGATCGAAGTCCGCGCCTGAACGGTTCGCCCGAACCTCGGTTCAGGACAGCTCAGGTCGCGCCGCCGACACTACGTCCGACTCTACCGGCGCGGGAATTCCCGCGCCGGTTTCCATGCCGACCTGAAGTTCAGCCGGCCGACCGAACAGAAAGCCCTGAAAAAAATCCGCTCCGACCGTGCTCAAGGCGGCCGCCTGCGCCTCGGTCTCAACGCCTTCCACGATGGTCGGCAAGCTGTACGCGCGGGCGAGCGACACGATCGTGCGAATCACTTCGAGCGCCATGTCCCCGGCCGGGCCCGGCAACGTCAGGTCCGCGACGAAGCTCCTGTCGATCTTCAGCAGCTGCACCGGCAGCGCCGAGAGGACCGTCAGGTTGCTGTACCCGGTGCCGTAATCGTCGAGCGCCGTACGAACCCCCAGCACCCGGAGTTCTTCGAGCACGCCCGCGAACGTCGGCTCGAACAGGCTGCTCTCCGTCAGTTCGAGCCACAACCGACTCGGATCGACGCCACTGCCCAGCAGCAAACGCCGCAAATTCGGCACGAAGTCCGGCTGGCGAAACTCCAACGCGCTGACGTTCACGGACACGTCCGGCAGGCGTCCGGTTCGGAGCGCCTCGACCGCCTCCTGCAGCACCCAACGTCCGATCGGCACGATCAGCCCGGACGCCTCGGCCAGCGGAATGAATTCGACCGGCGACACCAGCCCCGACGACCGCTGCCAGCGCAGCAGCGCCTCGTGACCGACCACCTCGCGGGTGCGGGCATCGACCATCGGCTGGTAGTACACCCGCAGTTCCCGTCGGTCCACCGCCCGGTGCAGCGCGCCGAGACGCTCGACCTCCAGCGGCGTGCGCTGGTCCCGGACCGCGTGGAAGGTGCCCGACCCGCCGCCGCCCCGCTTCATGCGGTACATCGCCGCGTCGGCCTGACTCAGCAGCACGTCCACTTCGGACGTATCGTCCGGATAGACGCTCAGACCGAGACTCCAGTGCACGAAGACGTCTTGACCGCCGATCACGAACGGCTCGGCGAACCGGTCTTCCAGACGGCGCGTGACCACCTCCACGTCTTCGCCGCTGCGGACGTCCGTCAACAGCAGCACGAACTCATCTCCACTGATGCGCGCCACCACGTCACCGGTCGAAGTGCTCGCCTTGAGCCGGCGGGCGACCTCGACGAGCAGCGCGTCGCCGCTCGCATGCCCGAACGTGTCGTTGATGCTCTTGAACCGGTCGAGATCGAGCAGGCCGACCACCACCTTCTCGCCCGACAGCTTCGCACGGGAACAGGCCTCGCTCAACGCCTGACGAAACTGCACCCGGTTGGGCAGCCCGGTCAGCGCGTCATTCATCGCCATCTGACTCAGTTCGTCCAGCGCCTGCCGGAGCATCAGTTCGTCCATCGCCATGCTCGCCAGCGATTCGAGCATCTCCGCGTCCTCCTGCGTAAAGGTCCGCGCAACAGGACCGAACACACAGAACGTGCCGATCTTCAGTCCGTCCGGCGTCACCAGCGGCGCGCCGGCGTAGCTGCGCACATGCGGATCGCTCAGCACGCCCGGATACTCACGGAACGTCACGTCGGAAGCCGCGTCCGGAATCACCAGCACGCCCTCGCGCTCGATGGTCACCGAACAGAACGAATCACAACGCGGCACTTCTGTGCCAGGCACACCATAATTCGCCTTGAACCACTGGCGTTCGTCGTCGATGAACGAAATCAACGCCATCGGCAGCCCGAACAGCTTCGCCGCGAGCCGCACCAGACGGTCAAACTGCGGTTCCGGCGGAGTATCGATCACGCCGTACCTGTACAGCGCCGCCAACCGGAGCACCTCACCGGGACGTCCGTCACCCGACCCGCTTCCACCCGTGCCCTGAACCGGAAAAACAGTCATCCCTCACTGTAAAAAGCCGCGCCTCACATCGGCCTTACAGGTGTCCCGGCAGGAAAGCGCGTTCCACCTGCACCACAGGCCCCGGAGTCACCCCCAGTTCACCCCGGCGCGCCGGGGTCAGCGGTCCGGTGCAGGCAGGGTTCCGGTCCAGCCCCATGGTCAAGGCGCCCACCTGAGCGGCACCTACCATGAAGTCGCTGAACGAGGACGCTGCATCAAAACACCGAACCAGGCAGAACAGGACTTCCATTCCCGTGAGGAACACTCGATGACTTACGCCCCGCTTTCACCGTCCTCCCGCGTCTCCACCGACCAGGAGCCCTCCACGCCGACCAGTTCCGGCCCGCCCGCTTCTGACCGGCTGTCCATCGCGTCATTGATGCCGACACTGGTGATGGGTGTCAACCACCGCCTGCCGAGCAACAACGCGCCTGGAAGTCTCTGCCTGGACCTGACACCAAAGACGCTCGCCCGCATCGCCGACATCGCCAGAGCGGCCGACGACCTCGAAGGCCACGGCGAGCGCGTGCACGTCATCGACATCGACTGGCCGGACCTCGGATACGGCACCGAGGCCGTCAACAACGGCGTCCTCACCCGCGAGAGTCTCCGGCTGAAGGCGCACGCGATCACCGACGAGACCCGCGCAAAACACTCGAGTTCCAAATCCGTTCCGCGCCGCGCCTTGCCCTACGGCGAGAGCGTCCTGGTCGCGGCCGGCTACAGGCCCGAGTACACAGACCTGAGGTGGGAGAAGGGCAAGAGCGGCCTGCGCGTGACCGCCAAGACCCTCGGGATATACGCGTGGGACCGCCGCAGCGACGTGCGGGTCCTCAGCGAGCGGCTGTTCCTGCACGACCTCTTCAAGAGCCTCGAACGCTACCTCAGCACGGTCAGACAGGAACAACCTTCCGACAGAACCATGCGCTGACCACCACAGAAGCCACAGAAACCACAGAAACCAGGAGCATCCATGAACGCAGTACCCAGCCTGAACACCGCCTCTCCCCTCCCCTCCAGTTCGCAGCTGTTCCGCACCACCGAGGCCACCGAACCGGGCAACAACCGCTTCACCTTCAGGTGGGCCATGCCTGGATCGGTGCTCTGCGAGTACGAGTGCCAGCCGGGCGTTGCGTCCCCACTGCGGCACCTGCATACCCGACCGGACCACACACGGGGACCGGTCGGCCCCGGTCACCGGACCCCGGAAGGCAACCCGTCGCTGCAGTTCGACCCGGAGATCGCGCACGGCTTCAGGCGGGCTGCAAGACGCAGGAGCGCCAAAGCCCTGATCCCCCCTCCGCGCGTCCTTTCAGGCGGCGAACCCGGACCCCGCCGCGTGACGACCGAACAAGCGGCGCCAGGGGGACCGCCGGTGGACGCTGGTGAGGACAGCCACGAACAGCCCCTGCTGCGAACGGTTCCACTCGAGCGGACACCCTTGCTGGCCGCCACCTGGGACGCCTACTACGCGGCCCTGCACAGAGACATTCTCAACACCGGCTGGTCGACCGTGGTTCAGAACGTGCAGGCGGGCGATCCACCGGAGACCACCGAATGGGTCTACACCATCGGACTGCACCACGGCGGCGCCACCCCGGACCTGATCGTGACCGGCCTGCCGACGACCCTCGCGCTGGAAATCGTCGGCCTGCTCGCCACGGCCGTCCACACCGGTCGGCTGCGCTTTCCCAGAGAAGCGAACACGGTCGCCCGCCTGCCGGTCGGCCTGAACGTCCTCCTGCGACCGGTACACGAAAGCTGGGAGACCAGTCACACGGGCCTGGCAGACGGCTATCTGAAACGCCGTCACGGTCTGATCCGCAGACCGGGGCCGGAAGCCCCACTGCGCGTTCCCAGCTACGTCCAAATCCTGCTGCCCGGTCCGGACGGTGATTTCAGCGCGCTGCACCCGGAAGGACGGCACTACCCGGCGCTGCCGATGCACCAGCGGCGCCCCTGACCACCCGCCCTTGACCGGCCGCGGCGCGAAGACCCGCCCTGGCCACGCCCACTCCAGAGGAATCACGCCGATGACCATCCCCACACGCCCCCGGACGACACCGAACCTGTCCACCCAGAACACCGAAGGAAGGCTGTGAGAAACATTCAGCCTGTCAAGCCGGGTCTGCCCGAACTCGAAAGCCTGACCACCACCCTCTTTGCGAGCGTCACGTTTGTTCATCTGAACATCGCCCGGAAGACCTTCCTCGAATGCCACGGCCGGCCGGTCACCCAGCTGCCGGTCCGGCTGCTCGCCGAACGGTTGCAGTGCAGCGATCAACCGGACATGGGATGGCGGGCGCTGCGCGGTCAGGCCGAACAGATCGGCGCGGTGCTCGACCGACTGAAAGAAGGGGCATCGTCTGACCGAACCTATCCGGTGCTTACCCGAATGACCGAACTTCACCGGCTCGGCCCACACCTCACGCCGTTCCCGATCCTGAACATCAGCGAAAGCCTCGACCTCAGCATACGGAGCGTCAACACCGACCTGCAGTACGAGACGCGCTGCCTGGAAGCGCAGGGACTCAGGCACCTGCGGCGCGAACGCACCGGTCCACCGAACTGGCCGGAAGAACGCCCCACCGAACCGGCGACGCCCGACGTACAACACCCACCTTCCACGACCGACCGGGCAAACGTCAGCGCTCTGCATCCCCACACCCTCTCGCAGGCCACCCGAAGACCGGAACGGGCCGCCCAACGCCAGGCCGTTCCGACGAACAAGCAGAACCCAGGACGGCTCGCGCCCTATACCAGCCTGGTCACGTCGGGCGAATGGGCCAGACTCAACGGTCACAGCAGCGCCAGGGCCTCAAGGCTCACCACACAGAACCGAATCGAAGGGGCCCGCAGGCTCAGACGAAGCGACCAGGACACCGGACCGGTCACGGCCACCAACACCCTGTACTTCGTGCCGAGAAACGCCAGGATTCTCGACACCCCCGTCCCCCCGATCCCGATCGACGACCTGATCAGCTATCCGGCCTTCATCCGCCGCGAGCACCTCAAGGCCGCCGACGGCCGCTACCTGGCCCGCCGCTTCGAACGCTGCCGGCTCGGAAATCAACACTATCTTCACACCGACAACACGGTCACGCCCGCCATGCGCAGCGAGCTGAAACGCTGGAAGGCGAAACACGGCCCCCTGCCGCCGACCGTCGAGGCGTTCATCGTCGATCTGAACGCCCTGAACGGCCTGAAGGTCAGCGTCACGATGAAGCTCGGCAAAGAAACCAACCCCGCCGCCGCCCGACGACTGCAAACGCAGCTGCGGTACATCGATATGACGCGAGAACGCGCCAAAGGCACCAGCACCGGCGAGATCGCCCGGCTCTGCGGCGTCACCCGCCAGAGCGTGCAGAACGCCACCCAGAGCGTGGCCGATCTGCTCGACATCCGCCGGGCAGATCAGGGCAACCCGGACGACGAGCCATGGGGCCTGGCCCCGATCCGCGCCAGCCCGGCGCGCACACGGCTGAGCGAATCGGCAAAACGTCTGCTCGAGGAGGCCCGTCTCAGCGGAGCGGAACCGAAACGCCCGCGCATTCCTCCGTCGACCATCGCAAGACTCGAACGGCTCAACCTGCACGTCCGCCTTGCCGAGGACGTGCAGACCGAGACCGACGTGGTCCGGGTGACCACCAACGGACCCGGCCGGCCCCGCGTGTACAGCCGCAACGCCCTGCGGCGGATCTTCATCAACCTGCGCAAAGTGATGACGCAGATCGAGCAGGCCACTACGCCCCGGGAGGTCGACGCCCTGGTCTGGAAGTCGGTCAGCCGCGCCGCGTGGAGGAACATTCACACGACGCTGATTTACGAGCGCAGACGCCTGCTGACAGACCTCGAGACGGACAGCGACCTGGACAACGACCTGGAGGGACCAGGACAGAACGAGGCGGGCACGGGCACGCTGAAGACGCACGGAGACGGCCAGCAGTGGTCTGCACCGAGCGGCGCCCCCCACCCGGAGCGGACGTACAATGCGGCGCAGAACGGACCCCAAACCACTTTCAGCAGGTCCAATCCGGGCCGGCGGCAGACAGCCCCGGACCTGAACGACGAGGCGAGGCCAAACCGGTCGCCCGCCAGAGCACACACAAGGGACGCATGACAGAGCGCGACATCACGGCCAACATCGAACATCCGGACGCCATCCGAACCGCCATTCACGCGTACCTGAACAACAATCCACCGGTCGCGCACCTGTACCGCGTGCTGCTCAAACAGAACAGCGACGGCGACAATGAACGCACCACGCTGATCCTCTTCACCATCGCCGTGATGCTCGGCTATCCCGCCGACAGCATCCTCGACAGTGTTCTCGACGACCTCAACACGTATTACCGAGAGCACATCCACACACGCGGAGAACTGCCAAGAACCCGGCTGCGGCTGAGCAACGTCAAGACCAGCAACAAACAGCACCGGGTCCAGATCCAGGGTCACGTCGAGAGCGTGCACGAGGACGATCCCCAGCACGCGAGCGGATACGAGCCGGGGCAGCTGTTCAACGGCACGATCAACAGCACCGAGGGACGCTGCTACATCGTGCTGACCGGCCTGCGGGCGTTCGAAATCGAGACGCTCACGGACTAAACAGCCCCAGAACGGGCCGGCATGTTGAACTCAATCGGCCAAGGCGGCCGTCTTTGCCTGCCTCGACACAGGAGGAACGATGAATTCGTATTTTGTGGTGCAGATGAGCATCGCGTTGTGCTGCGCCGGGATGTCTTTCATCATGGTCAAGTGGCGGTCCGGACATTACCTGATGGTGGCGGGCCTGATCGGGCTGACAGCAGCCCTCTGGCATGACGGGTGGGTGTGGCTGGCGGTGCTGCTGCTGCTGCCGGTGGGCGTGGCCGTGTGGTTGACCTGGAAGGCGGCGCGGGACCTGTCCCGCCCGGAAGAAGGACCGGTCGCCTGAAAAAGGACGCAGCTGTCCTGAAATCACCGGCACCAACCAGTACGTGATCGCTTTCGGCAAAGCGCTACACGTCTGGAACGCCGCGACCGGAGACAGCTTCGTCCTGAGCCGGTAAACCGGGCAGCAGGCTGGGGAGCGCCTTGAGCACTTCCCGGCCTGCTGCACGAACTTTGCCGGAACGCCACCCGGAAAGCCATTATCATGGCGTATGACTGATTCGACTCCGCCCGCTATGCCGGTAAGACCCATCCGAACCCTCATCGGCGTCCGGGGCATAGACAAGGAAGCCGGAACGCGCGTCGCCGGGGAACTGATGAAGATCGAAGGCGTCCTGAGAGCCACGCCCGACGACGGTCAGATCGAGGTGCATTACGACCCCAGCCAGCACACCGTGATGGACCTGATCCGGGCCATCCGGCAGCAGGGCTTCCAGGCAGGCATGCTGTAATGCCGAGGGCGGCCCCGCCCGAACGTCCCGCACCCAGACGTGCCTCCAGGCGACCCCCACCCGGACGACCGGCCCGGCCCGACCTTCCGGCCGGTTTTTTCTTTGCCGCCCTCGGACTGCCGCTCAGCGCCTCGCTGCTGCTGACCGCCCCGGCCTACCTGAACGCCGACTGCCCATGGACGCAGCTGCCCGGCGCCGCGCCACTCGGACCGATCGGCTGGACCGTCAGCCTGCTCGCCGCCCTCCTCTTTGCGCTGCCCAGTGGAAGCCGCACCGCCCGGCCTGGAAGCAGCCACAGGGCCCTCTTCGCCTGGAGCGCCCTGGCCGGCGTGCTGCTGAGTTCGCTCGGCAACCTGCACACGCTGGCGCCCTACACCTGCGCCTACGTCGCCCTGATGCTGCTGTACGCGCACCTGGGACAGACAGGCCTGAACGCCGGACTTGCCGGTACCTATCTGCTGGCCGCGACCGGGAAACTCAATCCACACTACGCCCTCACCGTTCCGGCCTTCTTCGCCCAGTCCTGGCAGCACCAGCCGTTCGGAGGCGCGTTGTACAGCACCGTTCTCCTGGCCGTCCTCTGCGCGCCGCTGCTGGAACTGCTCACCGCCGGCCTGCTGGCCTTCAGGCCCCGCCTGGCCGCGCTGACGATGATCACGCTGCATTCCGGCATCCTGATCGGCCTGACCCGGCAGCACTGGGGCCAGGCCGTCTGGGTCTGGAACCTGCAGCTGCTGCTGCTCGGCGCGGCCCCCCTATATGGACCGTTCCTCCAGGTCCTGCGCGGTCCCACAACGGCAGCGAACGGCAAAACGAACGACACTTCGGGAAGGCACCGGACACGGCGGCCTGCGCCACGTCCGGTGCTGATTGGCCTGGCGTGCGCCGCTGTGATCAGCCTGCCGTACACACTGGGATACAACGACCTGCCCATCGCCCTGCCGCTCTACACCGGCAACCTCAACAGCGTGACGCTCACGCTGCCCGGTGGGGCGACCCAGGACGCGTCGAGCGAAGCGGTACGGCGCACCGGGTCCTCGCTGAGCAGCAGTCCGACCGGCCTGATGGACTACGCCGCGTGCCGAATACGGCTGGGAAAGGCCGTCAGCGCCCGCCTTCATCTCCGCTGGAGTCTGACGTCCCGAACCCACTGAAACGGGCGATCAGCCGCCCGGTCCGGTAGCCACACCGCGCTCGCCAGGCTGCCCGGAACTGAGGTGCGCGGGCCGCCCGCCGGCTGCGAACCGTGCCTTGACGATCTGTCCACAATGAAACGCCGCATTCTTGCTATGCTCAGACCAGATATGACCACCGAACCTTCCAGACACGGTCTCGACCAGGAACGGAGCGGGCCGGCCGGCCCCACCTGTTCGGAGGAGAACACCTGTTCGGAAGGTCAGACCAGCACCACGGACCGGACCCCCCTGCATCTGCGCTTACAACGGGCCCGGACCGCCTTCCCGATGAGTCTCAAGGAAGCGGCGAACCGCTGCGGCGTCAGCGTGCTCGACCTGTCGAACATCGAACGTGGAAAGACCGTTCCGCCCCCGCCCCTGCAGGACACCCTCGCCGCCCTGTACGCAGACGACACGCTCGCGGGCGAGCCTCAGGGCGACGCCGGCCCGACTGAGGAACACACCACTCCGGCCGAGGAGGCCAGACTCGCGCGGATGGAGTTCAGACGCCACCACCCGCTCAGTCCTGAGGAACGCGACCGGATGCTCGGGCTGCTCCGGCAGATCGGCCCCAGACATCCTGGCGACCGAACGGAGACGCTCGTATCCGATCCGTATGGTCAGCCCAACAGCCAGCGGGCCACCTTCCGGCAGGACCGCTTCAGCCACAGATCACCCCTGACAGACAGAGAGGCGACAGAGGAACGACAGAAAATCACTGAAAACGACACGGCCCCACAGAAGAAAACAGGTAGGATACAGAACAGATGAGATTCCCGACGCACAGACCCAGCCTGACCGAGCCGAGCGAGGTGTTCACCACATGGACCCACGCCTGCTCGGACGTGGAGCGGGCATGGGCAGGGCAACTCAGACGCACCCTGCCCGAACTCGTGCGCTGGAGCGACACCGAACTGATGTGCGCCTGGCGTCTGTACACGCGGGCCAGCGGTACCCCCTGGACCGCGCCGCCCGACACGGCGCAGCACGAACGGTGCAACGACTTCCGCATGCACCTGATGGTGCTGACCCTCAGTCCCCGGCTGCGGGACCACCCGGTCACCGAGGAAACGTACCTCGAGGCGCTCGATCTGATCCGCTCCCTGAAAGTCCGGGCCGGAACGGACGCCGGCACGCGCCCCAACAACGCCCTCCCCAGCAAGGCGGCCAGCACCGGCACCGCGCCGACCAGGCCCATTCCGCCCACCCGGACGGTCAGCACACAGACCCGTTCGCGCTGAACCCGGACTCTGCAGCACCCAGGACGTCCAGCACCCGATACCACCGCGCCCGACGGCCACAGCTGGCCCGCTGCGCTCAGGCTCGACCCCGCTCACCCCCCCAACCAAGGGGGGTGAGGTCACCGCCGATTCCCCTCCGAATCCTGCAAAGCAGGAACACATTCGCAGTAAGGTGAACAGAACACGAAGGGAGACGTCCATGAAACGCACACACAACGAACTGAGCACCCTGATCCGCCTGGCCCTGCCGGTGGTGATCACCTAGTTCGCCTTCAACGCCGTTCCACTGATCAACAACGCCGTCATCGGCCGGATCGGTGTGATCGACTTCGCCGCCGCCGCTTACGCGACCGCCATCTACTTTCTGGTCTTCATGTTGCTCGAGGGAACGATGTTCTCCGTGACGCCCAGGGCGGCCGGAGCGCACGGCAAAAACGACCCGGCCGGTGTCCGGCGCGCGGCAAACGCCGGCCTGGTGCTCGCGCTCATCCTGTCCCTGGTCAGCATTCCGCTGCTCTTCTTCGCGGCCGAACTCATCTCACAGGCCCATGACCTCGGCCCGGCCGGCACCGGAACGCAGGGTTCACTCGCGTACACCTTCCTGCGGATCATGGCCTTCGGCATCCTGCCCGCCCTGATCTTCAGCGGGCTGCGCGGCGAGTACGAGGCCAGCGGCCGGGCCAGGACGGTGACGATGATCGCCGCCGTCGGCGTGATCGTCGCGCTGCTGATCAGTCCGGCGCTCGCCTTCGGCCACACCTTCACCCTGGCGGGCCTGAACGTCACCGTGCCCGCCACCGGACTGAACGGCGCGGCCATCGCGGGGGTGGTCACCAACACCC
>Ga0160428_1002399_pt1 | contig 11449 bp, 9 predicted proteins | sample SolpanmetagenomM_FD_108198 | JGI IMG/M metagenome (GOLD analysis project Ga0160428, IMG submission 108198) | Solar panel surface microbial communities from Lawrence Berkeley National Laboratory, California, USA - M | ecosystem: Engineered > Built environment > Solar panel > Unclassified ...
AAGAGCGCACCGCGCGCCTGGTAACAGGGGCGGCACGGCAAACCCCACCGGGAGCAAGACCGAATAGGGGCGGCACATGGGCTTCGTTTCAGCTCGTCGCCCGGGTTGGTTGCTGGAGGCGGCGCGCGAGCGTCGTCCTAGAGGAATGGTCGCCCATCCCGCTTCATCGCGGGTGGACAGAACCCGGCTTACAGACCCTCTGGCGCTTCGATCTAGGCTGCGGCAGTCTCCCGGCTATAGCAGGGGGGAGTCGCGGTGATGAAGAGACTGGCGGTCGGGCTTGCCCTGGCGGCGACGGCTGGCGCGGTGGGCGCCCAGCAGCCTGCGCAGACGGTGCAGCAGCAGTTCGAAGCGGCGACGGCGCTGGAGCGCGGCACCGACGCGGTGGCGTCGCTGGCGGCTTGGGAGGCGCTGGAACGTCGGGTCGCGGGCAATCGCCGCAGCCGCGCACTGGTGCTGGTGCGCAAGAGCAACGCGCTGCTGAAGCTCGGCCGGCTCGACGAGGCGGCGGCATCGGCGCGCGCCGGGCTCGCCGACCTGCCCGCGGCTGACGCGACGCTGCGCGACGACCGTTGGACCGCCTATAACACGATCGGGCATATCGCCGCGAACGGGCTGGACTATAGCTCGGCCGCGGTCGCGCTGTCGGCCGCGCTGATGCTGTCGACGACGCTCGAGGACCGGCTGTCGGTCGGGCTCGACCTGGTCGAGGTGCAGACCTTCGTCGATCCCGACGGCGCGATGGCGACGCTGGCGATGGTCGAGGGGATCGCGAAGACCAACCCGCCCGCCGCCGCGGTGCAGGCGCGGCTCGCCGCCGCCAAGGGCGTGCTGCTGATGAACCGCGGCGACAAGGCGGGCGCGCGCGCCGCCACCGAGGCGGCGGTGCGGCTGAGCGGCGGGCTGACCACCCGCGTCTCGTTGCAGGACGTTTCGATCCGCTCCGACGCCGCGATCGCCGCGCTGCTCGACGGACGCGAGGACCAGGCGCGCCAATATATGGCGATGACCGGGGCCGGACGGATGGGCGGCGACACCACCTTCGATCGCGGCATCGCGATGGTGCCGCCCGATTGCGGGGGCGAGGCGGGGTTGAAGCCGGACGATGTCGCGGTCGTCGAATTCTCGATCGGCGAGGATGGCGCGGTGATCCTCAGCACCCCCATCTACGCGGCCGGCGGCGGCCGTGTCGCGCTGGAATTCGCGCGGTCGGTCAAGAACTGGTCGTGGCGGCCCGAGCAGGTGAAGGCACTGAAGCCCTTCTTCCGCTACAATGCGCGGGTCGAGCTTCGCTGCAACAAGGCGTTCGAGCGCCCCTCGATCGGCGGCGAGCTCGATCTCGCCACCGCGGCCTGGCTCGATGCCAAGCGCGTCGAACCGGCGCCCGAGGTGCCGGCATCGCCCGCGCTGGCGGTGAAGGCGTACCGCGCCGCGCTCGCTGCGCGCGAGGCACAGGGCGGCGCCAACAGCCTCGGCGTGGTGCCGATCCTCGTCGCGCTGATGGCGAGCCCCCTGGTCGACGCCCAGGAGACCGGCCAGCTGGCGGCGCGCGCGCTCGCGATCGTCGCGCCGCTGTCGCCGCCGCCGCTCGTCCGGCTGAAGTTCGACCTCGCCACGCGAACCGCCGCGCTGGTCGACCAGTCGGGGAACGGCAAGACGCGCGGCGTCCTCGATGCGATGATCGCCGACCCCGTCTATGCCGCCGATCCCTCCGCGCGCGCCGCATTGCGGCTGATGGTCGTCGATCGCCAGGAACGCGGCGGCGAAGCGGCGGCGCGGGTCATTCTGCGCCAAGTCGCCGACGATGCCGCCTTGCCCGCCGCGGCGCCGCTGAAGGTCGGTGCGCTGATCCGGCTGGCTTCGCTCGAGCAGCAGGCCGGCGACACTGCCGCGGCGCAGGCGGCATTCAAGCAGTCTGGCCTCGTCGCCAGCCAATGCGCGCTGCTCGACGACGCGCCGCGCTTCCTGCACGCCGGCAATGGTCCCAATGCCTTCCCCACCGAGGCGCTCAGCTGGCGCTTCGAGGGCTGGACGCGGGTGCAGTTTGACGTCGATGCCGCGGGCAAGGTGGTCAACCAGCGTGCGATCGTCAGCTATCCGCCCTTCGTCTTCACCCGCGCGGGGAATCGCGTGATCGGCACCGCCGCCTTTGCGAAGAGCTACCGCCCCGATGGCGGACTGGGCTGCGGCGCGCGGACGCAGGACGTCAAGTTCCTGCTGCCGGGCTGACCGACGCGCCTTCGCGGTTGCGTTGACCGGGCGGGGCCTTATCTCGGGCGCGATGGCACGTACCGGCACGCGTTCGAACGATTGGGGCTTCCCGCGCTGGCGCGGCTATGGGTCGGGCCGCGAGACGACGACGGTGCGGTTGTGCGACCGGCACGGCTGCGAGGAGCCGGGCAACTGCCCCGCGCCGAAATCGCCCAACAGCCCGGATCGCTGGTATTTCTGCGAGGCGCACGCCGCCGAATACAACCGTGGCTGGAACTATTTCGAAGGGCTGTCGGCGGAGGAAGCCGCGGCGCGCGAGGCGGCCGAGTCGCGCGACGCGTCGGGCTTCGCCAACGCCAAGCATTATGCCTGGGGCGGGCCGGGCGACGGCACGCGGTCGCGCGACGAGCTGCGCGCGCTGGAGATGCTGGGGCTCGACAGCGATGCCGACGCGGAGGCGGTGAAGACCGCGTGGCGCCGGCTCGCCAAGGAGAACCACCCCGATGTCCGCCCCGGCGACGCCGATGCCGCGGTCCGCTTCCAGGCGGTGCAGGCCGCGTACGAGGTGCTGCGTAGCGCCGAGGATCAGCGCAGCTACAAACCGCGCTAGGACCTACCGCTCCGGGGCGCCGGGCTGGGCGCTTTCCGCCTCTTCGGGACGCGGGTTGCGGATCGCGGGGTTGAGCCGGGCGAGGCTGCACAGCCCGGCGACCGCGGCCAGGCAGGCGGCGACGATCGGCGGCGTCATCCCGCCGCCGACGCCCAGCGCCAGCAGCGCGGCGACCAGCGTCGCGCCCGTGGTCTGCCCGACCAGCCGCACCGTGCCGATCAGCCCGCCGGCCGCCGCCGCCCGCTCGCGCGGTGCCGATCCGATGATGAGCCGGGCATTGGGCGGCAGGAACATGCCGAAGCCCGACCCGCACAGCGCCATTCGCCAGGCGATGTCGAAATAACTGGGGTCGGCAGGCAGCGTCGCGAGCAGCAGCAGCGCCGCGATCGAGATCGCCATGCCGATGCCGCCGAGCAGCCCCGCCGGATAGCGGTCCGACAGCCAGCCCGACAGCGGCGCGACGATCATGTTGGTCAGCGGCCATGGCGCGATCGCCGCGCCGACCTCCGCCGCCGAGAAGCCGAACCCGTGCTGGAGCCGGAAGGGGGTCGACAGCAGCAGCGTCATCGACGCGGTGAAGGCGGTGAACGCGCCCAGTGCCGACAGCGTGATGACGGGCTTGGCGAGCAGGTCGATCGGCAGGATCGGCTTCGCCTCGCCGCGCTCGCGCCGGACGAAGAACCAGCCGATCCCCACCCCGAGCAGCACGATCGCCGCCGACACCACCGGGCTGTCGCCATGCACCGCGCTCTCCGCGCCCGCGATGACCAGCCCGATCATCGATGCGCACATCACCGCGCCGAGCACGTCGAACGGCTCGTCGCGCGGGCGCGGTGCGGGCAGTGCGCGGCCCAGCGCCAGGCTGGCGACCGCGAACGGCACGGCGCTGGCGAACACCCAGGGCCAGGGCGCGATCGACAGCACCAGCCCGCCGATCGTCGGCGCCAGCGCGGCCGAACTCGACACCACCACCGAATTGATCCCGAGCCCGCGGCCGAGCTGCCTGGACGGATAGATCGACCGGATCAGCGCCGACGACACGCTGAGCGCCGCCGCCGCACCCAGCGCCTGGAACCCGCGGACCACGAGCAGGAATGGCAGGCTCTTGGCGAAGAAGCACAGCAGGGTGGCGACGGTGAAGATCACCTGGCCGACCTGGTACATCCGCTTCAACCCGATGCGATCGCCGAGCCCCGAAAAGGGCAGGATCATCATCGCCAGGATCAGCTGGTAGACCGTGACCACCGCCACCACCGCGCTCGACCCGACATGCAGGTCGCGTGCGATCGTCGGCAGCGCCACCGTGGCGATGCCGCCGTCGATGATCGTGAGCGCGGTGCCCGCCGAGATCGCGGCGATCGCGATGTAGCGGCGGGGCAGGGGTAGGCCGTCCTGGTGCATCGCCGCGGCCATGCGCCTGTTGCCGTCCCGAATCGAGCGGCTTTGCGCCGAATCGCGCGATTTCAGTTGAACCCTTCGCGCGTCAATGTGTTCTTGCTGCGACGCAGCATGATCGGTTATGACCCAGCAGATGAAGCAGCCCGGCGACGATGACCGCCAGCCCCCCGCGGGGCCGGTGCCGACCATGTTCGAGGCGATCGTGCGCCAGCGGGTCGTCAGCGCGACCTATAATCGCGGCGCGGTGCTGATCGCCCCCCACATCCTCTACACCCGGCATGGCGAGATCTATGTCGATGCGGTGACGCTGGAACGCGACGGCAAGCCGCCGCGCGAGGAGAAGATCGGCGCGTTCAAGCTCGACGGGCTCGGTGGCATCGCGCTGGTCGACCGGCCGTTCTTCCCGAGCGGGCTCTTCGTGCCGAGCGAGGCGCGCTACGCCGGCACCACGCTGATGGCAGTCGAACTCTAGGGCGCCACCGGAACCATCGCCTTCGCGGTGCGATTGACGATCGCGTGGGGCGCTGGAGAACGACCATGCGCATGCCGACCCTGATCGCCGCGACCATCGCTGCGTTTCTTTTGCTGATCCCGGGCGCGGTGCGTGCCGAGCGGCTGGCGTCGCCGGCGCCGTTCGCGACGCTGGCCGAACCCGACGCCGTGCTGGCCGCGATCAGCGGCGGCAGCGCGATGCTGACCCGCGGCAAGCTGACCGTGCTCGCCGACCGTCAGTCGCGCGACGACTTCCTGGCGACGAGCGGGATCGCGCGGATCGAGATGGACGTGTGGTGGGGCACCACCGGTGCCGAGCTGATCGCGCAGAACGTCCGCGCGACCTTGCCCTGACGAACCGGGCCGCCGCGCGCATGCGCGACGGCCCGACGGATCAGCGGCAGCGGACCTGCGAGTTGTTCTGGTCGATCGCCTTGCCGGCCAGCGCGCCCGCGGCGCCGCCCAGCAGCGTGCCGACGATCCGCGAATGGCCGCCGTCGATGACGTTGCCCAGGATCCCGCCCGCGGCGCCGCCGACGATCAGCCCGGTGGTGCCGTCGTTGCGCTTGCAATAATAGCGGCCGTCATTGCCGGCGTAGACGCGGTCGTTGGTCGACAGCACGCGCTCCTGGTAGTTGGGGCCGCTGCGATAATAGCGCGCGGGGTCGTAATCGCCCTCGTCGCGATCGTCATAGGGCGCCTGGCGATAGCCGCCGGGGCCGCCGCGGTCGTCATAGCTATAGGCGCGGCGCGCCTGGGCGTAGCGATCGGCCTCCTGGCGGAAGATCTGATATTCGCGATCGAACCGCGCCTGGGCGGACTGGAACCGCGCGTCGTCGCTGGCGCTCTGCGCGACGGCGGGGGCGCCGACGGCGATCAGCGCCAGCGCGGCGCCGGTGGAAACGAGACGGGTGAACATGACAGACGATCCTCTCGATAGCCGCGAATCGGGCGGTGGGAGCGATACGGTTTCGCGAGCGTATCGTTCCTGAACGGCGCCAAATGTCTGGCCAGTCGGCGGATCAGGGGATGGTGACGAAGCTGTCCATCACGCGCTTGCGCCCGGCCTGCTCGAAGTCGATCTCCAGCTTGTTGCCCTCGATCTCGGCGATGTCGCCATAGCCGAACTTCTGGTGGAACACGCGCATGCCCACCGACAGGTCGCTGCGGCCCTTGTTGCCCAGGCTGACCGCGCTGGCGCGGCTTTCGACGACACGGGTCGGCGCGGTGGTGAAGGTCGATGAGGCGCTGGCGGCGCGCTGCCAGCCCGGCCCGCGCCCGGTGCCGCGGCCGACATCGGCGAACGGATCGGCGCGTTCGGACCAGTTGGCGCGCCACAGGCTCTCACCCCCCGACATCGTCGTCTCGGCATCGACATGCTCGGGCGGCAGCTCGCCGACGAAGCGGCTGGGGATGCTGCTGGTCCACTGGCCGTAGATGCGCCGGTTGGCGGCGTGGAAGATGAAGCATTTGCGCCGCGCCCGCGTGATCGCGACATAGGCCAGCCGGCGCTCCTCCTCCAGACTGCGGGTGCCGCCCTCGTCGATCGCGCGCTGCGACGGGAACAGCCCCTCTTCCCAGCCGACCAGGAAGACGGTGTCGTATTCCAGCCCCTTGGCGGCGTGGATCGTCATGATCGTCACCTGCGCCTCGGGCGCCCGGCCTTCATTGTCCATGACCAGCGAGACATGCTCCAGGAACGCGCCGAGCGAGTCATATTCCTCCATCGCGCGGACCAGCTCGGACAGGTTCTCCAGCCGGCCGGCGGCGTCGGCGCTCTTTTCCGCCTGCCACATCGCGGTATAGCCGCTCTCGTCGAGCAGCTGGCGCGCGAGTTCGGCATGCGGCAGCTCGCGCGCGCGGTCGCGCCAGCGCGCGATGTCGCCGATCAGGTTGCCGAGCGCGCGGCGCGCCTGCGGGGTCAGCTCGTCGGTGTCGAGGATCCGCGCCGCCGCCACCGTCAGCGGTGCGCGTTCGGCGCGGGCGAGCTGGTGGATCTTGGCGATCGCCTTGTCGCCCAGCCCGCGCTTGGGGACGTTGACGATGCGTTCGAAGGCCAGGTCGTCCGACGGCTGGTTGACGATGCGCAGATAGGCGAGCGCGTCGCGGATCTCGGCACGTTCGTAGAAGCGGAAGCCGCCGACGATGCGGTACGGCATGCCGATCGCGATGAAGCGGTCCTCGAACTCGCGGGTCTGGTGCTGGGCGCGGACCAGGATCGCGACGTCGTTCAGGCTGGTGCCTTCGCGGCGTGCCGCTTCGATCTCGTCGCCCACCCGCCGCGCCTCTTCGGGGCCGTCCCAGACGCCGATCACGCGGACCTTCTCGCCGACGTCGATCTCGGTCCACAGCGTCTTGCCCAGCCGGCCGCTATTCTGCGCGATCACCCCCGATGCCGCGCCCAGGATATGCGGGGTCGACCGGTAATTCTGCTCCAGCCGGATCACCGTCGCGCCGGGAAAGTCCTTCTCGAACTTCAGGATGTTCTCGACCTGGGCACCGCGCCAGGAATAGATCGACTGATCGTCGTCGCCGACGCAGGCGATGTTGCGCCGCTCCTGCGCCAGCAGCCGCAGCCAGAGATATTGGACGCTGTTGGTGTCCTGATATTCGTCGACCATGATGTAGCGGAAGCGCTGCTGGTACAGCTGCAGCACGTCGCGATGCGTCTTTAGGATCGTCAGCATGTGCAGCAGCAGGTCGCCGAAGTCGCACGCGTTCAGCGCGCGCAGCCGCTCCTGATATTGCGCGTACAGCTCGCCGCCGCGACCGTTGCCATAGCGTTCGCTTTCGCCGGCATCGATGTCGGCGGGGACCAGCCCCTTGTTCTTCCAATCGTCGATCAGCCCGGCCAGGCTGCGCGCAGGAAAGCGCTTCTCGTCGAGATCGGCGGCCAGGATCAGCTGCTTCAGCAGCCGCAGCTGGTCGTCGGTGTCGAGGATCGTGAAATTGGCCTGGAGCCCGACCAGCTCGGCATGGCGGCGCAGCATCTTGGCGCCGATCGCATGGAAGGTGCCAAGCCAGGGCATCCCCTCGACTGCGTCGCCGACCAGCCGGCCGACGCGTTCGCGCATCTCGCGCGCGGCCTTGTTGGTGAAGGTCACCGACAGGATCTCGGACGGATACGCCTTGCGCGTCCACAGCAGGTGCGCCAGCCTGGCGGTCAGCGCCGCGGTCTTGCCGGTGCCAGCGCCGGCCAGCATCAGCACCGGCCCTTCAGTGGTAAGGACCGCTTCGCGCTGAGGCGCGTTTAGCCCCCTCAGATAGGGGGGATCGGCGGGCAGGGCGGTGGCGGATTGGGTCACCGGTGAACAGGTAGGGAACGACGCCGGCAAGAGCAAGTTCGTCGAAGGCCGCTTCCCCAGCGGGTTACGGGGCGCCGGCGCAAGTGTCATCAAACCGTCATCGAACCGCGCGAGAGGTTGGGCATCATGGCAACCACAGCATTGGCAGGCGGCGAGTCGACCTCGCACGTCCGCGGACCGCGGCTCGACCAGCCGCTCCATCCCGCCGGCCGCTGGGTGTTCCTGGCGCTGCTGCTCGGCGGGCTGGCCTATGCCGGGGTCAGCATCCTCGCCGACACCAACGAGGTCGGCGAAACGCTGGCGCTGGGGGTGTTCCTGTTCCTCGGCGTGGCGCTGGTGATCGCGCTGGGGTTCGAATTCGTCAACGGGTTCCACGACACCGCCAACGCGGTCGCGACCGTGATCTACACTCATTCGATGCCGGCGCCGCTGGCGGTGGTGTGGTCGGGGACGTTCAACTTCCTCGGCGTGATGTTCTCGTCGGGGGCGGTCGCCTATTCGATCATCACGCTGCTGCCGGTCGACCTGATCCTGCACGTCGGCAGCGCGGGCGGGTTCGCGATGATCTTCGCGCTCTTGCTGGCGGCGGTGATCTGGAACCTCGCCACCTGGTATGTCGGGCTGCCCAATTCGTCGAGCCACGCGCTGATCGGGTCGATCCTGGGGGTGGGCCTGGCCAACCAGCTGATCGCGGCGGGCGGGCGCGGCACCGCCGGGGTCGAATGGGGCCAGGCCGAAAAGGTGCTCAGCGGGCTGCTGATGGCGCCGGTGATCGGCTTCGTCGGATCGCTGGTGCTGCTGATCGTGATGAAGCGGATACTGCGCAATCCGAAGCTGTATCGCGAGCCGCAGGGCAACGCGCCGCCGCCCAAGGGCATCCGCGCGCTGCTGATCGCGACGTGCACCGCGGTCAGCTTCGCGCATGGCGGCAATGACGGGCAGAAGGGCATGGGGCTCATCATGCTGATCCTGATCGGCTGCGCGCCGACCGCCTATGCGCTCAACCGGACGATGCCCGACGCGGCCACCCCCGCCTTCGTCCGCACCGCCGGCGCCTCGGCGACCGCGTTCGCGGCGCACGGCAGCGGCACCGCGTACAGCGTCGACCAGGCGCGCGGGGTGCTGACCCGCGCGCTCCAGACCAAGCAGGTCGACCGCGCGCCGGTCTATGACGGGCTGGCGACGCTGTCGCGCGACGTGTCGGCGCGGATCGGCGGCTATGGCTCGCTCGGTCGGGTCCCCGCCGCGGCGACCCCGAACCTGCGCAACGACATGTACCTGGTGCTCGACACCAGCCGGCTGGTGATCGCCGACAAGGGCGCGCAGGGGCGGCTGTCGGCGAACGAGGTCGCGACCTTCAAGCGCTATAACGGCCAGCTCGAACAGGGCACCCGCTTCATCCCGCTCTGGGTGAAGGTGACGGTCGCGCTGGCGCTCGGGCTCGGCACGATGGTCGGGTGGAAGCGGATCGTCGTCACCGTCGGCGAACGCATCGGCAAGACCCACCTGACCTATGGCATGGGCGCGTCGGCGGAGGCGATGGCGGCGGTGACGATCCTGCTCGCCGAACGCTTCGGGCTGCCGGTCTCGACCACCCACATCCTGTCCTCGGGCGTCGCCGGCGCCTCGGTCGCCAACGGCGCCGGGCTGCAGATGCGCACCGTTCGCAACATGATGCTCGCCTGGGTGATGACGCTGCCGGTCGCGATGCTGCTGTCGGGCGGGCTGTACTGGCTGTTGCTGACGATCGTCCGCGCCGCCGGCTTCTGACGCCGCTTCCGGAAAAAATCGGGGCAGCCCCAGTGGGACTGCCCCGTAGTTCAGGGAGGAGCCGGCCGACGGGGGAGACGGCCGGATCGACCGATGCTCAAGGGGGAAGGAGCATCGGGTGCAGCCGGACTAGGGCCGGAATGTTGCAGGAAGATGTCCGCCGGTTGCAATTTGATGGCTGATCGCGTCACAGCCTGCGCATGACCCAGCCGTCGCCGCGCCGCATCCTGACCGCCAGCCTGGTCGGCACCGCGGTCGAATTCTACGATTTCTACATCTACGCGACCGCCGCCGCGCTCGTCTTCGGGCCGCTGTTCTTCCCCGCCGAGAGCGCCAGCGCGCAATTGCTGGCGAGCTATGCCAGCTTCGGCCTGGCGTTCGTCGCGCGGCCGGTCGGCGCGGCGCTGTTCGGCCATTTCGGCGACCGGGTCGGGCGCAAGTCGACATTGGTCGCCAGCCTGCTGCTGATGGGCGCCTCGACGGTCGGCATCGGCTTCCTGCCGACCTATGCAGAGGTCGGCTGGCTCGCCCCGCTGCTGCTATGCCTGTTGCGGCTGGGGCAGGGGGTGGGGCTGGGCGGCGAATGGGGCGGGGCGGCGCTGCTCGCGGTCGAGAACGCGCCCGCGCATCGCCGCAACGCCTGGGGCATGTTCCCGCCGCTCGGCGCGCCGGTCGGCTTCCTGGCCGCCAATGGTCTGTTCCTGGTCCTGGGGCTGCTGCTCGACGAGGCGCAGTTCCGCGCCTGGGGCTGGCGGCTGCCGTTCCTGGGCAGCGCGGTGCTGGTCGTGCTCGGCCTGTGGGTGCGGCTGAAGCTGACCGAAACCCCCGCCTTCGTGGCCGCCGCGGCCGCCGCGCCGCCGCCGCGGGTGCCGTTCGCGGTGCTGATGCGCGACCATCTGCGCGCGGTGCTGGCGGGTACCTTCGGGGTGATCGCGTGCTTCGCGCTCTTCTACCTCGCGACCGCCTTCGCCCTCGGCTACGGCACCGCGACGCTCGGCTATGATCGCCAGGCGTTCCTCGCGGTCGAGCTGGTCGCGATCCTGTTCCTTGCCGCCGGGATCGTCGTCGCCAGCGTCGCCGCGGACCGGGTCGGCGCGGGGCGGATGCTCGGCCTGGGCTTTGTCGGCTGCATCCTGGCCGGGCTGGCGATGGGGCCGCTGCTCGGCGGCGGGTCGCTGCTGCTGGTCTTCGCCTGGCTGGCGCCGGCGCTGTTCGTGATGGGCTTCGCCTATGGACCGCTCGGCGGCTGGCTGCCTTCGCTGTTCCCGGCCGGCGTGCGCTACACCGGCGTCTCGGTGACCTTCAACCTCGGCGGGATCGTCGGCGGCGCGCTGGCGCCGATCGCGGCGGAGGCGCTGGCGGCGCGCGGGGGCGTGGCGCTGGTCGGCCTCTATTTGGTCGCTGCCGGGCTGCTCAGCCTCGCCGGGCTCGCGCTGGTCGGGCGAGGCAAGGCGTAGCCGCTTCGGACGCTAGTCGCCGTCGCGGCGCAGCAGGGTCAGCCGCGCCTTGCCGTGGATGCGGCTGGTATCCACCGCAAAACCCGCGACATCGACCGCGTCGGGCTTGGCGGTCTCGATGCTGACCCACGTCGCCGCGCCGATCCAGCCGAGCCGCGCCAGCTTGTCGAGCGCCACCGCGCCCGCGCCGGTGCCATAGGGCGGGT
>Ga0160428_1002400_pt1 | contig 11443 bp, 7 predicted proteins | sample SolpanmetagenomM_FD_108198 | JGI IMG/M metagenome (GOLD analysis project Ga0160428, IMG submission 108198) | Solar panel surface microbial communities from Lawrence Berkeley National Laboratory, California, USA - M | ecosystem: Engineered > Built environment > Solar panel > Unclassified ...
CAAGGGTGCCGCCCACCACCGCCCATTGGTAGCTGGTGCCCTGCGGGTTGAGGATGGTGTAGGTAACGCCCGTGCTGGTGGGGCACACCGACTGCGGCCCCGTGATGGCGTCGGCGGCCGGCGGTGGCAGCACCGCCACCGTCACCTGCGCCGTGCTGGGGCAGGCCCCCGGAAGCTGGCTAGTAATGGTGTAGGTAGTGGTTTGGGTAGGGTTCACCACAAAGGGCCCGGTGCCGGTCGCCGGCCCGCCCGTGATGGTGTAGGTCGAGCCCGCGCCGCTGACCGTGAGCGTAGTACTGCTGCCGGCGCAAATAGTGAGGTTGCCTGTGACGGTGAGCGGCACCTGGTTGAGGCGCACGCTCACCGTGTTGCTGTTGCGGTTCGCCGTGAGTAGGTCCAGGTCGCCGTCGCCGTCCACGTCGCCTACCACCACGCTAAAGGGACCGCTGCCCACGGCGGGGTCGCAGCCGGCGGTAAAGATGCCATGGCCGTCGTTGAAGCGCACGCTCACGGTATTGCTGGTGAAGTTCGCCGTGAGCAGGTCTAGGTCGCCGTCGCCGTCCACGTCGCCCACCGCCACACTGATGGGCTCGCTGCCTACGGCGGGCTCGGAGCCGGCGGTAAAGGTACCCCGGCCGTCGTTGAGGCGCACGCTCACCGTTCCGGCATTCCAGTTGGCGGTGAGCAGGTCCAGGTCGCCGTCGCCGTCCACATCGCCCACCACTATACTGGCGGGACGGCTGCCTACGGCGAGGTCGGAGCCAGTGGTAAAGGTGCCCCGGCCGTCGTTGAGGCGCACGCTCAACGTGCCGCCCGTAGGACTGCTCCCGGCGTTGGCAGTGAGCAGGTCCAGGTCGCCGTCGCCGTCCACGTCGCCCACCACCACGCTTTCTGGATAGCCACCCACGGCGGGGTCCGAGCCAGCGGTAAAGGTGCCATGGCCGTCGTTGAGGCGCACGTTCACCGTGCCGTTGCTGTTAAAATTGGCCGTAAGCAGGTCCAGGTCGCCGTCGCCGTCCACATCGCCCACCGTCATGCTGATGGGCTCTCTGCCCACGACGGAGTTGGAGCCAGCGGTAAAGGTGCCATGGCCGTCGTTGAGGCGCACGCTCACTGTTTTATTAGCGCCTGAATTGTGCGTGTTGGGAGAGTCCTCGGTGAGCAGGTCCAGGTCGCCGTCGCCGTCCACGTCGCCCAACACCACACTTCTGGGAGTGCCCTCTACGGCGACGTCGGAGCCAGAGGAAAAGTTGCCCTGGCCATCGTTGAGGCGCACGCTCACCGTGCCGGCACTCCAGTTGGCGGTGAGCAGGTCCAGGTCGCCGTCACCGTCCACGTCGCCCACCGCCACGCTTTCTGGATAGTCACCCACGGCGGGGTCCGAGCCAGCGGTAAAGGTGCCGCCCCCGGCCCGGCTCACGGCCGTGGTAAACTGGTAGACGACGGGGCTGGCCGCCGCTCCATCGGCGGCGTGTACGCTGGCCGGAATGCTGACGCTCACCAGCTCGCCGGGCCGAAAGTTGCCCCCGGTGGGCGTGCGCGTGGCCGTCGTACCGCTCACGGCCGTCGTGCTCGTCCGCAGCCCCTGGTACTGGCTGCCGAACACGCGGATGGTGGCGGCCGAGGCGGCCGTCGGGGCCTGGTCGAAGGTGACGGCCACGGCCGTGCTCACGGCGGCCGTCAGGGCGTTGCGCCCCGGGCGTAGGGCGGTGACTTGCAAGGAGGCCTTGACCCCGAAAGCGCCGCGCCAGTAGGGGGAGAAGGCCCCGTCGCTGGGGGACGTAGCGGGGCCGATGCTGGCCCCAGCGGCGAGCGGCTGCCCGCCTTGCCGGAGGGCGGTACTCGGGCGTTGGGCCCGGTACCCGCGCACCGGGTAGGTGCCCGCCGCCAGGCTGGGTAGTTGCGGCAAGAAGCAGCCTGCCCCGTTGGCCAGGCTTTGCCGGCAGGCCGCCGGCGTGCCAGCGGATGCGGCCAGGTTAATAGGATCGCGGCCGTTAGGGGCAAGGCCGCGGTTGCGGGCAAAGGTCCGGCTCTCCCCCAGCGGCTGATCGCTATAGCGGCCGCCGGTCCCTGGGCGGCCGGGGGTTTCGCCGCGAGCGCTGGGCCCGGCCCCCACGGTTCCGGCCGAATGGAGCATTTTCGGCTGGTCGACGAAGGCCGTGACCTCGCCACCCGGGCCCGCCGCCCCCGTGGCTCGCCGCGGCAGGCTGGGGGTACCAGCGCGGGCCAGCAGGATCAGCAGGGTCAGCAGGCCGGTCAGAGCCAGCCGGGGGCAGCCGTTACCAGGAGCTAGTAGCATAGCAAGAAGGAGTTAGGACGCAGAAAAGACCTACGCTGCTGGCAAATAAACTACCCGGTGGCGTTAGAGCCGCCGCAACCGGAGTCAGGCGCGGTCAAAGGTGCTGCTGAAGGCTGGGGCCGAGGAAACTGCATCGCCTGCCGCCCGCTACGGCGCCGTAGCGGGCGACGGCCCCTGGTGGAGGTATTTGCGCCCCCTACTCACCCAGTCTGAACCTGATTGAGCGACTGTGGGAGTTTTGGCGCCAGAAAATTATTGCCCCTGTTTCTGCCGCACCGAAAGTCAGTTTTGCCAAGTTGGGCGCGGCTTCTTCTCCTGGCTCAACGAGTTTAAGCAAGAACTCCCGTCCTTGATAACCCGGCGCTTCCACCTGCTCGATTCTCAACTCACTACCGCATAGAACTGCCTAGTTTAGTGGGTCATTTTGCCAACAAGCTGTCTGCGCTGCTTTCGCGTTCCCGAGCACCAATCGCTAGGCAGCCGCTGTCCCATTGGCCGCTTATATTGACAGTATACGTATTATGCTTTTTATACCTCATTTGATTATAAGCCAACTCATTACACTTAATACCATACAGACGTGCGTAAACCATCCACGGCCGCCTGGGCCTGGGCGAAGCGCTCGGCGGGCGGCCCGCTGATTTCGGCAAACGGCCAGCCGCGCTGCACTAGCTCGGCCCGGTATAGCTCATAAAATTGCCAGCGCTGGGCCGGGTTAGGGTGTTCGCGCAGCGGGTCGGGCGTCCAGGGCAGGTCGGGGGCTAGCAGCAGCGTAAGGGCATAGCGCGGGCGCGCCAGCTCGGCCAGCACCCACCCAGGGCAAGTGCCAAAGGCGTTTTCGGCCCATATTTTTATGACCAGCAAGTCGGTATCGCAAAAAAGCAGGTCCGGGGCTCGGCTGGCGGCGGCTTTTTCGGCGGCCAGCTGGCCGTAGGCAATGGCTTCGAGGTCGGGCAGCGTATAGCGAGGGCCGTGCGTTTCGAGGTAATGGCGCGCGTATTCGGACACAAACTCGGTGGCGTAGTGGGCGGCCAGCTGCGCCGCCAGCGTGCTTTTGCCCGCCGATTCGGGGCCGGTGAGGGAGATGCGCACTGGGATTATAACTCAGGATGAGGCAATTTCACTACTTGGGCTGGCTGCCGAAACCAGAGCAGCCGTACGCACCTCGCGCAGCCACTGCCAGTAGCCGTAGGCGGCCAGCGCAAGGTATACGGCGTAGAGCAAGCTCGTGAGCACCAGGCCCCGGTGCCAGTACATGCCCACGTACACGACATCGACGGCCAGCCAAAGCACCCAGTTTTCGAGCTTGCGGCGCGAGAGCTGGTACTGGGCCACGAGGCTCACGGCGGTGGTGGCGCTGTCGTAGTAGGGCAACGCCGCATCGGTGTAGCGCGCAAATAGGTAGCCCGCCCCCACCGCGTAGAGCAGCCCAGCCCCCCCCAACACCGCCCACAGCCCAGCCGAGGTGCGCGTGATGGGCAGCGTAACGGTCGCCGCGGGGGCTTCGGGGTGCGGGCCGGCGGGGGCGGCTTGGCGCTGCCGCCGCAGCCAGGCCCACCAGCCGTAGCCAGCCAGCCCAATAAAGGCGACCTGCAAGCCCGCATCGGAGTAGAGCCGCGCCCGCCCAAACACCAGCAGGTAGAGCCCACAGCTGATGATGGCTACCGGGAAGTTCCAGATGCTGCTGCGCGCCGCCAGCCACACGCACACAATGCCTGTGAGCACGCCGGCTACTTCGAGCGGGTCGGTGGCGCGCACGGCGGCCAGGATGTCGGTGGGCAGGCTAGCAAGGTCGAGCAGCAACATGGGGCAAGAGAAAAGCCGCGCAAGGTAGCCGCCGGCCAGGGTACTTTTGCCCCATGCTGCCCGAACTAACCGCCACCGCCCTGCACGCCCGCCTCGCGGCCGGCGAGGCCATTCAGCTCGTCGATGTGCGCGAGCAAATGGAAGTTGACTATTGCCGCCTGCCTGGCAGTGTGCACATTCCGCTGGGTGAGGTGCCACGCCGCGCCGCCGAAATCAACCCCGCCGGGCCGGTGGTACTCATCTGCCACCACGGCGTACGCTCGGCCCAGGCCCTGGGCTACTTGCAGCACCGGCTGGGCTACCAAAATTTGCTTAACTTGAAAGGCGGCATCGACGCCTGGAGCCGCGACGTAGACCCTAGCGTACCCGTTTATTAGGGATTGGTGCGTGGTGCTTGGTGCTTGGGTTGTTCTAGCAAGTCGTGCATCACGCACCAATCCCCAAGCACCACGCACCAATCCCCACGCACCAAGCACCACGCACCATGAGCACTCCCACCCTTGCCGACCGCTTGGCCCTGCGCGAGCGGCCCAACGGCTGGCCGCTGATGCACCAGGCCTGGGGCGACCTGCTATTTATGCACTGGCCGGTGCCGGCCGAAGTCATTCAGCCACACCTGCCCCCGCGCTTGCAGGTCGATACCTACGATGGCCACGCCTGGCTAGCCGTGGTGCCGTTTCGGATGTGGGATGTGCGCAGCCGCGTAACGCCGCCCGTGCCCGGCGTGCGCGAGTTTTTGGAGCTGAACGTGCGCACCTACGTGCACCTCGACGGCGTGCCGGGCGTGTGGTTTTTCTCGCTCGACGCCACCAACGCGCTGGCCGTGTGGGCGGCGCGCACTTTTTTTCACCTGCCTTATTTCCGGGCGCGGCTTCAGCTGGCCCGGCCGGCTCCCGGGCACTTGCACTACGCCGGCCACCGCGTGCACAACGGCGCCCCCGCGGCCGAATTTAGCGCCACCTGGGAGCTGGGCGAGGCCCTGCCGCCCAGCGAACCGGGCTCGCTGGCCTTCTTTCTGACCGAGCGCTACGCCCTGTACGCGGCGGGCGGGCAGGGCGAAAAGCTGTACCGCGGTCGCATTATACACCAGCCGTGGCCGCTGCGCAGCGCGCATTTACTTGATTACCACTCTAATTTGGTGGAAAGCCACGGCCTACCTACGCCGATGGGCGAGCCCGTGCTGCACGCAGGCGGCCCGCTCCAGGTAGACCTCTGGCCCCTACGCCGGGTGTAAGTTTGGCCTTGGTTAAAAGTTTGGTCCAAAGGTTAATTGGCGGGCTTGTCAACCGCCACTTTTTACACGGCCATAGGCACCGACAGCACATTCTCACCGCAGAAAACCTGCATCTAGCGCATTCAGGCGGGCATTTGCGAAGTTGAAATACAGTTTTCTCATCGCGCAGACAGGGTTAATTGCACTTTGATTACTGAACAAGTTTTCTGTACCAAATCCGCCTGCTTTCCGCCCAGTTCGCTAGCTCCTGAGTAGTCAGGCAAGTTGTGCAATAAAACGGAGATTTTGCTGAACAGACCGCGCTGACAACCCTTACAGGGGAGTTGCGAGCGGGTGGGTGCCCCGGGTGGCAGTACCTTGCTTCCCTGCTGTTCTCCCTTTTACCAGCCTGCTAAAGGGCGAAAGCCCCGACGAAGCGCCCTGACGGTACGTAGGTAAGCGTTTTCACCGAACAGGCCCGGGGAAGGATAGCTGTTCTGCTTCCCGCACGCCCTTGCTTGTTAGGTATTTCTTTTGTGAATGAACTCTACTATGCGCTTTTTATTCGTTCGAGTGCTGCTGCTCGTCAGCACTAGCACGTTGTTGCCGGGCTGTGCGCAGCGCAGCTTTCAGGGCCAGACGCTGGACCCGGCCGCGGTGGCCACCCACCGCACGGTCGCCATTCTGCCCTTCGCCGTGGAGCTGGTACGGCTGGGCGACATGAAATTGGGGGTGCACGCCGGCTGGTGGTCCGACAGCGCAGTCGACGGCAGACTACGGACCAAGCGCCAGCAGCTGGGCTACCAGCTGCAAGCGGCGCTACAGGCCGCGCTGCTGCGCCAGCAGGTGCCGCCCGCCCCGACGGTGGCGTTTCAGAACCCGGACGAAACTAACCAACGCCTGGCCCGCGCCGGCATCCCCTACGACAGCCTGGCCACCTGCTCGCTGCCGCAGGTGCGCGCGGCCCTCGGGGTCGACGCCCTGCTGGTGGGGCACACCAGCCTGGACCAAATGCTACCCGCCAGCCTCAGCCTCGCCGTGTTTGTGTTCAGCGACCACGCCAACCCCTTGGCGGAGAACACGGTGCGCACCCACCTCGAACTCTATGACACCCAGAGCGAGCAGCTCGTGTGGCAGTTCGACCACGAGCTGCGCGGCAAGCTGAGCGTCCGCCCAGGGGCGCTGGCCAAGAAGCTCGTGCGCACGATGCGGGGCACCTTTCCGTATCTGAAGCAGTAAAGCAGGCCGGCGTGGTAGCGGCGGTAGGCTGGAAGGTTGCTCGCGGGCTAGTACCTTGTCCCAACTGACTGCGCAACCCGTTAGCACATAGGGCCGAATTTACGCCAGTAAGCAGGCTTCGTTGGCCGTAACATAGCAATAAGGTAGTATCCCGGTTAACTTTTGGACCAAACTTTTAACCGAGGGCACTGTGGAAATTAAAGATTATGAGTTAGAAATTCAACCGCCCGCTCGGCACAAGCTGATTTTTAATTTCTAATTCATAATTTTTAACTCCCCCAGTGGCCGCTTTCCGCCTCCCGCCTCTTCCCGACCTGCCGGTAGTAGCCGCCTTACCCGAGCTGCTGGCCGCGCTCGCAGCCAGCCCGCGCGCAGTGCTCGAAGCCCCACCCGGCGCGGGCAAAACCACCGTGGTGCCGCTGGCCCTGCTAGCCGCCGAGTGGCGCCCGGCCAGCCAGAAAATACTGGTGCTGGAGCCACGCCAGCTAGCCGCTCGGGCCGCCGCCGCCCGGCTCGCCCAGCTGCTTGGCGAGCCCGTGGGCCGCACCGTGGGCTACCGCGTGCGCCTCGACAGTAAGGTGTCGCAAGAAACCCGTATCGAGGTTATTACGGAGGGAATTCTCACGCGCATGATCCAGGACGACCCTGCGCTGGAAGATGTGGCCTGCGTGGTATTTGATGAGTTTCACGAGCGCAGCCTGAACGCCGACCTCAGCCTGGCGCTGGCCCTCGATGCCCAGGCGGTACTGCGCCCCGAGCTGCGCCTCGTGCTGATGTCGGCCACACTCGAAGCCCAGCGGCTGGGCCAGTGGCTGCCCGCGTTGGTGGTATCGTCGGCCGGTTTTTTATTTCCCATCGAAACGCGCTACCTCGACCCGCGCCGCGCCGCTAGCCTCCCCCACAAGCCCAGCGAGCGGCTGGCCGAGCTGGTGCCCGGCCAAGTGCGCGAGGCACTGGCGGCGCACGCCGGCGACGTGCTCGTGTTTTTACCGGGCGTGGCCGATTTGCAGCGCGTGGGCCGCCGGCTCGACGACAGCTTGCCCCCCGCTACTACCCTGCACCTGCTGCACGGCGAGCTGCCCCTCGAAGCCCAGGACGCCGCCCTGCGCCCCGCGCCGGCTGGCCAGCGCAAGGTCATTTTGGCCACCAACATCGCCGAAACCAGCCTTACCATCGAGGGTGTGCGGGTGGTGATTGATGGCGGCTTTGCGCGGGTGCCGCGCTTTGTGCCGCGCACCGGCTTCACTACCTTGGAGACGGTGCCGGTGGCCCGCGCCGCGGCCGACCAGCGCCGGGGCCGCGCCGGGCGCCTCGCCCCCGGCACCTGCTACCGCCTCTGGACCGAGGCCGAGCAGCACCAGCTACCCGCCCACCGCCCCCCCGAAATCCACACCCCCGACCTCAGCGGCCTGGTACTGGAGCTGGCCCTGTGGGGTACCTCCGACCCCGCTAGCCTGCGCTGGCTCGACGTGCCACCCGCCGCCGCTGTGGCCCAGGCCCGGACGCTTTTACTGCGCTTGGGCGCAGTAAAAGCCAATGAGCAGGTACCAGTAAGCAGGGAACAAGTAGTAGAGGATCACTCCTCATTGCTCACCGCTCATTATTCATTACCTACTCCCCACGGCCGCCAGCTCGCTAAGCTGGGCTTGCCCCCGCGCCTGGGCCACTTGGTGGTGCGCGGTACCGAGCTGGGCTACGGGCCCGCCGCCGCCGCGCTCGCGGCCCTGCTGGCCGAGCGCGATTTGCTACGCTGGGCCACTCCCAACGACCCGCGCCCGCTACCGCCCGACCTGCGCCTGCGCCTCGAAGCCCTGGCCAGCGGCCGGCCGCCACTGCCCGGGCTGGCGCTGCACCACGCCACCTGGCAGCGCGTGCGCGACGTGGCCCGCCACCTGCAAAGCCGCCAGGACCGGGCCGCCCCGGCGGCTACCGCTAGCCTCACCAGCGCGCCCATCGGCCTGCTCACGGCGCTCGCCTACCCCGACCGCCTCGCCCAGCGCGAGGCGCCCGACCGGCTGCGCCTCGTCACGGGCCAGCGCGTGAGCTTGCGCACGGAGGACGTGGACCCGCAAGCCACGTTTTTTGCGGTGGCTTACCTGGCTGGCACGGCGGCCGCACCCCGCGCCACGCTGGCCGCGCCGCTCGAGCTAGCCGAGCTAGAAACTGCCTTTGCCGAGCAGCTCACCACTACCGACGAAGTACGCTACGACCCCACCGCCCAGCGTGTAGTAGGGCGCCGCGTACGCCGGCTAGGGGCCTTGCTGCTTTCCGAAAAGCCCATCGGCCAGCCCGACGCGGCCCTCACCGCGCAGGCGCTGCTGGGGTACTTGCAGGAGGCTGGCCTGGGCAAACTAAGCTGGACCAACGGTGCCCAGCAGCTACGCGAGCGGCTGTCCTTTTTGCACCAGCTGGTGGGTGGCGAGCAGTGGCCGTCGTTTGCTGAGGAGGCATTGCTGGCCGACTTGCCCACCTGGCTGGAGCCGCACCTGGCTGGCCTCAAAAGCCTCGATCAGGTGCAGCGCCTCGACCTGGTGGAGCCGCTGCTGGCGCGGCTGCCCGGCGGCTGGGCCCAGCGGCAGGAGCTAGACCGGCTAGCCCCCGCCGCGCTCGAAGTGCCCAGCGGCTCGCACGTCACGCTTGATTACAGCGACCCTACCACGCCGGTGCTCGCCGTGAAGCTGCAAGAATTATTTGGCCTCACCGAAACGCCGACCGTAGCCGGGGGCCGCGTACCGCTGCTGCTGCACTTGCTTTCACCCGGCGGCCGGCCCGCCCAGGTAACGCGCGACTTGCACTCGTTTTGGGAGAAAGGGTATTTTGAGGTACGCAAAGACCTGAAAGGCAGGTACCCACGCCACCCGTGGCCCGATAAACCAATGGAACACATCCCAACCAAGCTCACCAAAAAGCGCCTCGGAACGTCCTAGAAATGGCTAGTCAAGCACAAGAAGTTCATTGAGTAGTACAAGAAAAAATAGGTGGGCACAAAAAAGCGACGGCGTTTAGCTAGACACCGTCGCTTTTTTGGGTGCTGGTCCGTATCGCAGAAGTAAGAACTATGAAGCGACTAGCTAGTCCTGCTGAACGCCGGCAAGCAGGACGTTTCGAGATGATTTCCCGGATTCCTTAAACAGCTTCACTAAGCGAATGCCACGGGTGCCTGACTCCCAGCGGGGTTTTTGCCCACATCTGCCCTACTAGCCGGCCAGGTTAGGGCGTGCTGCCGGATTGCGGCGCTTCAGAGGATACTTGGCTGTTGGTGGTGGCGGAATTAGGGCGGATCACCAGCACGTAGGGGAAGGCCGTACGGCGAGCTTCGTAATTAGCTTTTTGGTTGACGATACTCACGGTATACCCTTCGCCTACCAAGCGCTCGCCTTCGCACTGCAAGCAGTTGGTAGGCTCCGACTTGAGCTTGGCCCGCTGCCGTAGCTGGGCGCGCAGCTGGATAATGCACGCGTGCTGCTTGGTTTTATAAACCAGCTCGTAGTAGCCTTTCTGGTTGCTACTACGCAAGCCGACCCAGGCTTGAGCCTGCGCCTCCGGCGTTTCGACCTCGCCGGCGGTCCGGTAGGTCCAGTAAGGGTTCGGGCCATCATGGGCTAGCCAGGTACTAGACTCCAGTAGTTGCAGCACATCGTCGGCCGTAAGGCGGCCCGCCGCAATCTTCTGGTCCAGCGACTCTAGCGGCAGGCACTGCGCCCGTAGCGGCTGGCTAGCTAGCAGGCCGGCAGCCACCACATACAGCACAAAAAGCCTGGGACGTACTTGCATAGCAGCAGAGAAGAAAAAAGGCGAGCGGTTATTTTACCGACACTGTTAGGCCGCCGTAGATAAGCTGCCCGACTTGCGGACCCCCATAGACCTGCACGTTGTTGGTATTGAAGAGATTGGAGGCCCCTACTTCTAGGGTGGTGTGGAGCGTGGGCAAGAGATAATGCACCTGGGCATCTACGCTTTGATAAGCGTTCAGGTGCCCGGCCGCGAAGTTCGACTCGTAGCGATGCCCCTGCGCCCAGTGGTAGTTGAAGCGGTAGCCGAGCTTGCGCGTCAGCTCGCCGAAAGCGCCGACGTTGAACTTGTGCTTAGGCGTGTTATAGAAGGGCACTTCGTCACTGGAATTGAGCAGGACGTTGAGCGAGTAGTTGCCGGTTAGGTTCAGGCCACGGGTAGCCGAGTAGGTAACGCTGGCCAGGGCACCCTGAGTCTGTACCAGCAGGTCGAGGTTGCGGGATACCACCACCACGCGGGTCGGCAGCTGCCGGTCTTGGAAGCCAGTAGAAGCCGCGGCGGTCAGCTGGTCAGGGCTAGGTGAGCTGCCGTCCGTGTTGCTGATGATAGCCTGGGTACTCGCCACGAAATTGCGGTAGCGGCTGTAATAATAGCTCAGGTCAACGACGAGATTTTTGCTCAGCAGGCCCTTGTAGCCCACCTCGTACGAGTTAACTTCTTCCAGCCGCAGGGGCGCAATACGGTAGGCATAGGCTGCCAGGGCCGCCGTGGGGTCGGGGCTGGTTGCTACCTGGGCCAGGTTGCTGGCTAGTGCCGGGCGGTAGCCCTGGTAGCCTTGCCCCACGTTGCCGTGCAATACAAGCGAGTTATAGTCGACAGCTATGTACTGATCGAACTGCGTGGGTGAGCGGAAGGCCCGGCTGTAGGAGGCTCGAAAATTGTGCTGCCGGTCGCTGCCCAGCGAATACACGGCCGAGGCCCGGGGCGAAAACGCGGAATTAAAATTCTTGAAGTTGTCGAGGCGGCCGGCCGCCGCCAGCTTTAGGTGGTCGTCGAGCAGGCTGGCCGTGAGCTGGGCATAGCCACCATACTCATAGTTGCGCACGCCTTTGCCATTGTTGGTATCAAATAGAATACCGCTCTTGTCGAGCCGG
>Ga0160428_1002403_pt1 | contig 11433 bp, 13 predicted proteins | sample SolpanmetagenomM_FD_108198 | JGI IMG/M metagenome (GOLD analysis project Ga0160428, IMG submission 108198) | Solar panel surface microbial communities from Lawrence Berkeley National Laboratory, California, USA - M | ecosystem: Engineered > Built environment > Solar panel > Unclassified ...
TCGGTCATGCGAAAATCGCCGTCGACCTTCTTCATCTGGACCACGACATCGACGAGGATTTTCAACAGCGAGCGTATGTCGTCGCGGGCGAGGTCCGCGCCGCCCTCACTTTCCTTCACGAGTAGCGTCAGTTGCTCGAACGCCAGCTCGGCCGAGTCCGCGTGAATGGTGGTGATCGAGCCGGGATGGCCGCTGTTGACGTTGCGCAGATAGAAGAACGCGGTGCCGTCCCGAAGCTCTTGGAGCAGTATGCGATCGGGCCTCATGCGCAGCGCGCTTTCCAGCAGCTCCTTGGCCGTCACCTTGGCCGTGCCGGTGCCGTCCTTGCTGTAGATCATGTGGACGACGTTCTTGTGCGGCACGACCAGCTCGCGCGTGTCCTCGATCGTCAAAAGACGTTCGTTTTCGGGAATGAGCTGGATCAACCCTTTGGAGAACGTCGTCTTGCCCGAGCCGGTCGCGCCGGAGATGAGAATGTTGAGCCGGCTACGCACGGCCATCTCGAAGAACTCGACATGCCGACCGGCGTGGAGCAGCCCCAGGAGCCGTTCTTCGACCGTGCTGACCCGCTTGCTGGCAACTTTCGTATCCGTGAACAGGCCGCTCGCCTCGAAATCCTGCATCGAGAGCGTCTTCGTCGATGGCTTCCGAACCGTGATCGACACGGTGCCATCCGGCACGACGGGCGGCATGACAAGCTGGACGCGCTCGCCGGTTGGGAACACCGTCGAGCAGATCGGGTTCTCGCGGGTCACATCCTGCGACGTGAAGGCAGCCGCAGCGCGCGCCAGTTGATTGAGCGCATCGAGCGTCAGCTCGTCCTCGCGCTCCCAAGTCCACCCGCCGCGCCGCTCCACGCCGATCACCGTCGGTTCGTTGATGACGACTTCCGTCACCCCTTCATCATCGAGATAGCGGCGCAGCGGGCGCACGGCATGATCGAGGATCGCCGTGTTGCGGAAGGCCGCAACGGTCATCGGAGACCGAGCCCGTAAACCTGCGAGAAGTCGAAATCCTTAGCGACGGTGATCGCCATCTCGGTCCCTTGGTTGACGCGAACGATCGGCCGGATTTGCTGTGTGTCCTGAAGCACTGACGACGTGGTGTCGCCGGGGGTGCGGAACACGGTCGATCCTTGCGGGCTGACCGCCTGACCGGCGATCTGCCCGCCCGCGTCGAGGACGCTGAACAGCAGTGCCGCCCCGAACCGTTGCCAGAAGAACCGATCGATCTTGCCGGTGATGCCGGCGCGGCCAAGAGAGTCCGACGCCGGCGATCCGATGTCGATTGCCACGCCCCGCGGCGTGACGGCCCGCGTCCACATCGCAAACAGCCGGTTCTGCCCGCGCTGCAAGCCGCCCTGATATTCGCCGAACACGCGCGTGCCCTTCTCGAGCAGCACGACCCGGCCGTTGTCCGAATAGATGTCGCGGGGGATCACGCACGTCGTGTAGCCGGGGACGGTGCTGTCCATCGCGGTCTGGAGGGTGCATGGGATGATCGCCCCGGCCGTGACGAGATAGTTGCGATCACCGATCATCCGCGCCGTGGCGGTTCCGATCGCCGAGGTTTGCTTGAGCGTGTAGAGGGCCGTCGCCCTCGGGGCGGCGTTCTCGCCGTCGCCTTGCGCCGCGCCGGCGCTGCCCGCGGCACCCTGACCGCGGCCGATGCTTTGATCCCCGTTAAAGGCGATCAGCGTCGAGCGCCGCGCATTGTCGCGTAGCGAACGCGCTTCGTTCGCACGGCGCTCCGCTTCGGTCGCTTCCCGCGTTTGCTGTTGTGGTGCCGTCGATGAGCCATAGGGGGTGATGGGCTGACCATCGGGGCCGATCGCCGGAACTTGCTCGCTGGCAAGCTGCACCGGCGCGTTCGGATCGCGCGGTGCCGTCGCCAGTGTCGGCGCGATCACCGTATTCGGATCGTAAGGCGCTTCGACCGCGGCGGGTGCTTTCTTCGGTTGGATCGCTTGTTGGTTTCCCGAGCCCGTGACGAGCGTCAGCACCGTGAAGATACCGGCAGCGCCAAGCGCCGCGCCGACGATCACTTTCTTGTTATCCCATTGCGAGGCATTGAGGGACGGGATGCGGCTCGGCCGATCGGCCGCGGGCGTACGATCGATCTCGCCCATGTCGGGCGTCGCATCGACGTCGAATCTCTTGTCGGACACGTCAGTTCTCCGTCGTGCGTTCAACGACTTCCGAGGCCGTGTCCGTCTTGGGATCGCGGCCGTAGAAGTTCGGGCTTTCGTTGTAGATGCACAGCACCACCTTACCCCGGCGCAGGCGCATCTCTTTGTAGACGCCGTGGACGACCACGAACTCGTCGCGCACATCGAACGAGGCCGTCGCCTCGCTGCCGTCCGGATTGACGGTGAAGATGGCGGGGATCTCGCGCTGATTCGGGAAGCGTAGGACCGTAAATTGTCCGTTGTCGCTAACCTCGGAAGGCTGGAGCGCCGTCGAGCCCTGGACCTTGTAATTCAGGTTCCGCTTGCCTTCGAGAACACCAATGTCGAGCGCGGATTTTATTGCGCCGTTCTGCGCGGCGAGGGCGGCCGTGAGCTGCGCGCGCTGCTGCGCGAGACGCGCTTGCACCGCCTCATATTCGGGGTAGCGCAAGCGGACCTTGAAGAACGTCCCAGGAGCGCGCGCACCGGCAACGGCCGAGAGCTCGAATGTGTAGTTGCGCTTGGTGCCTTGGAAATCCGTCACCACGATCAGGTTCGTCGCTCCGGCACGTTCGCGCGGTTTGACGAACAGCGAATTGTCGGCCGGCGCGACCTCCCAAGACACGGTATCGCCCATTGCGACGAACTTGATGACTTCGCCGGGGGCGAACTCGATCTGTGTCGCCGTCCGGAACGCGCTCCGGATTTGGATCACGTTGCCGTCGGTATAATTGACCTCGCGGATGCGGGCGTCGGCGCCGAGCGAACGCGGCGTCTGTTCCGCCAGCGCCGGCAGCGGAGACAGCGCGCCGATCGCCGCGGCCAGGAGCAGAATGGGTTTCATCGCGTCGGAACCTCCGCATCAGCTCGGTAGGACTTCACCTGAAACCCGAGCGGGTTGGCATATCGGCCGGCTTCCGTTTCCGGCTTCGACAGCACATCGAACGTGATCGTCGCGATGGCGGGCGTTTCGATCACCTGCTGGTCGCGCTGCAACCGCTTGACGAAGCGCACCTGGGCGACGTTGGGCGAGATGAAGGCGACGGAGCGGACTGCCACGAAAACCGCGTCGCTGGCGGTGAGCTGGTTTTGCGGTGAGTCCGGATTGTCCTTCTTGTAGAAGGCCGTCCAACGGTTCTGTTCCTCTCGCGTCGAGAGAGCCAGCACCTTGCGGTAAAACTCTTCCCGGGCTTGCGGAATCCACCCCTCGCGTGTCCGCACATAGTCGGCGAGGAAATACTTACGGATCGCCTCGTCATAGGTGATCGACTTATCGCCGCGCAGCCCTTGAGCGACTTCGGTCGCGCCGGTCGATTTATCGACGGTGACGACGTAGGGAACGACGGTCTTGAGCGGCGAAAGCGCCATGACCGATCCGACACTGACGATCGTCAGCGCGCTCGAAACCCCGGCTACGATCCACGCGATACGCCGCGAGCGCGCCGCAGCAACAAACCGATCCCGATCCCAGCTTTCCGCTTCCGCGAAATACGCTTTGAGGTCTTCTTCTTTGTCTTTGACACCGATCGCCATGTCAGCAGCTCGCGTATGAGGTCGGAAGCGCCGCAGTAGGGCCGGCTCCAGGCCCTATGGCGCCGATCGCCGGCACTTTGCCGGCTTGCGACGTGTCCGGCCCTTGCGGGGCCGGTGTCTCGCTCGCTGGCGGGAATAGGTTGGTCGTGGGAGGGGCCGAGGGCGTCGGCGCAGCTTGGGGGCTAGGTGTGCCACGTGGCACACCTACCCCGCCTGACGAGGTTGCCGCCACGGGAGCCGAACGATCTGGGATCGTCGGCAGAATCGTCCCATACAGATTGGCGGGTCGCTTCTGGCGGCCATTGCAGCGCGGAAGCTTGTCGTCCTTCGCTGCCGTAGCGGGCATCGACGGCGTGAGAGACGCGAGGGCGAGAATCGCCAATGCAGAACCGAACTTCATTCCAAACCTCCTGATTAGCTGGTGCGGCGCAGCTCGCCACCGCCGGAGCCACCACCGCCCCCGCCGCCGCCACGACGAGCGGCCCGCCACGCCCTCGCCACGGCCGAAGACGGGGCGTTGGATACCGCCCGCCCTATGATCGGCCCGATATTGCCCGTTGAAGCGTTCGCGAACTGTGTCGCGAGCGACGCGCCACCCCCGCCCAAGCCAGCAGCCATGCTTGGGATTTGGAGGAAGAAGAAGAAACCGAGAGCGTAGAACCCCAGCGCCTTGACGGCCGCGAGGATCAGCGAGTCATTCAACGTGATCGCGTCGATGAAGGCGTCGGCGGTATTGGCGATGAACACAGTCACAAGCAGCGCGAAAGCCACGAGGATTACGTAATTCACAACGCTCCCGAGCCACTGAAAAAAGAACGATCGCGTCGAATCGAATAGCAGCGCCGCAACAAAGACCGGACCAACGGCCGCAAGCAGAGCCAGCGCGAACAAAGCGAACGCGCAAATCGCGAAGCCCAAGGCGGATGCCAGAAGGGCCGCGAGCATGATGACGATGTTGATTATCTCGCTGGCGATAATCTCGTCCCAATTATTGGGGATGCCAGCCCAATTCTCGCCTTCCTCGACGGTATGGGCATGAACAATGTCCTTGATGTTCGCGATGGCACGAACCGCACCTTTCAGGATGCCGTCGAAGAACCCTCCCAGGCCATTAACATCCTGCGCGCCTACCGCGTTCGCGACCTCTCTCGGCAAACCGTTCATGGCCAGCAGCCCGACCGCGGTGCCGTAGAGCGTCGTTACGGCGAAGACGAGCGCCGCGAGCTTCATGCCCCGATATACGAATTCGCGAAATGGATACTCGACAGCCCCGCGCATGATCGCGAGGCCGAGAAGTATGATGTATATGGTCACACCTACACGGAGAGGGCCGGAAATCCATCCGATGACGCCCGCATATGCGGCTATGATCCCTGCTAATGCCCCGTTGAGAGCATTGAACATTTCCGTGTAAATATTAAAGCCCATCACGCGACCCCGGAATGTTCAGGTGGAACTAGATGCCTGCCTCTTTCCGAAGCTTCTGTGTTTCGGCATCATTCGAAATCATTGTTTTTGCGGTGTTCACACTGTTGCAATTGCCAAATACGACGGAGGGCCAGGAAGCAGCGGGCCGTTGCGAAGCCCGCCATGCACCGCAGACTGTCTCCATCTCCGTCAGCTCGTCCCGATGCTCGACGTAGAAGCTGGCGCTCCGCGCAGGCATGTCGGAGCGCAGTTGCGGGTCTGACGAACCCGACTCCTTCGTCCCACATGCAGCGAGCGCCAGCAGGCAGGGGACCGACCAGCGCGCCCAGGTCATGGATTAACTCCAGCCTCGGTCCGCAGCTTATTGGTCTCGGCCTGGTTCAACGCCAAGTGCCGCTGATAGTCAGCCTCGACCTTGGCGCGGCGTTGCAGCTCGATCGCTTGGAGCCCCATCTGATCGTTCATCATCTGCGCCTGTTCGAGCTGTAGGCGGGCCGACATATCGGCGCGCTCCGCGGCCGACGACGCCCCGTTGAGGCGGGTGCGCAGCTCTTCCAGTCCCTCGCGCCGGCTCGTCACCGCGTCGCCGACATTGCTGGCGAGACCTGATGCGACCCCCGCCTGTCGAGCGCCGGCCTCATAAGCTGCGCGCTGCTCTGCCGTGGCGGACTGCGGAACCTTACCAAGCAGCTCCTGATAGACCTCGTTCGCCTTACCGCGCAGGCCACCTACAACGTCGACGTTGCCGTTCACGTAGCCATCAAGGCTGCTAGACGACACGTTACTGGTGCGCAGCACGTCGCTCTTCAGGCGGTTGGCTATGTTGCCAATGTCGGTCGCCTTGTTGAGGTCTTGGTAGAGCTTCTGCGCTTCCTGGATTTGAGCGGCGCCCTGCTGGAGGACCTGCACGCCCTGCCGGACCTGTTCGATCTGCTGGACGATCGACGACGTGTCGATGACCGGAATGCCCTGCGCGTGCGCAGACCCGGCGAGCATGGATGCTGATCCTGCCAGCGCGACGGCGAAAACCTTCAAGCTACGCATTTCCCTTCTCCTTCTCAGCTTGGACGACGACGTTTGTGGAATACCGGGAGCCAGGCCGCGGGATCGGGGCCGAACTCTGCTGCTGCCTCGACGGCGATCAACGTGGTTTCGGCGCGCCCTGACAGGACAGCCAACTCGTCATCGAGTCCGGTCAGGTCCAGCTCGACCACAACGCTGTCATGGCCCTGCTTGACGAGGAACTTGCGCGACTCCGGCGACAATTCCTCACGAATGAGCTGATATTCCGCTTCGGTCAGCGAGAAGCCGTCAACATAGTCGCGGCGCGCGCCCTTCGGATTTGGGAGCATCACCTGGGTTGCGACCTGTTCGAGGATCGAGTGCGCAATATCGCTCTTGAGCGCATCGGCCGGTGACTGTGTGGCGAACACCATCATCGCGTTGCGCTTGCGGTATGTCTTCAGGCCGTCCTGGGCGAAGCCCCGGAACGCCTCGTCCTGTAGCGCCTTCCAGAACTCGTCGATGGCGATGATCGTCCGCTCGCCGGTCAGCATCTTGTCGATGCGATGGAACAGGTAGAGCATCAGCGGTGCGCGGATCTCGGCATTGTCGAGGAAGTCCGTCATGTCGAAACCGATGAACCGCGCATCGAGCGTCATTTCGTCCGCTGCGTTGTCGAACACCCATCCCATCGCACCGCGAGAGGTCCACTTCTCGAGGCGGGCACCGATCCCGCCCGCGTCCGCCATGCCGAGCATGGTCCGCAGCGCGTCGAGCGAGCGATCCTCCCGGGGGAGCCGCATCACCGCCGACACGCCCTCGTCGATCATCCGTTCTTCCTGAACAGTGATCGGGCGCTGCTCGGCACGGACGAGCTGGCGCACCCACAGCGACAGCCATGCGCGATCCTCAGCACTGTTTTCGAGCGCCTTGAGCGGGGCGAAGCCCGTCGGGGTGCCGTTGGCGAGCGTCAGATACGTGCCGCCAGAGGCCAGGACGAAAATCTGCGCACCGCGATCCTTGTCGATGAATATCTGGCGCGCGCCCGTTTTCTCGGCCTGCGCCATGAGGAAGTTGACGATCACCGTCTTGCCCCCGCCGGTGGGGCCGACCACCAGCGTGTGGCCAATGTCGCGTTTGTGGAAGCTGAAGAAGTAGGGGCTGCGCGCGCTCGTCTTCATCAGCGCGATCGCATCGCCCCAGTGATTCCCGACAGGGAGGCCGGCAGGGTAGGTGTGGAACGGTGAGAACGCCGCGAAATTGAGCGACGTGATCGGCGCCGGCCTTGCCCGCCACGCGAAATTGCCGACGAGCTGGCTCCAATAGGCGGCTTCAAGCGCAGCGCCCTCGCGCGCCGCCACCATGCCGGTGTCGGCGAGCGCGGCACGCGCGATCGACAGGTTGTCGCGCAGCCCCTTGAGACTGTCTGAATAGACCGCGAGCGTGAAGTGATGATCGCCCAGGACGAAGCGGTTGGACATGAGATCGTCCGCGGCGTCGACGAGATCGAGCATCTGGCTGACGGCGCGATCGTCGGCATTCTCCATCTGCTTCTGACGAAGACGAAACCGCTCGGACGCCGCGGCGCGGCCGAGGAAGGTGAAGGACTGCGTCAGCACGAACCCGAAATCGACCGCCAGCAGGGATTCGAACTGGCGGGGCGTCGTGAACGCCGGATATTCCCGAATGCCGAAGATGCCGCCGAAGGCGCTGCGATCGGCGTCGCGGACCTCGACCGTCTCGCCCCCGAAGATCACACGCTGCCGATAGAGGGCACTGCCGAGGTGGCCCCGGATGATCGGGACGCGGCGATGCCGGCCCGTCATCACCATTTCCGCGACCTCCATCGTTTCGGAGAACTTGAGGCCATTATGCCCGTAGATCGACAGCCGGCGCGGCGAGCAGCGGTCCAGCAGCTTTTCGAAATCGCGGGCTTTGTCCTCCAGCAGCTCCAGCAGATCGGCATCGACCTGATCGGCCTCCGTCCCTGCCTTCGCCTTGCTCTTGAAGAGCTGGACCAGCTTGTCGGCGCCGTGGATCGCGGGGCGCACCACCAGCGTCACGAAGAAGCGGTTGATGAACATCCGCTCCCGATTCATGCGGGCGAAGTAGGCTGCATCGAGATCACGCGCGAAGCGCGAGCGGAAGTTGCCTCCCGGATATTGTTCGACGCGGGCGCGGACGAGATGCGTCCAGATCGACAGGCGATCGTCGTGCAGGTTGCGAAGCATCCCGTTGAGCTTCGAGTGCCAGTCGTTGAGATCGCGCACATCGGCCGTCTCGAAAGCGCGGCCCTGCAGCTCGAACGTCAGCATGATCGCGCCGGAATCGAGCGCAACCACCTCGTCGTTGACGTGCCGCGCATAGGGCAGGAACTTGGTCGGCAGCACTTCCTTGAGCGCGACCTTCATCGGCACCTGATCGGAGAGGCGGTTTGCCTTAGCCATTGCGGCCGAACCCCTTGCGCTTGATGCCCTTGAGGGGGAGCGGCGTGTAGCTCGACCCGCCCCAATATGCCCGGTTGCGGTTTGCGGCCTTGGTGCGGCCCCACAGGAAAATCAGCCGAAAAGCGTTCACGTCATGCCGCACGATGAGGCGTGAGAGGCCGAACATCACGCCGGCGTTCACCGCGGCATAGACCGGGTTGTTGAACCCGATCAGAATGATGACCGAGGACAGGAGGATGACCACCGCGGCTTCGATCGGGATGCCAGCAAAGAGCGCGGGGCGTGTCACTGCCAGGAACAGCGGGTTGCGCGCCATTGTCTCCCGATCTTCATCCATTCTCGATACTCCACACAACAAAGCGGAAGCGGGGCGAGGACACCCCGCTTCCTACGAGATCAGCCGCCGTTGAGCTGGTCGACGATCCACGGTGCCGAGAAGATCAGCGCGATGCCGATGATGACGGTGACGAGGGCGCCGGTGTTGACGCGGCCGGTCAGCCACCCAAAGCCGGCTGCGATGATCGCGAGGATGGCGACGGTTCGCAGGAGACCGTTGCTCAGAAGGTTCAGCACCGACGTGCCGAAACTCTCAAGATTGGTCTGTGCAAACGCCGGTTCGGCCGACAGCAGCGATGCCAGCGCCACCAAGCCGAACATCGACAGCAGGTTGCCAACCTTGCGCTGGCGCGGCGTCATCGCCTCGACCCGCTTGGTGACGCGCGATCGGAGGGCGAGCGCCGGCCCACCGATCGAAGATACGAGATTCATCTGTCTTCTCCTTCTCGGGCGAGACGCGCTCGCTCATAATCCGCCCTCGCAAACACGTCCCACGATGGCGGCGGTGGGGGTGGCGCAGCGTGACGCTGCCCCGACGCGGACGTGTTTTCTGCCACCAGCTCGGCGAGCTGCGCTGCCGCGCTCGCCGGGCCGGAATCGTTTGAGCTGGAGAAGGCGGCCACCTTGACCGCTACAGGCTGGATGCCGTCGGATATGCCGGCGTTGCCGACCACCCTCCCGACATAGCCGTTGGAGAAGCCACGCGACTGCGACCCGGTGTTATACATGGATAGAGCGACGCGGAGCGCGCGCTGGGGGTGCAGGCCCTCACGCACGCTGCGATAGTTGCCGGAGATCACCGCCCCGGCCGCGGCGATGTTCGTGCAGGGTTCGAACACCGTGTCCCACGTCAGGCCGAGCGCCTTCATGTTGCGGGAGTTGATCTGGCCGAGACCTAGATCGACCGAATAACCCCTGGCGACGTAGAAGCGCGCGACCTTGATCGCCTGCGCCACGCTCGCCGGCTGCGCGACGCTCCGGCCGAGCCCGTTGACGCCGATCGCCAGCTCGTTGCCGCGGCTTTCCGTCTGGACGATCGCCGCGATTGTCTCGGGTGCTACATTCGGCGCGCATTGCGCCGCGAGACCCATGACGACAGCGGCGGGGAGCGTCATTACCGCTCCAAGGTACTTGAGCCGAGGGGCGGTCCCGGCTGCGCTGTCGCATCAGCTTGAGTGACCTGCTCGCTCGTCGGCACTGTGTACCGATTTCGGGTGCCATCGGTCATGGTCATTACGACGTAACCGGGGCGCCCGTTCTTCGGCTTCGTGTAGTCCGCCTTGCGAACCCCGCCCGCGCTACAGGTGGGAAAGCCGCCACCCAGGCCGAGATGCGTGATGAGCTTGCGGATCGGCGGGACGCATTCCTTGAACTGCATCCACCCGCCGGGATTGCTCGCGCAGAGCAGAACTTCACAGGCCCAGGTGTTTTCGGCGCGAGCAGGCGCTGCCGCAAGGGAGGTCGCTGCCAGCGCAGCGACCGAGAGAGACGAACACAAGCGATTTGCCATGTTTTCACTCCTAGAGTGACAACAAGCTAAATCGCTAAAACGAGATTGCCTAGCCCGAAAATGACCGAAACTTCACATTGGACCCAACCGCTTGGCGCGTCAGAACGCCTTTTCGTCTCTCACGTCTGCGCAAGGATGAAGGTGGATCACATCATCATAGCCATAGCCAAGGACGATATGGCGAATGGCCGAAGATGCCTTTTTATACAGCCTGATACGCTTTTTGTCGTAAAGCCCCACGTGGAAAAGTGCTGTCCCGCGCCAGCTAACCCGGACGTTGATGTACCATCGCCCGCAGTCGCGCTGGCAGACATGCACGTCCGTGATCGACCCACCAGGGGGCCGAAGCGTCGTCAATTCGCGTTCGAGCAGCAGCTCCAAATCCATTCATTCCCCCAACAGTGATTACTATGCTTTTCACTGGTGCTTTGCACCGCTTCCCGATAGCAAGTATGCGTCTTGAACCGGGAGTGTCTTAGATGGCTCAGCGTCAGACTGCCACGATTGAGGAACAGGCCGACCGCATCGTCCGACAGCTCGGCGGAAAGTGGAAGGGTGACTTCGCCATGTGCCGATGCCCGGCCCATGCCGACAGCACCGCCAGTCTGTCGGTCCGCGTCGGCGAGCGCGCGGTCCTGTTTCATTGCTTCGCCGGTTGCACGGCCGACGCGATCATGGCGGCGCTGCGCTCGGGCAAGATCCTCGCGCCGGTCGACCACGATCCGGGCCAGCGGCAGGAGGGCAAGGCCGATCATAACAAGGTTGCGTTGGCAGTGTGGCGACACGCAGAGCCCTACGCCGGCTCGCTTGCCGATCGCTATCTGCGCTCGCGCGCGATCATCCCCGATGGCATCAACGCCCGCTACGATCCACGCTGCCAGTTCGGTGCCGGCGCCGCCAAGGCGTATGCGCCGGCGCTGATCGTCCCGATCGAGGAAGATTCCGGCGTGGTCGCGATCCATCGGACCTTCCTGGCGCCCGATGGGCGCGGCAAAGCCGACATGCCCGAA
>Ga0160428_1002404_pt1 | contig 11431 bp, 12 predicted proteins | sample SolpanmetagenomM_FD_108198 | JGI IMG/M metagenome (GOLD analysis project Ga0160428, IMG submission 108198) | Solar panel surface microbial communities from Lawrence Berkeley National Laboratory, California, USA - M | ecosystem: Engineered > Built environment > Solar panel > Unclassified ...
CTTGGACATACGCGCCCGCCACCCGGTCGCTAAGGAGCAACCGGCGATCTTACGACCGAACTAATCGCGAGGTTTCGACGCCTCGGCCCACCGACCGGTGGGCGAAGCCATGCTAGCGCGCCTCCGGGCGGTACATCAACCCACAAAGCGCGTCATGTTCACCCTCGGATCGATGGCATCGTGAATGGCGACGCGTGTCGGAATCAGAAAACGACGATACGAGTCGGGGGAGCAGTCGGCCCGGAAGAGATCTGCAGCTTCCAGGGCGCAGCCGTGTCGAGCCACGCCAGGCAGGGCGTCCCCCGTGGTCTGGGACAGAAGCCCGTCGACCCGGAAGTGCGGAAACGGAAGCTCCGAAGTCCCGATGCGCGTGAAGCCGGGACGCATCGTGCGGCAAGCTGTCGCAGTCACCGCACATACGGTGTGAAGTGCTACCCGTCGACGCGACTTCGGCAACGGATCGATCGACGCCATACGAATCTTCGGAGGGGGGGCTTAAATGGTACCAGTGACGATGGTAGACTCGAAGTAGGATGAAAGACGCCTCGCTCTTCTTACACGAGAGACCGCGACACATAGGAAAAGGAAGGGGCGATGAAGTTGCATCAGGATGTTCGGTTCGATGACGTGAAATCCCTCGTGCTTCGGAATGCCGCGAGGGTGCGATCCATCCTCAACGATCACGCAGCCTTAAACCCCCGTCTGTTCGGATCCGTCGCCAGAGGCGAGAGCGGGCCGTGCAGTGACATCGACATACTGATCGATGCAGCGCCCGAATGCACCCTGATAAAGCTGGCGCTCGCGCGCGATGAACTGGGCGATATTCTCGGACGGACGGTCGATCTCAGGACGATACGGGAATTCGCGCCCGCCGACCGGATCCGAATTGAAGCCGAAGCTATCGCGCTGTGAGCACGCGCACCATCGAACAGCTGCTGGACCACATACAAAAAGCGTCGCTCAAATCGTCAGTTTCACGGACGGAATGTCCGATGCCGAGTCCGAACGCGACGAGCGGACCCAACTCGCGTGCTGCAAGGCGATCGAGACAATCGGAGAGGCTTGCGGATGTCTGTCCCGAGACCACGGACACTTCACCCAATCGGAGCCAAGCATAAAGTGGAAGGCGTGGAAGGGTATGCGCAACTTCACGGCTCACCAATACGACCGCATCGACTGGTCGATCGTATGGAACACGATCAAACGAGATGTTCCCGAGCTCGAAGCTCTGGTGAAGCAGATCAGAGATCGAGACCTCGCACATCTGCAAGCGCGGCATCAGAGCACGACCGGCAGGGGCCGGTAATCGGTCGTTATCGGGTACCATCCAAAGACTGCACGCTCGCACATGCGGCCAGGCTTTCTACCGGATAACGGGCACGTCGTGTCTTGACCGACAATGAGCTGCTGACGGCCCGGCAATCGCACCCGTGCCATCCGCTCGGCCTCTACCTTTCCGGAAGCGCCCTCCGCAGGCCGGCGTCGCTCGTGTCAAGCCGATCGCGAACGCATATGCCCGACAGCGTCAGGCGGTAGTCGCGCCCAGCCGCCGCGACCCTTCGGCGATTCGCGCCCTTGCGGGGCGTTCGTCAAACAACCACAATCGACCGTGCAGACCGATTCGCGATCTGTCGCGGTGGAGGCGGTGCTCGAGACGTGGTGGCGGCAGACGGAAGACGGGACGTTCAGTTCGGATGCTACCTCACTGCGGACGAGGCTGTCCGTCTGACGAGATACGCCGAAAGTCTTCAGATCAATCGCCCCAACCTGGGCATCCTGCTGATAGTCCGGGAACTCAAATGCCGACGGCTTCAGGAGCTTGCTCGTTGGGAAGGATCGCCAGTGACGAAGACGAACGGCGTACGAGTGACCGCCCGCGGCAACTATTCGGAAACGAAGGACCGGTTCAGGCAGCAGGCATCCAGCATCGGCCTCGGTATGGACGAGGCCGTCGCGATGCTCTTCAGAAGCGAACTTGAGGAATGCTGGCTCGAGCAAAGCCTGGCATTTCCGGGGAATCGCCCTTGATTCCTCAGGGTTGCGGAGATACCATTTCTCGAGGCGGAACGAGATTGGCTTTGTTCACGTTGCGTTCCGCAGTACACGTCGTGTTAATCGAGTCGGGTCAAGACGGAGCGGAAAGGAACGATCGATGCCGATAATGGCTGCACAGGATCAGAACGACGTCCGCGGGTCGGCGCGTGTCCTGGCCAGCACTGCGAAACGCTACCTCGATCAGCCGCCCGTCGACGATCGGCATGTTCCGTCGATGAACGGCGTCTTCCGACTGCTAAAGGTCTTCGAGGCAAGCCGGCTCGAAGGTTACGAATACCAGCCGGGCATCGATCGCGGTCCCGAGGCGGTCTACATGCTTCCGAATCCCAGCCGCCATGTCGGCGAACTGCGCGCTGCGCTCGAACAGGCACTCGCGGATGCGGGACCCGATCGTGGGCAGGACGTGACGATCAGCGTGATCCAGGCTTCGCTACGGCAGTCCGCCACCAGCCGTGGGCATGTCGATGAGGGCGACCGCCGCACGACGACGGTCTTCCTCTCATCACTGCTGCGCGAACTCACCCCTGCGGGCTGATTGGAACGCGTCGACTTCCTTCGCGAAGAGCACGCAGGCGTGGCCCGGGCGCTCCGCGAGGCGCTGCGCCACGACTACGGACCCGAGCGCAGCAAGGAGTTCTTCGACGAATGCGAGACGCGCATAGCCGAAATAGGCTATGCGCTGGAAGCCGCTCAAGACATGACTTCGCGCGAAGTCGCCGATCATCTGCGAGCACTCGCCAGCGTCGGCAGTCGGGTGGCGCTGCTCGAACGGTCCCGCCTCGGCGAATATTCCTGGCCCTTCGCCGAAGCCATAACGCACATCGCGGAACGGCTCTTCAGCAACGAGGAGGCAACCGGCCCTCAGCGGCCCATCGTCCACGTAGTCGCGGAGGGCGTCGGCTATCACATCTGGGACGACGATCCGGAGCAGCAGTTCAAAAGACGCATCATGGTCGTCGCCTTCCCCCGACACCTCCGGCATCATGTCCTGCTCCACTCGATCTTCGGACACGAACTCGGACACCCCGCTCTCAAGAGCGACGAGACGATGGGCATCATCTTCGGGAGGATCATACCCCTCATGCGGAAGGGCGCTCTCCAGGATACCGTCCAACTGAAGCGTTGGATGAGGGCGGAGCAGGCACCGTCGCAGGTCAAGGCGGCGGTCGGAAGGGGCTTCGAACCATCGGACGACCAGGTCCGCGACTGGCGCTTCGAACTGCTGTGCGACCTCTTCGGCCTCGTCCTATTCGGGCCCGCGTTCGCCGCGGCCCACCGCATGATCCTCGAACCCCTCACGGCGCCCGAGGACTATGCGATCGAGAGCGCCACCCATCCGCCGTATCGACTGAGGAAGAAGCTGCTCGCCGATGCGATGACGCTTCTGCACTGGATGGAACCAGTGATCGCCGCAACCAACACGGGCGGAGCGGAAGCGGGGCGGGCGGCGGAGGCAGCGCTGCTGGCATACGCCGGCGGGGACGCGCCGGACGACTGGCATCGACTGATCGGCATCGAGGACCTCGAAGCCATCCTCGCCGCGCTGACCGAGATGTTCGACAGGCTTCCCGGGCTGGCCTATTCGCGACCCGATCCTGAAATCCTACGGGAGCTTCTCGACAGGCTGGCATGGTGCCGGCCACCGATCGTCCAGGGTCTCGATCCCGACGACAACCCGGTCAACGAGAGGGTGCCCATCCAACACTGTCTCTACGCCGGGTGGGCTTTCTGGTTCGGCAGGGATGCGCTGGAGGCACCACGGCTCGATGCGCGGCCCGACATGCCGTCGCTCAACTTCCATCAGGTCAATCGGCTCTGCGAACAGGCACTGCTGCAGCAACGTGCCATCGACGCCGTGTTAGGCGCCGCCGCATGAGCACGCTGGGAAGATCCGAAATCATCGCTCGGATGCGGAAGGGCGATCTCTCCGTCACTCCGCTGCTGTACGCGGACCAGATCGGCGCCGCTAGCGTCGACCTTCGGATGGGCAACGTGGTGCTGATGGTGCGCGGCCGCGGCACTTCGCACGTCGATCCCGCGAAGGTGAAGAAGCACGCCAGTGCATCGGGTCATGCGAAAGAGTATGACGCTCAGCAGAAGCATGAACGCTACGAGCTACCGTTCCAGACGCCCTTCCTGCTCCACCCGCGCGCGCTCGCCCTCGTGCCTACCCTCGAGTGGGTCAGCATCCCACCGGACCTCATGGGCGCCGTCACGGCTCGATCGACCTGGGCGAGAGAGGGCCTGAGCATCGCGACCGCAACCCTCATCGAACCCCGCTACGAGGGCATCGTCACGCTGGAACTCGCTAACCTCGGCGAAATTCCCCTCACCCTCTATCCCGGACTGGAACTCGCCCAGATCGCCTTCAGCAAGGTCGACGGCGATACGCGCCGTCCGCGCAGAGGGCATTTCGATCTGTCGTTCGAACCGACACAGGGGAAGATCGCGCGGGAGTCGGACTTTCCTCTGCTTCCGCCTCGAAACGATCACGACGGCTGAACCGCAGGTGTCGAGGGACACGGTGCGAGGCCGATCGCCCCACGGAAAAGGAGAGCCCATGCAGACCGATCTCTACACGGTCCTCAGGACGACGCGGCAGCCGACTGACGGAACGCGCGGGAATTCGCTAGGCGAAGGGGACGGTGCGTCCGACGCGCCGGTGCTCTCGACTCATGACTTCGACGAGCAGACCGCCGCCGAAGCACGTGCGGATCCCGGTCTGAAGATCGCCCGGGGCTTCGCGATGAAGCTCGTCGATCCCGTTCAAGCATCGTCGGCTCCGAGCGCCCCTGCCGATTGGGGTCTGGAGGCGGTCGGTGCGACGTCGTCCGGGATGACCGGCAGCGGCGTGGTCGTGGCGGTCCTCGACACGGGGATCGACCGCGACCACGAGGCGTTCGCGAATACCCGGATCCTGGAGAAGGACTTCTCCCGTTCAGCAACGGGCGATCGCCACGGTCACGGGACCCATTGCGCAGGGACGATATTCGGGAGCGATGTCGGCGGCCGCCGGATCGGCGTCGCCCCGGGCGTCCGTCAAGCACTCATCGGCAAGATCCTCGACGATACGGGAAGAGGTGAGACGCCATGGATGTTCGAAGGGATACGGTGGGCCCTCGCGAACGGCGCGGACGTGATCTCCATGTCGATCGGATTCGATTTCCCCGGTCAGGTCGCCAAGAAGGTCAGGAACGGCTGGGAAGCGGAACTTGCGACGTCCGAGGCGCTCGACGCCTTTCGCGAGAACCTGGACATGCTCAATGCGCTCATGGCGGAGATCACCGCCAACAAGGCATTCGGCACAAGTCCCCTCGTCGTCGCTGCATCGGGCAACGAGAGCAGGCGAACGACGCGTCCGGACTGGCGCGTGTCGGCTTCACTGCCCTCCTCCGCCGTGCATCTGTCGGTGGCGGCCCTCGAACGGTCCGGAGACGACTTCGGGATAGCATCGTTCTCGAACAGCAAGCCGAAGGTCTCTGCTCCCGGGGTCGACATCGTGTCGGCCAGCATCAAGGGCGGCCTCGTCGCCGACAGCGGCACGAGCATGGCCTGTCCCTTCGTCGCAGGGGTCGCAGCGCTTTGGGCGGAAAGGCTGAGGCAGGAGGGCGATCCGGTCGATGCACGTACGCTCGAAAGCCACGTCGTCGCGAGCGCGAGCCGCAAGCGGCTGGTAGGATGCGACGTTGCGGACGTCGGGAGAGGGCTGGTCTGCGCCCCGCAGTGAGCTCGCTTCCGACACGTCCGTTCGACGCGCGGGACACGTCGAACGCGTTCGCCGACCATAAACAGGGCGGTCATCGAAGCGGACAATCCTTCGACGACCGTGTTTCCCGGTCCAGGTAGACGGGTTATCGAGATGAACCGGGGCGGACCGCTGAGGACGGCCCCGGACCACCGCCCACCGGCCCGTCGCAGTCCGGCGGGCCGCCCCTCGAGCCATGAACCGGACGAATTGCCCGATGCCGCGATGGCTCAAAGGACGGGGTGCGACGTCTCCCGACCGAGATCGCGCAGTTCATCGACGAGCGCCCCCGCCGCTTGACGACTGACGAGGCCGATGCCTCGAGCAAGACCGGCGCATACGCCCACGCCCTTCGCCGCTTCCTCCCGCTCTACGCGGAACGGGCGCGCCGTCTCGCCATGAAGCATCGTCGTGCCGTCGATGGAGACGCGCGTGATGCACGTGGTCCTCATTTCGCCCGTGCCGACGCACCGGCTCAGCGTTCGCGCGCGATCGACCGTCACCAGCATCCCGGCCGCCGGAGTCAGGGACGACGCCGGCGCGCCATCGCGGTCGAGCGCCGTCAGGAACCGCTGCAGGAGAGCCGACATCGGATTCTGCACCTTCCAAGCCGAGCAGGCGATCCCGACGCGCAGCACCTCGTGATCGACGGCCGGCGCGATCCGGACGGCGAGATGCCTCGTTCCGCGAGCGGGGATGGGCGCAAGTGCGACGCCCTGCTCCGCCGCATCCCGCACGGCGGCTACCTCGTCGACGGCGTAGTTCACGATCCTGTCGGCCCGTGCCGGCGTGAAGGCGCAGGTCGCCGTCAAAACCACGACCGACCAACGAGCACGCCGCTTCACGGCTGCTTGGCCTTCGGCTTGCGCTTGCTACCGCTCAGTTGCTCGGCGACATGCTTCGCGAATTCCGCAGCGAGCTTCTCTCGTACGCCGGAGCCGCGCATGGCAGCGCCCAGCATTCCGGCACGGACGTTCAGCACGTCCACGTAGAATTCGCCGAGCTTCGTGCCGTCCGCAGCATCCAGCACCTGCACGGTTCCCGCCAGCTCGTCGCTGCTGCCGAGCAGCATCATCATCCCGGCATTGGCGGTCTTGATGGTGTCGATGGTGATGGCGAGCCTGATCCGGCGGCCGGAGGTCAGACCCCAATCACGGGTGACGTCCTCCACCGCCAACGGGAACATCATCGCCAACGGCAGAGTCTCGTAGGCGGCGGGTTCCGGACGGGGCCGAGCCGTCGCGGTCGCGTCGACTGGAGGCAGATGGGCCGCCGCCCGCTTCTCGGCCGCCTTGGCCTCCAGTTTCTCGGCGACCGGTCCGGCGGTGTCGCTGATGGTGACCGTGGTGCTTTCGACGCTGACGCCGCCCACGACGCCCGCGGCAAGCGGCTCGATAACCTTGACCGCCTTGGCGGCTTCGGCCGATGTGGCCAACAGGGCCAACGGCAGAAGGATGATACTCAGCTTACGCAATTGCCTCTCCCCTGAACTCTTCGAACGGTACGCATCCACGATATTTCTGCTCCGCTCGATCCGGATTGTCCACCCGCGCCGCCACGTTGCCCGGGGAGGTATCAGACGGTACATTGGCGTAGGGCGATTTAGGGGACCACGGTTAACCCGAGACAGCTGCCCGTAATGATCGAACCGCGATGATGGGTGGCCCGGAGCGTCCTCGTACTCACCTATCCCTCACCGATCCGGAAGTATCGGCGGCGCCATGCTGCCGAGGAAGCAGACCACGGAGACCTTCCGGGGCTATGGTAGCAGCCGGATCGGCGACGCTGCGGCGTGGCAATCAAGGACGCCCGGCTACGCAATCGCTCGTCCCGGCATTGCCATGCGGGCTCGGCCCGCCCAGACTGCGGACATGCATCTGAGCCGCGCCGACCTAGCCGATCTGTACTACTTCCTCGCGATCGCCAGGCACCGCAACTTCCGTCTTGCCGGGCTTGAGCTGGGGGTGACGGCGTCGGCCCTGAGCCATGGCCTGAAGGGTCTGGAGTCCAGACTTGGCGTCCGTCTCTTCGACAGGGACAGGCGCAGCGTCGCGCTCACCGCCGCCGGCGAGGAGCTGCAGAAGGACATCACGAGCCCCTTCGAGGACATCGGCGAGGCGGTGGCACGGCTGAACCGGTTCCGGGATGCGCCGACGGGCCGGATCCGGTTGAGCGCGTCGAGCGATGCCGCACTGCTGCTGCTGACCCCCGTGCTGCCGATCTTCATCGAGCGTCATCCAAGGCTGATGCTCGATCTCTCGGTCGACGACCATCCGATCGACCCGGACGACGGCTTCGACGCCAGCATCCGGCTCGGCGGAACGGTTCCCCCGGACATGGTGGCCGAACGGCTCTCTCGCGATCTACCGCTCCGCGTGGCCGGAGCACCGGCCTATTTCGAGCGCTTCGGCGAGCCCGGCCATCCCAGCGATCTCCAGCATCACCGCTGCCTGCTCCTCCGCGGCCCCGATGCAGCGCGCTGGGAGTTCCACAGGGACGGCGAGCGGATGACGATCATGGCACCGGGTTCACTGACGCTCGACGACACCCGGAGCATGACAAGCCTTATGCTTGCCGGCTCCGGCCTGATGTACGCCCCCGAGCCGCTGGTCCGCCATCTCGTCGACGAAGGGAGGGCCCGGTACGTCCTGGAGGACTGGTCTTCGTCCGCACGGGGGTTCCACATGCTCCATCCGGGGCGCCGGCCACTGCCGATCGGGCTGACGCTGCTGGTCGATCTGATCCGCGAGACGTGTCCGCTCGGTACGTAGGACGGCATGTCCCCACCCGCACCACCATCAGCGACTGTCGTACGCACGACCACCGTCCCGACCATTCGCCGCGTCGCCGGAGGAATAACGACGACGTCGCGCGCCGAAACCCGGTGGATCGTCGTCCGACGCAGCGCCAGCCGTGCCTGAGGCAGGGCACCGCGTAACGCGTCGGATCCGACGATCGACGTCCAACGAACCGACGGATGGCGCAGATGTCGTGGATCCGACGAAACCCGTGCGCCCGACGTCGGAGAAGAGTGGCTGGGCGATTGCGGCGTTGATCGTCACGGTGGTGGCGCTGCTCGCCCGCGTGCGGACCTTCGGCAATCCGGTGCTGGGCTTCGACGAGCAGTTCTACCTCCTGGTGGGCGAGCGGATGTGGCACGGCGTCCTGCCCTACGTCGACGTCTTCGATCGCAAGCCGGTCGGGCTGTTCCTCATCTATGCGGCGGCGGCATGCCCGGGGGGCGACGCCTTCATCGCATACAAGCTGCTCGCACTGGCGAGCGTCATCTGCACGGCCCTCCTCGTCTTCCGCATGGCGCGCTGGTCGGCCGGACGACCAGCATCGCTGGTGGCCGCGCTGCTCTACGTCCTGTGGCTGGACCTGCTCGAGGGCGAGGGTGGACAGGCCCCGGTGTTCTACGCGCTGCCGATGATCGCGGCGGCGGCAATCATCGGTGGCGCGATGCGTCGTGCCGGGTCCCCACGTCGGCACGGCCTCGCGGCCATGCTGCTCGTAGGGGTGGCCCTGCAGATCAAGTACAGCGTCGTGGTGGAGGGCATCGCCTTCGGCTGCGCCCTGATCGTCGCGGCGTGGCGTTCCGGCGAACGCGGCGTGCGTCTGGTCGGGTCGACGGCATCATGGATCGCCGCGGCTCTGCTGCCTACGCTGGCTGCCTCCGCATACTATGCGGCACGCGGGCATGCGGACGAATTCCTCTTCGCCAACTTCCTGTCGGTGCTGGGTCAGGGTCGAGGTGACGCGGCAACGCAGGCCGGGGGGGCAGCCGTGATGGTGGCGATCCTGGCGCCGTTGGCCGCGATACTTGCATCAGGCTGGCGTGGACGATCTGCCGCCACCGACGCTTCGACCGCATTCCTGCTGGCCTGGCTCGGCGCCGCCGTCCTGGGGGTGGTCGCCTACTGGCGGTTCGCAAGCCCGCACTACGCGATGCCGATCCTGCTGCCGATGCTGATTCTGCTCGCGCCAGTGATCGATGCGAGCCGGGCACGGCTCAGGATCGCGCAGGGACTGGCGGTCCTGGCATTCTTCGGCGGTCAAGCCGTCATGGCGATCAGCGAGCGTCAGAAGGGAGGTGCCGAGCAGGTCTTCGAGGTGGCGCGTGCCGCTCAGGCCAGGGACGGCTGCATCTACGTCTACGACGGGTATCCCGCCCTATACATGCTCACCCGCTCCTGCCTGCCGACGCGCTGGGTCTTTCCCGGCCACCTCAACACTCGCGAGGAGGCGGGCTCCGCAGCGCTCGGCGTCGACCCGACGGCGGAGGTGGAACGGATCCTCGCCACCCGACCGGTCGCGATCGTGGACGACTTCCCGCGCTTCGCGGGCGGAAATCCGGCGACCCATGCCGTCCTGCAGCGCACGCTCGACGCCGAATATGCGTTGGCGGCCTGCGTACCGACCGGGTCCACGCGCGTGCGGCTGGTGTACCGGCTCCGGTCCGAAGGACGTCCACGACCGACACGCTGCCCCGACCCAGCGGCGCTCCGCGCCGGCCATCCGTGATTCCCGCCACTGGTCATCCCGACCCCGATGCTGTTAGGCGGGCAGCGATGGAGACCGGCGACGATCAGGGCCTGGAAGCGGTGTATCGCGCGACCCGCGCGGACCTGCTTCGATTCCTCGTCGCGCGCACCGGCGACGCGGCGGAGGCCGACGACCTGATGCAGGAACTGTGGATAAAGCTGCAGAACCCGACGGCAGGCCCGATCGCCCACGGCAAGGCGTACCTGTACCGGATGGCGCAGAACCTGATCGTCGATCGTCTGCGCGAACGACAGCGGCGGCAGCGTCGCGAGCGTAATTGGTACGGCGAGCGGCTCGGACACGCAGCGGACGGCGTCGAGCCCAGCGATCCGGGGCGCAACGCGGAGGAGGAGATGCTCGACCGCGAGGAGACGGCGGCGGTCGCGTCCGCCATCGCCAACCTCCCTCCCGGCGCAAGGCGTGCGTTCGAACTGCACAAGCTCCACGGTCTGAGCCACGCCGACGTCGCGGCCGAGCTGGGCATCTCGCGCAGCGGCGTCGAGAAGCACATGGCGGTTGCGATAAAGTACCTGCGTCGGACATTGCTGGACTGAGGTGACGGTTGATGTACGACGTCCCTGCAATGATGCCGCAGAACCGACGACCCCGATGGCCATGACCGGGCCCTCCGATCCGGACGAAGGGGTGCTCGACGAAGCGCTGGCCTGGCATCGCGCGCTGGAGACGGACGACGCCGATTGGGACGGCTACACGCTCTGGCTCGAAGCCGATCCGCGCCGCCGGGCGGCATCCGACCAGGTCATGCTGACCGAACGCATCGTGGACGATCATGCAGACCGTCTGCGCACGATCGCACCGGCAGCGGAAACCGACGCTGGTCGTTCACGCTCGCGAGGCTGGATCGTCGGCGCGATAGCGGCGAGCCTCGCGGTCGCGGTGGGACTGCCGATCGCACTGAAGTCCGCACCCGACGTGCGCTACGAGTCGGGCCGTCAGATCCGTCACGTCGCCCTCGCCGGCGGAATCGCGATCGATCTCGCTCCCGGCTCGACGCTCGTGGCGAACGGCGGCGATGCGAACAGCCTCGCTCTGACGCGCGGCGAAGCCTATTTCGACGTCGCCCAC
>Ga0160428_1002405_pt1 | contig 11428 bp, 15 predicted proteins | sample SolpanmetagenomM_FD_108198 | JGI IMG/M metagenome (GOLD analysis project Ga0160428, IMG submission 108198) | Solar panel surface microbial communities from Lawrence Berkeley National Laboratory, California, USA - M | ecosystem: Engineered > Built environment > Solar panel > Unclassified ...
ATTGATTTTGTACCCGTGGATGTGCGCGAGCCTTTTGACAAAGTGCTCTACGCCTACCTGGTGAAGCGGGGTAAGGCCCGGTAATTTATGTTTGCTACCTACTTTTTCGGGGCGCTGTTTCTGTTGCTGCTGGATATGCTGCTGGCTTCGGTCACGATGTACATCGCCTATTCGCACGGGCACTCACGGCGCAAGTGGTTTTTGCTGCGGCTGGTGCTGCCGTTCTTCTCCATTTTCATTGCGCTGGCCGTAGCCATCCGCGACGAGCAGCGGGCCAAAGCCGCGCGTGGCGGGGCGCCCGCGCCCAGGCCCGAACCAGGCGAGTTTTCTTAGGTACCGGCAGCGGCCCGTAGCTTCGCGGCAGTTTTTCACCGGCCGGGCTGCCCGGCTCTTTTGTTTTCAAGCATGTATCAGGTACTTCTTTTTCTTCATTCGTGGCTGCGGTGGTTTGTGCTGGGCGCGGGGGTACTCGCCGTTTTTCGGGCCTACGCAGGCTGGTCGGGCCGCCGGCCGTTCACCAAAGGCGACAACGGCATTAGCGCCGCTTTTTCGGGTTTCATGTGGCTGCAAGTTATTGTGGGCCTAGGGCTTTACTTTGGCCTAAGCCCCTGGGGCCTGAACGCCATGAAGCAACCCGGCGCCATGCACGACCCCACCAAACGCTTTTTCGGCATGGAGCACGTAGTCGTAATGATACTCGCCGCCGCGCTGGCTCAGGTAGGCCGCATCGCCCTCAAAAAAGCGTCCAGCGACACACTCAAGCACAAGAAAGCCCTTATCTACTTTAGCATCGCCTTGCTGCTGGTGCTGCTCATGATTCCGTGGGGCATCTGGAACCCGGCGCGGCCGCTGTTCCGGTTTTAGTATGATCTCGAATTAAAAAAGCCTTTCTGCCGCGTGGCAGAAAGGCTTTTTTAGGTACGTACGGCAAAGCGTTAGATAGCCTGCCCGCCCGATACCTCGATGCGCTGGGCGTCAATCCAGCGAGCTTCTTCGGTGCAGAGAAACGCCACCACGGGGCCAACGTCGTCGGGCAGGCCCACGCGGCCTAGCGCCGTGAGGCTGGCGATGTGGGCGTTAATCTCCTTGTTGTCGCGGGTGCGGCCGCCGCCAAAATCAGTCTCGATAGCGCCCGGCGCCACGATATTCACCCGAATGCGCCGGCTGCTTAGCTCCTTAGCCTGGTACTTGGTGAGCGTTTCCATGGCAGTTTTTATGCTGGCGTAGGTCGAAGAGCCAGGGTAAACGATGCGCGTCAGGCCCGACGAAATGTTGATGATGCCGCCGCCATCGTTGAGCAACGGCAGCGCCTGTTGCGTCAGAAAAAATGGCCCTTTGAAGTGGATATTCAGCGCCTGGTCAAACTGCTCTTCCGTGGTTTCGGCAAAGGGCGCGTACAGGCCCGTGCCGGCGTTATTGACAAGAAAATCAAACCGGTCGGTGTTGAAAGTGTCACGCAGTGCATTCTGCACCTGGTCAAAAAAACCACCGAACGTTTTAATGTCTGAAGCATCGAGTTGCAGGGCTACGGCCTGCTGGCCTAGCGCCGTAATTTCGGCTACTACGTTTTCGGCCTCAGCCTGCTGGCTGTGGTAGGTCAGGAGAACATTAATGCCTTTTTTGGCCAGGTTAAGGGCCATGTTTTTGCCCAGGCCGCGGCTGCCGCCGGTAACGAGGGCGATTTTGGAAGTACTCATGGGGGAGCTTTTGAGGTGGATGAACAGGACAAAGGTCCTATCCCCTACTGCACCAACTATGGTGAGTAGCCATGTTTAAATGGTGACTATTTCCGCGATTGAGGCACGCCACGCAGCCCACACCTGCTCGCGGTACTGCTTAGGAGTAGTACCCGCGAAGCGCTTGAAAAACTTGGTGAAGTTGGAGGGGTCGTAGGTAAGGCTGGCTGCAATGTCGGCCACCGGGCGGGTGGTATCGCGCAGCAGACCCTGCGCCACAGCCAGTATCTCGGCCTCAAAAAAGAAGCATGGCGGCTGGCCAGTCACCAGCTTCAGCGTGTTGCTGAGGTGCGTGGGATGGATGCAGAGTTGGCTGGCAAAATCACGGATTTCGAGCATCTCAGTGGCGCGGCCCGCCGCAATGTCGGCCACATGCGCGGCTACCAGGCGCTGAAAGTCGGCGGTGATTTCGTGCTGGCGCGCCAGCAGCTTCTTCGGGATGGGAGTCGTGGCCATAGAGAGCTAACAAACGGAGCAACAAACCTGCTTGCGGTACGCAAGAATAAACAAGACGCGCGGACTGCTCACTTACTTTTAGTGCTCAGCCAACCGCCCCTACCCCTATGCCCGCCAGCGACTTTCTTTCCAGCGCCCGCAAGCAGTTTGCCTACTATAAGCTGCTCGGCGACCAGACCTTTGCGCAAGTCTCGGATGAGCAACTATTCTGGCAGCCCAATGCGGCCAGCAACAGCCTATCCACTATTGTGAAACATATGTGGGGCAACATGTTGTCGCGGTGGACTAACTTTCTCACCACCGACGGCGAAAAGCCCTGGCGCGCCCGCGAGGCCGAATTTGACAACGACCTGGCCACCCGCGCCGCTGTGCTGGCCCACTGGGAAGCCGGCTGGCAGTGCCTATTTCGGGCGCTCGATGGCCTCACGGCAGCCGACCTGGGCCGCACCATTTATATCCGCCACCAGGGCCACACTGTGCTCGAAGCCATCAACCGGCAACTGGCGCACTACCCCTACCACGTGGGCCAACTCGTGCTCATGGGCAAATTGATGCGGGGCGAGGCGTGGCAATCGCTCTCTATTCCGCGCGGCGGTTCGGCGGCGTTCAATGCGGAGAAATTTGCGCAGCCCCCGCACCAAGAGCACTTTACGGACGACAAACTGACGTAGCCAGCGCCCTCCCCCTACTGCCGAGCCCAGCTAACCACGCGGGGCACGACAGCGCTTTAGGAGTTAGCTGGCAGGATTTTAGCTTACCTGGCTGGGTAGTGAATGGAATATTTTTGGCGAACAGCTGCAATAAGTGGCACACTAGCGCGTCTTTATATATATTGCTGTCCTCCTTATCTGTCCCACCATGCTCTATTTGTTTGGCCAACTTGCCCTGCACGACTCTCTTTTCTACCACGAAGACTTCGCCTGTGACGACTCCGTGGCCGGGCCTACTACCAGCTTAGCCAAGGCAGCACCAGGCGCTCATCCGGCCGAAGCCGGCCGGCCCCGCGAGCGCTCCTTTCAGCCGGCCGACCGGCCTGCCCCTAGCCAGCAGCCCGCCGAGGCAGGCCGACTTTAAAAGCTTTGCTGCGCTGGCCGCGCACAAGGCTAGCGCCGCCACAGCCGGTAGGTGCCCACAGTGTCTACCGGCTGGTAGCGGCCGGCTAGCGCGGGCGGCAGCGCATCGTTGGGAGCCGTGAGGAAGTAGCTGGCGGCCGGGGCCGGGCGCCTCGCTGGGTGCGGAGCCAACTGGCCCGCCCGCCGATACAGAAAATACGGGTAGAAGCTTTCCTCAGAAAACGCTACAGAAGCCGCCCCACCGGGCAGCCGGGCCAGCCGCTGCTGCGCGGCCTCGAAGCCCGCTGGCAGGTCGTAATAGTATAGGGCCAGCGGCTCGCGTACCGGGTTGTGGCGCACGAAGCCCAGCCCTACCCCCCCGAGTACCACTAAAGTACCGGCCAGCCCAGCCCAAGGCCGCCACCGACTTAGCCACGCGCCCACCGTGAGGGGCGCCAGTACTACCGCCAGGCTAAAGAGAGCCAATAAGTTGTGGTGAAAAATAACGTGCCGTAGCCCCAGCGTGCCGCCTACCAATGCTAGCAGCCAGGCCCCATACAGCAGCCCCAGCTGCCAGTAGCGGCGATGCGCCAGCAGCGCCAGCGGCAGCAGCATGAGCACGTAGGCCGGCCAGGGACCCAGCCCGATTTCACCGAATGCGTACGGGGCGTAGCTTTTGATGTCGGGCCAGGCTTTGCTAATAAATGCTACTAGCGTGCCTTGAAAGGCCGCACGTAAGGATTAGCTGCTAGTGAAGCCAAGCCCGAAAAGCCCATGATGGGCAGGTAGAACGCGCCCGCCAGCGCGCCCGCTCCCACCTGATAGCGTCAAAATTGGCCTTCGAAGCGCCGCCGCTGCAGCTGCACCACGGCGCCCGCCAGTAGCTGCGCGGCGTGATAAAACAAGAACGTGGGCACCACCGCGTAGCCCGCGGCCACGGCCAGCATATTACCAACCAGCCACTTGAGTTGGCGGGGCTGCCGCCAGTGGGCCAGTAGCGTGCCCACCGCCACCCAATGCAGCAGTGCGTATAGAGCATAGCCCCGCGCCTGAAACCCGAAGCCCCACAACGAAAACTGTAGGCCCGCCAGAAGCGCTAGCAACGCCCCCATCCAGCGCCGACCCGTGAGGCCTGCTACTAGCCGGTATACCACCGCCAGCGTGCCTACGTAGGCCAGGCCCGACAGTAACCTACCGGTGGGCGTGGGCACCAATCACGGCAAGCGGTGCAGCCAGCCGAACAAACCGCCGTTCAACAGATTGAATAGCACGTGGTTATTGGGCAGTATATAGTAGCTCCAGGTGGCCAGTAGCGACTCATTGCCCGCGCAGTATACCGCCGAAAACACTTCATCGTAGGCTGGTGGCACCTGGGTGGCGCCCCAGGCCCACAGGCCGGCGCCCAGCATCAGCACTCCCGCCAGCCAGGGCCAGTCGGCGCGCCAGCAGGCGTAGGGGCGGGCGGACCGCAGCGGCGCGGCGGTGCCCACCAGCCATAGGCCCCTCCCCCCCCTAACGCCACCAAAGCCAGGCCCGCCAGCAAATTGCCGCGCCTTTACGGCAGGCGTGAAAAAGTCACGGGGCTAGGCGGGGCCCCGATACAGGAGGGGCGTGTGGCGCAGGCACCAGTCGCGCAGAGCAGGGTAAGGCGTGAGCAAGTAAGCCAGGAGAGCCGCCATAGCTAGCAGCAACAACGCCGCCCCGGCTACCTGGCCCCACCCGGCCCGGCGAGTGGGGGGAGGGCCAGGAGCCGGGGCGGCGAGGTCCGGCGCGGGGCGCGGAATCAGCATGCGTTTATTGGCCGAGCACGATGGCAAAAATCAGGGGTGCCACGATGGTCGCGTCGCTTTCGATGATGAACTTCGGCGTCTTCTCGCCCAGCTTGCCCCACGTGATTTTCTCGTTGGGCACGGCGCCCGAGTAGCTGCCGTAGCTAGTGGTAGAGTCCGAAATCTGGCAGAAGTAGCCCCACAGCGGCACTTCGTGGCGCTGCAAGTCTTGGTGCAGCATGGGCACTACGCAGATGGGGAAGTCGCCGGCAATGCCGCCGCCAATCTGGAAGAAGCCTACTTTGCTTTCCTCGGTAGCGTTGTTAGTGTACCAATCGGCCAAGTACATCATGTACTGGATGCCAGTTTTCATGGTGTGCACATTCTTGATGTCGCCCGTGATAACGTGGCCGGCGTAGATGTTGCCGAGCGTCGAGTCTTCCCAACCGGGGCAAATGATGGGCAGGTTTTTCTCAGCGGCGGCCAGCATCCACGAGTCTTTGGGGTCAATCTGGTAGTACTGCTCCAGCTCACCCGACTCCAGAATCTGGTAGAAGAATTCGTGGGGGAAGTATGCCTCACCGGCCTTGTCGGCCTGCTCCCAGAACTTCAGAACCGTGTGCTCGATGCGACGCATGGCCTCCTCTTCGGGGATGCAGGTATCGGTTACGCGGTTCATGTGGCGCTTCAGCAGCGCGTGCTCATCGGCGGCGGTGAGGTCGCGGTAGTGCGGCACGCGTTCGTAGAAGTCGTGGGCCACGAGGTTGAAGATATCTTCTTCGAGGTTAGCACCCGTGCAGCTGATAATCTGCACTTTATCCTGGCGAATGAGCTCGGCCAGCTGAATACCCATTTCGGCGGTGCTCATGGCACCGGCTAGAGTAATCATCATTTTGCCGCCGTCGGCGAGGTGCTTGTTGTAGCCATCGGCCGCGTCGATGAGGGCAGCGGCGTTGAAGTGGCGGTAGTGGTGCTTGAGGAAATTGGTGATTTGCATGGGGGTAGGGTGTTTTGTTCTTGAAATCGTTTGTCAGGGCGAGCGCCGCGCGGCAATCGCTTTATAACGACAGCCCAACGACTCACGCTTGGGCCGTTGGGGTGCGCTTATTTCGCAGGTGCATCCTGACAAACGAGCAGAACGGGAAAAGGAGTTACGCGGCCGGTTCGGCGATAATCAAATTGTGGTTGGTGTAGATGCAGATATCGGCCGCGATGTGTAGGGCGTCTTCTACCATTTGGCGGGCTGTGAGGTGCGGAGCGTGCTTCTTGAGGGCCAGGGCGGCGGCCTGCGCGTACATGGCGCCGCTGCCGATGGCAGCCACGTCCATATCAGGCTCCAGCACATCGCCGGTGCCACTCACGATGAGCAGCTCGTCCTTGTCGCAGACAACCATCATGGCTTCTAACTTACGGAGGTACTGGTCTTTGCGCCAGTCTTTGGCCAGCTCGATGGCGGCGCGCTTGAGGTTGTTGCCGTAGGCAGCGAGCTTCTCCTCGAAGCGGTCGAGCAGCATAAATGCATCGGCGGTGGAGCCGGCAAAGCCCGTCACGACTTTGCCATCGTTGAGTTGGCGCACTTTGCGCACGTTGTTTTTGGCCACGTGCTTGTCCATGGTAGCCTGACCGTCGGCCCCGAGGGCAATCTGGCCGTTGTGGCGCACGCCAAGCACGGTAGTGGAGCGAATTTTTGGGAGCATGGCGCAAAAATACAACCCCCTACCCTAGCAAGGCTCATCATGAGTAGCGCGGACCTTGTAGTCCGCGTCCCAAACACTCCTACGAGCGCGGGACGCGGACTACAAAGTCCGCGCTACAGGCCTACCCCCTAAAACCGAGCTTGCAGCTTGGCAAAAAGCATCCGGCCGTTGGAGCCCATTTGCACGGGGTCCCAGGCGCCGCCGGTTTCGGTGGCTTGGGGGTTAAAGAAGTTGGGATACTGGTTGAATAGGTTGGAGCTGCCCAACGACAGGCGCAGCTGGTTGGTGAGGGCGTAGCTCAGGGCCACGTCGGTGGTCAGGCGCGGGTTGTAGCGGTTGTTATCGCCGTTGTAATCAATCAGCGTAACGCCACCAAACTCCACGAAGCGCACCAGCGCACCAAAGCGGCCCACGTTGTAGTCCAGGGTCAGGTTGATTTTGAAAGGCGGGGCCGAGGCTTTCACAAACGCCTGCTCGCGGGGGCCAAAAAAGATATCTTCCTTGCCGGCGAGCTTGGCCGTCGTCTGCACGCTGGTCACATTCAGGCGGTTGAGGTTGGCAGCCAGGGTCGTCGTGAGGCGGCCGTTGCCCACGCCCACGGTGTTGGCAACTACAGCGTCGAGGCCCCACGTGGTAGTAGAAGCTGCATTAGCGAAAAACTGCGCCTGGCCCACGTTGAGCGCGGTGAGCGTAGCGCCGATAATGTTGTCGGTGTCGGTGAACGCGCCCGTGAGCACGATACGGTCTTGAATGTGAATGTAATAGCCATCCACTGTAAAGGTCAGCAGCGACCCGGCCCGGCCCGTGAAGCCCAGACTAGCCGAGCGCGACAGCTCGCGCGTGAGCGGCGGAATGCCGATGGCCTGCGTCACCGCACCCCCATTGCGGTCGAGCAGCACGTCTACCGGCTGGCCTTTCACGAAGTTGGTGAATACGGTATTGAAATTAATCTGCGCCAAGGACGGCGCCCGGAAGCCCGTGCTGACGGTGCCGCGCAGCGAAAAAGCGTCGCTCAGCTTCAGGCGCGTGGCCAGCTTGCCCGTCACATTGCTGCCAAAGTCGCTGTAGTTTTCAAAGCGCACTGCGCCTTCCACCAGCCAAGCTTTGGTCACATTGAGCTCGGCATCGGCATACACGCCAAGGTTGTTGCGGTTGGCCCGCACCTCATTGCGCGGCTGAAAACCAGGAAAACCCTGCGCCCCGGCCGGCCGGTTGGAGCTAAGATTGTAACTCAAATAAGAGCCCGGCTCGCCGGCAAATATCTGGTACCACTCGCGGCGCAGCTCGGTACCAAAGGCCAGATTCAGTCCCTGGGCCACCGTCTTAAAGTTGCGGCTCGCGTTGAAGTTCACCACATTTTGCTGCAGCTGAAACCCAACCGCGTCGAAGCTAGTCGGGCTACTCTGGCCCAGGGTGGCGTTCAGGGTATTCTTTACGCCGTACTGGAAGCGGTTGGAGCCGAAGGTATTGCTCAGGTCTAGGTCCCACTCGCCAAACGTGCCACGCACCCCGGCCGCACCTTGCCCATCAAAAATATCGCTCGTAATGATGGGGTCGTAGCCGTTGGGATACAGCCGGGCATTACTACGCGGATTTGGAATGCTAGTACTAAACTCGTCATTGCCAACGGTGTACGTACTATCGGCGGTTGGAAAGCGCGACCAAGCATAGGCGTCGCCCGTGCGCTTATTGACGCCGCCAAAGGCATATGCATAGAGCTTTTCGCTCAGCGGCAGGCGGGCGTTGAGGTAAGCGGCGGCGTTCTGGGCCTTGGGGTCACCGTATTGGCGGCGGGCCAAGCCGTCGCTGTTCGGCACGTTGGCCCGCTGCGTGTGCTCGCGCTGGTTATAGTCGACCGTGGCATTGACGAAGCCACCTTTGCCCACGGACACGCCGTAGTTGGCGTTCACATTTAGGTTGCCCCCGTCAAAGGTTTTATCATCGAAGCGGTACTTGGCCGTGTAGGCCCCGTAGTTTACGTTGGCCGTCAGCTCCTTCACGCTGCTCTTGAGCACGATATTGATAACGCCCGCAATGGCATCGGAGCCGTATTGAGCCGAGGCTCCATCGCGCAAAATCTCGATGCGCTCGATGCTAGCCGCCGGAATGGTATTTAGGTCGGTGCCGGTATTGCCCCGGCCACGCGAGCCAAACAGGTTTACGAGCGCCGACTGGTGCCAACGCTTGCCATTGACGAGCACCAGCGTTTGATCGGGGCCGAGGCCGCGCAGGCTGGCGGGGTCTACGTGGTCGGCGCCGTCGGAACCCGTCTGGCGGTTCGAGTTAAAAGAAGGCGCCACAAATTGCATCAGCTGGTTCACGTCGAGTTGGCCCGTTTTAGCTGTCACTTCGCGCACATCGATAATATCAACCGGCGAGGGCGAGTCCGTCACCGAGCGGTTGACGCTGCGCGACCCCACTACCTGCACACTTTCCAGGGCAGTAGTGCCAGTAGCTAGGCGCACCGTTGCCGCACCGTCGGCGCTCACTTCCTGGCTGGTGTAGCCCAGCGCACTTACCACTAGGCGAGGCTGCGCCGTGCGGGCGCGCAGCACAAAGCGGCCGTTGCCATCGGTGCCCGTGCCGTTGTTGGTTCCTTTTTCGACCACCGTGGCCCCGATTACGGGCCGGCCCTCGGCATCCTGCACCTGGCCGCTTATAGTTTGGCTTTGGGCCCAGGCCGCGCTAGTGGCCAGTACAAGTGGGACTACGAGTAAGTTGTGTTTCATCCGGTATAGAGAGTAGGTTAGAAAGCAAATGTATACTATACGCCCCCTACCCCCTAAAAACACCCCTTAAACCGCTATATAATACAAAAAACCAGCCCACAGGGGCTGGTTTTTTGTACCATTTAAAACATATCACTTAATAAACTAGCCGACTGGGGCTCAAATCAGCATACGCATGGGATCTTCGAGCAGCGCTTTCACCGTTTGCAGGAAGGCTGCGCCCGTGGCGCCGTCTACCACGCGGTGGTCGCAGCTGAGTGTCACCTTCATGATGTTGCCGATAGCCAACTGGCCATCCTTCACCACGGCGGTTTGCTTGATGCCGCCCACGGCGAGAATGCAAGCATTCGGCTCGTTGATGATGGCGGTGAACTCGTCGATACCGAACATGCCCAGGTTGCTGATGGTGAAGGTACTGCCCTCCCACTCGGCGGGCTGCAGCTTCTTGCTCTTCGCCTTGCCAGCCAGCTCTTTCACTTCGGTGGCAATCTGCGCCATGCCTTTGCCGTCGGCGTTGCGGATAACGGGCACCAGTAAGCCTTCGTCTACGGCCACGGCCACGCCGATGTTGATTTGCTTGTTCTGGCGAATCTTATCGCCGAGCCACGACGAGTTGATGACCGGGTGCTGCTTCAGCGCTACGGCGGAGGCTTTGAGCACCATGTCGTTGAACGACAGCTTCACAGGCGATAGCTCGTTGAGCTTCACGCGGGTTTCCATGGCCTTGTCCATCAGGATTTCCATCGTGAGATAGAAATGCGGGGCCGTGAACAGGCTTTCCGACAGGCGGCGGGCAATCACCTTGCGCATCGACGACACGGGCGTGTCGGTGTATGTGCCTTCGGCAGCGGCCGGCGCGGGCGCCGCGGCGGGCTTAGCAGGCGCTGCCCCTTGGCTAGCTGCTGGCTGCTCGGGCAGGCCAGCCTGGATGTACTCATTCGGGGCCGAAGCGGCGGCGGGTGCCGCGGCGGGCGCAGCAGCCTGCGGCTGGGCGTTGTCGAGGTCGCGGGCTATGATGCGGCCATTTTCGCCGCTGCCTTTGATTTGACGCAGGTCGAGGCCTTTGTCCTTGGCAATGCTCTTGGCCAGGGGCGAGGCGATGAGGCGGCCAGTGCTAGCTTCGGCCTGGGGGGCGCTGGCAGCAACTGGCGCGGCAGCCGAGGCAGCAGCTTCGGGCGCGGCAGCGGGGGTAGGCGCCGCGGCACCGTCGCCTTGGCCACCTAGCAGAGCCTGAATATCAGCACCTTCTTCACCGATAATAGCCAGCACGCCGTCAACGGCTACGGCTTCACCTTCCTTAGGGCCGGTATAGAGCAGGGTGCCGTCCTCGTAGTTTTCAAGCTCCATTGTGGCTTTGTCGGTTTCGACTTCGGCCAGCACGTCGCCCGCTTTCACTTTGTCACCCACCTTTTTGAGCCAGGCGGCAATAGTGCCTTCGGTCATCGTATCGCTCATCTTGGGCATGCGCACCACGGTGGCTTTCTTGCCGTTGGCGGGCGCAGCGGGGGGGGGTAGGCGCTGGGGCGGGCGCGGCGGCCTGAGGGGCCGGGGCAGCAGGTGCTGGGGCGGGCGCCGGTGCAGCAGGAGCCGCGGCGGCCGGGGCAGGCGTGCTACCGCCGTTCTGGCCGTTGAGCAGGCCCGAAATATCTTCGCCTTCTTTGCCCACAATAGCGAGCACGCCATCGACGGGTACGGAGTCTTTTTCTTTGGGGCCGATGTAGAGCAGGGTGCCGTCCTCGTAGTTTTCGAGTTCCATCGTGGCTTTGTCGGTTTCGACTTCGGCCAGGATGTCGCCCGACTTCACTTTGTCGCCTACTTTCTTGAGCCAGGCCGCGATAACCCCTTCGGTCATCGTGTCGCTCATTTTCGGCATTTTGATAATTTCGGCCATCGGAGTTGCAGGTTGGGATTGGGGGCCAAAATTAGCCGCCAAAAGGTGGGGAAACAATTGGCCGGGCGGCCACTGGGTGGCCGAAGTTAGCGCGAAGG
>Ga0160428_1002406_pt1 | contig 11428 bp, 13 predicted proteins | sample SolpanmetagenomM_FD_108198 | JGI IMG/M metagenome (GOLD analysis project Ga0160428, IMG submission 108198) | Solar panel surface microbial communities from Lawrence Berkeley National Laboratory, California, USA - M | ecosystem: Engineered > Built environment > Solar panel > Unclassified ...
CGATGCCGTCGACCAGGAGCAAGCCGAAGCACGCCCGGTAGTCGGGCAGTAGGGGAGAGGCCGGTCAAGTGGCACCTTCCGGGCGCTGAGACTGACTAGAGCGGTGAGACGAACAGCTCCCCACGCAGGGTGCGCTCGATGAGCACGCCCGCGTGCGCGCGAGCCTTGAGCTCCACACCGACGCGCTCGAGGGCCCGGCGGTGCTGGGCTACGAGGGCGCCGTCATCAAGCTCGACGGGTCGTGCCAGCTCTCGCCACGCGCTCCTCGTCGCTTTCAGGTCCGCTTCAGCCCGGTGGCGGAACAACCACGCCAAGACCAGTGGCTGCCGGCGAAGCGCCTCATAGCCGTTCCCCTGCCACTCCGGGGCCCCCAGTCCAGCAGCCACGCCACCGCAGCCTGCTCCCAGCCCTCCACCGCCGGCGGTGGCACGTTCGGTGGCCACCCCGGCGGCACGTACGCCCCCGTCGCTCCACGGCGCTTGGGCTCGATCACCGGTCGCGGCACAGCCCTGCCACCCCCGCCTCGGCGTCAGCTGCCAGCGCAGCGTCGACCCGACCCCGGGCGCCTCGCCGACGCTGCGGCGCTTCGTTGCCCCACCGGGCGGCTCCGTCACGGGCCGTCGACCCCGTGAGCTGCCGCAGCACCGATCGACCCACCCGCATGACCCTCCTCATCGGCTACCTGCCACCTCAGGCTAGAACAAGCGTTCGATTCCGGCGTAGCGTCGCCTGGGTGAAGGTCGCTGTGTTCGTGTCCAGGCGGGGTGACGCGGTCGCCCGCGCCGCGGCCGCGCAGGTGTGCGCGCAGTGGTGCGAGGAGGCCGGCCATGACGTCGTCGCCATCGTGGAGGGGTCGGACAACGATCACCTGCAGTGCGAGCAGCGCTGGGAGCTGGTGAAGCAGGCCGAGCGGGGGGAGGTGGACGCCATCGTCACCCTGGATCAGTCAACGTGGTCGAACGGGTGGCCCCTGCCGGACCGCAGCATCGACAGCCGCCTGGTGCAGGCCGGCAAGCCGCTGGTGCACGTCGCCGAGCAACCATGACCCAGACAGCCATCACAGCTCAGGCTGGTGCGCTGGCGTACCCAGCAGGAGACTGCTGAACGGTTGTGGTCGCTACGCCCGGTCCCGTCCGGACTCTGGCCCAGCAGACCGCACGGGCCACCGAGGAGATCGTGACCAAGGTCAACGCTACCCAGGCCGACGCCAGTGCAGCCACGGAGGTGATCGAGCAGATCGCGGAGATCATCTCCCGCATCGACGGACTGCAGGCCACCATCGCCGCGGCCGTGGAGGAGCAGTCGGCCACCACTGCCGAGATGGTCCGCAACGTCACCGAGGTGTCCACCGGTAGCCGCGAGATCTCAGCGAACATCTCCGGGATCGCCGCGGCTGCGACGCAGACGACCACCTCCGCGTCGAACACCGCCTCCACGGCGGGCGAGGTCTCCCGCAGCGCCGCCCAGCTGCAGACGCTCGTCGGCCGCTTCACCCTCTGAGGCACCTGCGCGGCGGTACGGTCGCCCCGTGATCACGACGCCTAAACCAGACGTGGTGTGGCTGCCTCGCTCGAGCTCTTGTCCGGGGTAGGCAGACGTGGCTACTCTCACCTAACGTCAGAGTGTGGCGCCGCCGGGTATGTACCGCTTGAAGCTCCGCTCCGGCAGCGAGATCGACTTCGCTGCGGACGATGATGAGGCTGCCCGGGGTCTGGTCGCGGAGTACTGGCCCGATCAGGACGTGTCGGCCCTGGACCACGTCACGGGGCCGCCTCACCTGCACGTCCTGCGGCGGGTGTGGACGTCACCGGCCTGAAGCACGGTGAAAGCACTCGTCGCAGCGCACGGGCCGGCACCCCGCAGGTCGGGTGGGTCGAAGACGACGTCGACTCGACGCCGGGGAGTGTGCCTGCCGGCCGCAGCCTCACGGCACACTGAAGCACTCCTGATCGACGGTTGACCCCGAGCCGTGAGCGTCAGTCACCGGGCGAGGTGGTCGTCGATGGACCCGAGAGCAGGCAACGAAGACAGCAGCGGTCGGTGGCGGCCGGTGGCGCCGCTGCGCGAGAGCTTCGACGCGGGGTGGATCGGTGAAGCCGCCGGGGGGACGGCGGACGACCTGCCGTCCATCCTCTGTCGTGCCGCCGCTCGCGCCCTGAGGATGGACGGCGCGGGGTTGTGCATCAGCGTCGATTCAGGCATGCGCCTGCCGCTGGGGGCCAGCGATGCTCACGCCGCGACCGCGGAACGGCTTCAGTTCACCGCCGGGCAGGGGCCGTGCTTCGAGGCCATGGCCTCAGGCCGACCCATCACCGTCGACCGCGACGGCATGCAGCGACGATGGCCTGGACTGGCGGCCCTGCACCGGGGGCAGACGCCCTACCTGACGGGGCTGGCGATCCCGCTGCGCTCAGGCGCGGACCGCTTCGGTGCCCTCGACCTGTACTCGATGAAGCCGGCTCGGTTGGACGGCCACGACGTCATCGCGGCGCAGCTGATCGCCGGAGCTCTCGGTGACGTGCTGCTCACCGTCCTCGACCCTGTCGCCAGGACGACCGCGGCGGGGCGGTCGCCGGTGGCGTCGTGGTGGGACACCGAGAACGTCCAGCTGCGACGGGGTGTGTGGATCGCCGTGGGCATGGCGAACGCGACGTGGGACGTGGACAACGACGGTGCCCTGGCTGTTCTGCGCGCGGCATCGGTGCGACGTGGCCAGACCCTCGACGAGCTGGCCGGCGCGGTCGTCTCCGGCGACGTCCTCCTGAGCGACCTCACCTGATGCTTCGGACGCTCCTGCAGCCGGGCGGGCGGGCCGCTCGCCCTGCTGCTTTAGGCGTGCGGCCCGCGGAGCCGGCTGGTCGACCCCGACGGCGCGCTCTGAGCTGTGAACACGCCCGCCCCTATCTGCCGCACCATGGGCGCAGCCATCACAGGGTGACGTGTTGAGGTGGTCGCTGTCACGCCGGACGCCAGGCACCTAGTCGTCGGCGGCGACGCAGCCGACCAAGTGGTGAGCGTCGCTGCCCTCGCCACCCACCGGACTGGCGGGGCTGGGCGCCACCCGGTCCTGCCGTTGGGCAGGGACACCCGGAAGTGCACCCCGTAGGGCGCCAAGCCCCGGCTGAGGCGCTCAGGAGTGAGGGCGCCGATCGAGTCCAGGCGTTGGAGAACCCCGGGGGGAGTCGGCTCAGCCCCAGAGACCACCACTGGGATAAGTGACGGCATCGATGAGCTGGCGGTACGTCACGCCGTCGCCGTGCACGACCACTCCAGCCCTCCGGCCGCTTTCGTCGTCGCTCACGATGGCGTCCAGGAGCAGCGTTAGCCGGGGGTCGGCGCGAGGCGGGGACTCGCCTCCCCAGGGCCCGTCGAGAAGGTCGCGCACCCGTTCGGCGCGCCGGCGCAGGTGGGCTCACGATCCATCCGCGTGTCCACGGAGATGCCCTTCGACGTAGCCGTGGAAGTCATCACCTAGACCTCCACCGAGTATCCTCTCGCTATCGCTGGACTGACAGAGGTCGCCCGCGTCCCAGAGTGCAAGTGGTATCGGGGTCAGGTCGGGAGCTCACTGTCGCCGTGCTGGCGGCCACGGTCATCACCTCCTTGGCGTTGGTCGGCGGGGGTATGGCTGTCGGGCGTTTGACGGGACCACCGCTGACCTTCTCCGGGCTCCGTCAGCTGGGGCTGGGTGCAGTAGCGGTTGCGGTGACCTTTGGAATTGGTCGTCTCGTCGGTGGCACCCTCGCCTAGGAGCAGGACGACCGGACATCCTGCAGACACGCACAACTCCAGACTGCTGAGCGTGTGAGAGTCGATCGTGGACTGCCTGCCTGTGCCCTCGCCGGCGACCCTTGGTCGCGGGCTCATCACTGCAGCCACCACATCGACTCCTCGACCAGTGACGACTTGATCCATCCGTTGTCCCGCAGAGCATCGAGTCTGCGACCCGGCGGTGGCTGGGTGACTTGAGAGACGGTACGTACTCAGAACCGGCGCCCATGATCGGCGTCATGCTGCTCAGTGGTGGAGGGTGCTCACGGCACGGTCGGGCTCGTGGCGGCTGCGGTCCTGGCGTTGAGCATCACCGTCACCGTCGTTCCAGCCTCGGGATGGTCGCAGTCGATGTCGTAGCGCCGGTTGTAGCGGTGATGGACACCTGTGGAACACAGGCGAAGCTCGCCGCCGGTGCGGGCGACGAGGGCGTGGACGAGAGGCAAGCCGAGTCCCGCGCCGGGTCGTCCCCGTGCTTCGTCGCTGCGGTGAAACCGCTCGACGGCCTGGGGGAGGAAGGCTGCGGGGATGCCGGCGCCTTCGTCGCTCACGGTCAGCACCACGACGTCACCTACCGGGGTGCTCTGAGGGTGGATCGCGACTCGCACGGGTGGGGCTCCGTGCAGGTGGGCGTTGGTCAAGAGGTTGAGGAGGACCTGACGGAGTCGAGCGTCGGACAAGGCCACCGTGGTGCTGCCCGCAGCGGGTGCGTCCAGGAGCCAGCTCTGCGGCAGGCCTTGCACCGCGCCGGCTTCGACGAGGGAGTGCGCGACGCGGGCGATGTCGCCGTCCTCCTCGAGGTTGCCTTGGGCGGTGGTGGCCCCGATGGCGAGCAAGGTCTCAGCCAACTCGGCCAGCTGCACGATGTCGGTCTGCAGCTCGGCCAGGGCTGCCTGGTACTCGGTGGTGCTGCGAGGACGACGTAACGCGAGCTGAACGCGGGTCTGCAGGAGGGTCAGGGGCGTGCGCAGCTCGTGGCTGGCGTCATCGACGAAGCGCCGCTCACGGGCCAGGGACCGCTCCAGGGCATCGAGCATCTCGTTGAGGGTGTGTCCCAGGCGGGTCACCTCGTCGTTACGGCTGGCGGGGACGTCGAGGCGGACTCCGGTGGCGCCGGCGGCGATGGAGCGCGCCTGGGCTCGGTAGCGCTCGACGGGGGCCAGGGCGGCCTTGGCCAAGCGCTCTCCGACCGCGGTGGTGATCACGAGGGTGCCGAGAGCGGCGATGCCGAGCTGGGCGATGAGTTCGCGTAGCGCCTCGTCGCGTTCGTCACGGTGGACCCCGACGACAAGCACGTAGGGCGAGCCCGCACGCAACGGCTGGGCCAGCAGGCGCAGTGGTCGTGAGCTGATGGGCAGCAGCGATCCGACGTCCACGGTGACGGCGCTGTCTTGAGCGCGTTGCCACGTCGTGGCACTCAGCAGCGACGTCGAGCCGAGGCCCGCCCCGGCGGTCACCACGTTGTTGGTGGGACCGAGCACCTGGAAGTCGCTGAAGGCGGGGTCAGTGGTGGGTGCTGAAGCGTTGGCTGTCAGGACTCCTGCGCTGTCCAGCAGTGGGCGCACCGCAGCGGCTTGGGCAGCGAGGTCGGTGTCGAGCCGACGGTCGAGGGCGTAGTCGACGCGCCAGTAGACGAAGGCTCCCGAGGCGCTCAGCACGACGACCATGGCAGCGGCGAAGCCCGCGACGAGCCGGAGCCGCAGCGGTAGGCGCTGCATGAGGGCGCGCAGTCGCCCGGTGGTGCTCATCCGCCGGCGGGGTCGAGTCGGTAGCCGACGCCACGGCGGGTCTGGATGGCTTCTCGGGCGAAGGGGGTGTCGATCCTGGCGCGCAGCTTGGCGATGTGGACGTCGATGACGTTGCTGGAGATGTCGGTGTTGCCGTCCCAGACCTCCTCGAGGATCTGGTAGCGGCTGACGTAGCGCCCGGCGTGTTCGGCCAAGACGACGAGGATGTCGAACTCCCGCGCGGACAGCTGGACGGCGTGGCGGCCGCGGCTGACCTCACGGGCGGCAGGGTCGATGAGCAGGTCACCAGCGCGCAGGGCAACGACAGCGGAGGGAGAAGCGCGACGGTGCAAGGCGCGTAGGCGCATGATCAGCTCATCGAGCTCGAAGGGCTTGGCCAGGTAGTCATCAGCGCCGACCTCCAAGCCCGCGATGCGGTCGCGCAGCTCTCCCCGAGCGGTGAGCATGAGGACCGGGGTGAAATAACCCTCGGCGCGCAGCGCCGTGATCACTTCGGGCCCGTCGAGGCCGGGGAGCATCCAGTCCAGGAGGACGACGTCGATCCCGCCGTGACGCGCGGCTTCGAGGGCTGCGGTGCCGTCAGAGACCACGGTGGGTGCCCAGCCCACCTCGCTCAGCGCCTGGTGCAGCAGTGCGGCCAGGCGGGCTTCGTCCTCCGCGATCAGTACCCGCACGCCCGACAGTCTGGCTCACCCGCACCTGCCGTCGATGCCAAAGGACCTGGCACCCCTTAGCCGTTCTGGAGCAGCGCTTCTGTCTTCATCGTTGCTTCATGGGGCCCTGCCTACCGTCACTGACGTGACGAACACGCTGGCCGTGCAGGCCGAGGGGTTGACCAAGCGCTACGGCGAGCTGACCGCGGTCGACGCCATCTCCGTCCAGGTCGCCCAGGGTGAGGTCTACGGGATGCTCGGCCCCAACGGCGCGGGCAAGACGACCTTCCTGCGCATGCTCTTCGGCCTCATCCGCCCCGACGCAGGCGTACTGGAGGTGTTCGGTCGCAGCTGGGACCGTGACGGCACTGCGACCCTCGATGGCGTCGCCGGGTTCATCGAAAGCCCGCGCTTCTACCCGTACCTGTCGGGGAAGCGGAACTTGCAGCTGCTGGCGGGCCTCGACGGCGGCGACGCTGGGACGCGCATCAGCGAGGTCCTCGACATCGTCGACCTCACCGGACGCGAGAGCGAGAAGGTCGCCGGGTACTCCTTCGGCATGCGCCAGCGCTTGGGTGTCGCGGCGTCGCTGCTGCGCGAGCCCCGACTGCTGGTGCTCGACGAGCCTGCCAACGGCTTGGACCCCGCCGGCATCCGCGACATGCGCGCCCTCGTGCAGCGCCTGGCGTCCTCGGGCCTGACGGTGCTGCTGAGCAGTCACGACATGGACGAGGTCGAGCAGATCTGCGACAACGTCACGATCATGAAGCAGGGCTCGGTGGCCTACCACGGCACCATCGCCCGCCTGCGCGAGCAAGCCCCGCCCCAGGCGCACCTGCTGCGCACCAGCGACGACCCCGCTGCCCTGGAGCTGGCTCGCCAGCGTCCTGGCCTGGCCGTGACTGCCACCGACGGGCAGCTGGCCGTGCGGGGCACCCAGGCCGCGGTCGACCTCTACGTCACCACCCTCGTGCGTGCGGGGCTGTCTCTGCGCAGCCTCACCCTCGGCGAGGCCCCTCTGGAGGCGCTGTTCTTCATGCTCACCGAGTCCAGCACCGACGCGGTGCCTGACGCGTTGATCCACGGTGGCCAGGAGGCTGGGCGATGAGCGCACAGCCCACGACCGACCCCGCGGGCAGCACCGCAGCACCGCGGCAGAGCGCTGGGCACCGGGCCGCGCCCCGACCCCGCAGCGCGGGCACCTGGGCGGCCTACCGGTGGGAGCTGGTCAAGCTCGCCGCCCTGGTCCGCACCCGAGCGATGCTCATCGGTGTCCTCGTGGCCCCGCCGCTGGTCGTCCTCGCGCTGCAGGGCCAGCGGGCCCCAGCGGACACCCTCTTCGGGCGTCACGTACACGACAGCGGCTTCGCGCTGCCACTGCTGCTGCTGGGCTTTGCCACCCAGTACGTCTTCCCGCTGCTGACCAGCGTGGTGGCTGGCGACATCTTCGCCAGCGAGGACCAGCACGGGACCTGGAAGACGCTGCTCACCCGCTCGATCAGCCGCACCCAGATCTTCTGGGCCAAGACCCTCGCGGCCGTCACCTTCGCCGCAGCCGTCCTCATCGTGCTGACTGCCAGCACGGTCGTCTCCAGCGTCGCGATCATTGGACACCAGCCCTTGACGGGGTTGTCAGGGCAAAGCATCGGGACAGCTTCGGCTGCCGGGCTCGTCCTCGCTGCGTGGGCCAGCACCGCGGCCCCGCTGTTGGGCTTCACCGCGCTGGCCATCGTGTTGTCCGTCCGCACCCGCAACCCCTCCCTTGGCGTTGTCGGGCCCGTGGTGCTCGGTCTGCTGATGAGCCTGGTGGGTTTCCTCGGAGGAACGGGTTGGCTGCGCCGGGCGCTGTTGAGCACGCCGTTGGAGTCCTGGCACGGGCTCTTCACCGCCACGCCCTTCTACGGGCCCCTCATCCAGGGCATCGGCGTGTGCCTTGCCTGGACTGCTGTGTGCCTCTTCTTTGCCTACACGTCGCTGCGTCGCCGCGACATCACCGGAGGATGACCGTGCCCACCTCGTTCACGACCCTGGCCAAACCCGCAGCAGGCATCCTCGCTGCCGCTGCGCTCGTCGTCGGGCTCAGCGCCGCAGGCAGTCCTGACGTCACCAAGGCCCGCGTGGAGGCCTCCCTGACCCCGGCCTTCACCAATCTCTACCTCGACCAGCAGCGCATCTTGGGCTACGCCGACCTCAATGCCTCGGCCATTGCGGCGACGTCGTCGTGTGATCGCGGGGGGCCCAAGGTCGCCGACGTGGGCGCCGGCAGCGACTGGATCTGCCTGGTCGACTTCACCGACCAGACCGGCGCTGCCCAGGAGGGCAAGTTCGAGCTGCAGGTCCACGCGAACGCCTGCTACACCGCCGCTGGCCCCGCCAAGCTGCTGGGCGGCTTCACCATCACCGACACCAGCGGGAGTGACGTGCCCAACCCCCTCAGCGCCTTCGACGTCTGCTTCGACCCTGATGCCTAGCGGCTCGAAGCCCGCCGTGAGCGGTCAGCGGTGAGCGGGCTGCTCAGCTCCCTCGTCGACACGCTGCTGAGCGTGCCGGCGGTGTGGGTCTACGTCCTGGTCGCCGCCCTCGTCTTCGCCGAGGACGCCTTCTTCGTGGGCTTCGTCATCCCGGGGGAGACCGCGGCGATCCTCGCCGGGGTCGACGCCAGCCGCGGCCACGTCAACCTTGGGCTCGCAGTCGTGGTCGTCGTCGTTGCCGCCATCGCCGGTGACAGCGTGGGCTACGAGGTCGGCAAGCATCTCGGGTCCCGGCTGCTGCAACGCCCCTTCCTGGCCCGCCGCAGTGCTCGCTTCGACGCTGCACGGGCCTTCCTCGCCCGACGCGGCGGTTCGGCGGTCTTCCTCGGCCGCGGCGTGGCCTTCCTGCGCGCGGTCATGCCCGCCCTAGCGGGAACCGCGGGCATGACCTACCGCCGGTTCCTGGCCTGGAACGCCCTCGGCGGCACCATCTGGGGCATGGGCACCGTTCTCGTCGGCTACCTGGCGGGGAACTCCTACGCCCGCGTCGCCCACCGCCTCGGCCAAGGCGGCGCCTTCGTGGTGGTCGCCGCGGCGATAACCGTGATGATCGTCTGGCGCTCACGTCGACACCGCAGCGATACGGGATCTACTTCGACAGCCACTTCCGCCGATGAGTGAAGCCGATGCTGCCGTCGCGGTCGACACGCAAGCAGATGGGCGGAACGCCGTAGCGGATGCCGTTGATCACCAGCCCAACCTTCAGGCGCGACGCGTGAACGCCAGAAGTCACAGGCCGGTCGGGATCTAGACGACGCAGCCAGCTGTGTCCTCAACTGGCCGCGCCACCGTCCGGCTCATCGACCAGCACCTCAGAGTTACACCTGACGCCGGCAGGTCACACCAGAGACGAGGCGTCGTTGGAACAGAGAGGTGAGACGCGCTCACCCCTCGGCCAGGACAGCCTGCAACGCGGCCAGGCCGACGACGACCGCAGCGCCGGAGGCCCCGGCCAGCAGCGCGGCTCGGGACGAGCGCAGTCTCGGCGCCGCGCGCAGCGGCCCCTCGACCCAGCGCGAGGTGGCCAGTGCGGGCAGCAGGGCCACGGCCTCAGCAGCCAGGAGCAGCGGCCAGTCCCGGGCGCCGAGGTGCTCCGCGGCGACGACGACCGGGACGTGCCAGAGGTACCAGGTGAAGGACACCCGTCCGACGAAGCGCACCGGGGGCGTCGACAGGATCCGGGCGACGGCGGTGGGACTGCTGCTCACACCTCCCGCGGCGATGATGGCCGCGCTCCCCGCGGTGGCGGCGGCGGCCGCGGCGTAGAGCCCGATCCGGTCGGCGGCGGGCACGAGGGCGAGAGCCAGCGCCCCCGCGCAGGCGAGAGCCGACACGAGGCGCTCAGACGACGGACGCGCTGCGCGACGCCGCAGAGAGGGTTCGACGATGGCGATGAGCGCACCGGCCCCCAACTGCCACGCACGCGCGGGACTGGCGAAGTAGGACGCCTGGAAGGCCGGGCCGAACCACATCAGGTACAGGACGCCGGAGGCGAGGGACAGGAGGGCGATCACGACGCCGAGGGGCAGGCGCACGCCGCGGCCTCTGCGGGCGGCGAGGTGGGCGACCAGGAGCACCACCAGGGGCCACAGGAGGTAGAACTGCTCCTCGACCGCCAGGGACCAGTAGTGCAGCACCGGGCTGCCGGCGACGGTGGGGGAGACCGTGGTGGTGTCGAAGGACAGGAACCACAGGTTGGCCACCTGCAGTGCGGCGGCGACGACGTCGTGGGCCACGGCACGACGTTCGACCGGACTCACCACGAGCGTGGTGGCCGCCAGCACCACCAGCAGGACGAGGTAGGCGCTGGGCAGGATGCGGCGTGCCCTGCGGGCGTAGAAGGCGACCAGGGACACCGTGCCCGTGCGCTCCACCTCCCGCACGAGCAGCGCGGTGATGAGGTAGCCGGAGATGACGAAGAAGACGTCCACGCCGGCGTAACCGCTGCGCCACAGGGGGATGTGCGCGTTGAAGAGCAGGACGAAGACGATCGCGACCGCCCTCAGACCCTCGACGTCCGCGCGGAACCTCGGTGGCTGACGTGCTGCGAGGTCGGGGTGGTGGTCGTCAGGCTTGGAGGAACCGTCAGACACTGTGACCGACCAGGGTCCCGATGCCGTAGGTGACGGCCATGGCTGCTGCGCCTCCGATGATGGTGCGGGTGGCGGCCCTCCGCCGCCCGGCTCCGCCGAGGTGGGCGCTCAGCACCCCGGTCAGGGCCAGGGCGGCGATGACGGCGACGAAGCAGGCGGGGACGCGGACGCCGGCGGGGGCGAGCAGCACCGCCAGCAGGGGGATCAGGGCCCCGAGGGTGAAGGCTGCGGCGGAGGTCCACGCGGCTTGCCAGGGGCTGGCCACCTCGTCGGGGTCGATGCCCAGCTCGGCGTCGGCGTGGGCGCGCAGGCCGTCGCGGGCGGTGAGCTCCTGGGCCACCTCGATGGCCAGCTCCGGGGGAAGGCCCTTGTTGACGTACAGCTGGGCCAGCTCGGCGAGCTCCTCCTCCGGCATCTCCTCCAGCTCGCGGCGCTCCTTGGCCAACAGCGCCTGCTGGGTGTCGCGCTGGGTGGAGACCGAGACGTACTCACCCGCCGCCATCGACAGTGCGCCGGCGACCAGGCCGGCGATGCCGGCGGTGAACAGGGTCGTGCGGTCGGTGGTCGCCCCCGCGACGCCCACGACGAGACCGGCGACGGAGACGATGCCGTCGTTGGCGCCCAGGACCCCG
>Ga0160428_1002407_pt1 | contig 11419 bp, 10 predicted proteins | sample SolpanmetagenomM_FD_108198 | JGI IMG/M metagenome (GOLD analysis project Ga0160428, IMG submission 108198) | Solar panel surface microbial communities from Lawrence Berkeley National Laboratory, California, USA - M | ecosystem: Engineered > Built environment > Solar panel > Unclassified ...
ACTTGCTACTCGTGCAGCCATCACGAGTGAATCTGTGAAGTACTCTCCAATACCGGGGACATTACTTCCAGCACCAACAACGAGCACCTGTTCTATCTTGCGCCTATCCTCGATGCGCTCATTGTAGTAGCGTATCACCTTGCGCGTTTCTACGAGGATACGTTCAATACTAGGTGTTAGAGCAGTTTTGAGCTTTTGCTGCCGAGGGCCAGCGCTAAGTCCATTCAGGATCTTCATTTGGTGTGCGGTTTCAAGCGGCACTTTAAGCTTTTTAGCAATATCTAGCGTAAAGGTGTTGCCGCCGACTATTACACCACCTGTGACTCTGATGGAGCCATCCAATACCGCGATGTCTGTTGCAGCTGGACCGATGTCTATGATGACTGTCGGTAGATCACCGCTCTCCGTGCGTTTGAGTAAGCGTGCAACCGCACTAATGCCGGGTTCAACGAGACAAACTCGAAGCCCAGCTTCTTGAGCTACATCAACGCATCTATCGACAAGCACACGTGGGGCGGCATACAAAGAAATTGTTATTGCTGTATCTGTTTGTTCAATAACTTCATAATCGATATAAAGCGCGTCACTTGGAAGGGGAATGTACTGATCAATTTCAAGCTCTACTGCTTCTTTTAAGTGCTTTCCAGCATCAATCGGAATGGTGAATGTTCTCGTGTATGTTCGATTTGTCGGGATACTAATGACAGCATGATTACTCGGTAAGGTACCGATAAGGTTTTTTGTGAGTAGGGCCCGTAGATTCTCGACGAGGTAACTACCATCTTTACCATCAAGTGCTTCCTGAACTTTAGCTGGATCAAGATCAATTGAACTGTAACAATACACAGTCCATTTTTTTGGATTCACTGCCATCAACTTGATGCCGGTGAGACTCATATCGAGACCGATTACAGGTTTGTCTTTATAATATAGTTTAGCCACTAACTCTTTGCCCACTGATTATTCTTATGCTTAGTATACAGTAGCAGATGGTTAATTTCTATGATTTTATATTCTGCGATAGATTTGCGATTGGGAGCATTACGCTTGCAGCAATAACTCCTACCATTCCACCCATGAAAACAATCATGACTGGTTCGATAATAGAGCTCAGTCCTTCAATAGCTACATCAACTTCTTCTTCGTAAAAGTCGGCAACTTTAACGAGAACCGTATCGGTTTGCCCGGTCTCTTCACCAACAGAAAGCATCTGCGGAACGATCGCAGGAAAGAGCGGGCTTTTTTCGATAATTGATGAAAGTGTTGAGCCATTTTTTACTTCATTTGCTGCATCAAGAATTGCTTTTTCGTATAAAGAATTACCAACAGCATGGGCGGTGACTTCGAGCGCTTCGAGTACCGCAACCCCAGCGCCAATGAGAGCAGAAAAAGTTCTAGCAAATCGTGCCACGGCTACTTTCATCACGATGCTCTTAATGCCAGGTATTTTGAGCGAGAGGGTATCAAGAGCAATCTTACCTTTGGGTGTCCGTATGAACCTGAGCACAGCAAAGATACTACCAAAGATTCCTGGGATCAATAAGTACCAGAAGGCAACCATATAATGACTAAGCGCTAACATGAACACGGTTAACCCAGGTAATTTCGCATCAGGGCCACCGAGGTCTTGGACAATTTTTCCAATTTGAGGAATGACAAAAAGCATAAGCCCAAAAAATGCCAAAAACGTAATACCAATAAGTACCATAGGATACGTCATAGCACTTTTGATTTTTTTGCGCATAGTTGCGTTCTTTTCTTGTTGTGTCGCTAATCGTTTCAAAATATCATCTAAAATACCGGCAGCTTCACCTGCACGTACCATGTTGACATACACAGCACTAAATACTGTCGGGTGCTTACCGAGTGCGTCGCCAAGTGCTGCACCGCCTTCAATATCTTTTGTAACTTCTTCGAGTATCTTGCGAAGTGTGGCGCTTTCGGTATGGTTTGCGAGTGACGTCAGTGATCGGAGTAAGGGTACGCCAGCACTTACCATCGCACTAAGCTCACGAGTAAAAATAACGATATAATCAGATTTTACTTTATTGCCACCGAGTGAAAATCCTTTTTTGTTACCGGCTGCTTCTTTGATAATGATCGGCTTGAGGCCACGCTGCAAAATTAGATCGAGCGCAGCTTCGCGGTCTTTTGCTTCAACGACACCAAATGTACGCTTGCCTTGCTGTGTTGTTGCATTATAACTAAAACGTGTCATCGTACTATTCCTTAGTCGCTCTCAATACTTCTTCAACTGTTGTAAGACCACGAAGTGATTTCACTAAACCATCGATTTGCATAGTATTCATCCCTTCGACAATTGCTTCGTCTTGAATTTGTGCACTTGTAGCATTTGCCATGATGAGCTTTTGTACAGGGATACTGTTATCTAATACCTCATAAATACCGATTCGTCCGCGAAAGCCTGTCTTATGACAATCATCGCATCCGTCCTTAGCGGCTTTCCAAAGTCCAGATATGGCCTGTTCGGTACTACCAAGTGGAGTATTACCGCCTACTTCTTCGCTGATCGCTTCTTGATCGAGTTTATGCAATATTGCCATCTTTTTTGCATCAATACTAAATGTCTCATTGAGTGCTTTTAACTCGGTGTCATCGGGAACGTAATTCACTCGACAGGTTGTACATAATTTACGTACAAGTCGTTGACCGACAATAGCGCGTACCGTACTTGCAATAAGAAATGGCTCGATACCCATATCAAGTAAACGTGGCAGACACGTCGCGGCGTTATTTGTGTGCAACGTCGAGAAGACAAGGTGACCAGTTAGTGCCGCCTGCACACCGAGGTTAGCAGTTTCACCATCACGGATCTCTCCAACCATGATAATGTTTGGATCTTGACGTAGTAATGCGCGCAGCCCCGACGCAAATGTCATACCGGCCTTCGCGTTTGTCTGAGTTTGATTCACCCCTGGCACCTTATATTCGACTGGGTCTTCGATCGTCGAGATGTTGACGCTTGGCGTGTTAAGGATTGTTAAGATACTAAACAGACTGGTAGATTTACCAGAGCCAGTCGGACCAGTAATGAGCACCATTCCATTAGCTTCGGTGAGGGCATTTGTCAGCACTTTCAGTGAACGTCCCCAATACCCTAGATCCTGCAATGTTATTGCTTGATTTGACTCGTTCAAAATACGCATAACCACTTTTTCGCCATCGGCTACCGGTAGCGTACTTACGCGCAGTGCGTACTGCTTGCCAGCAACTTTTATCTTAAAGCGACCATCTTGAGGGACTCGTCGCTCGTCGATTTTCAGATTAGCAAGAATTTTAATACGACTGGTCAATGCACCGATAACATTACGTGGCAGTCGGTTTACTTCTTGGAGTACGCCGTCAATACGGTATCGAATTTGGACGTATTCCTCACGCGGTTCAATGTGAATATCGCTTGCACTCGAACGTATTGCGTATTCGAGTAATAAATTAATTGTTTGCGCTATCGGAGAGTCTTCTGCAATATCAGAGTCAGATACATTTTGATTTGATGCATCGTCTTCACGCTGGATATCAATAACGTCATTGAGTTTTTCGTTGACGTCACCTTCGTAGTTTTGTAAACAAGCAAGAATATTTTCACGCGTCGCAACATATAATTTTACATTATTGCCAATTTCTTTTTCAATGAAATTGACTGCTTGAACGTCATCTGGATCATCCATCGCAAGATGCAATGTTTCGTCTTCGTCCATCTTAAACAAAATTGCTTTATATTGACGTGCAATGCGACCAGGTATTTTGTTGAACACTTCAGCCGGTATGTCAGACGGGTTCAGCTCCACAAACGGAATACCAGTGTATTTCGAATATGCCATCGTAAGGTCAGCGACTGAAACAATTTGTTTGTCGATAGTGATATCTAGTAGAGGGCGTTTTGAACGAGCAGCTTCTTCTTTGAGTGCTTCTATTTGCTCATCGGAGGCTATCCCACCCTCTTTGAGAATCTTGACCAGTGTACTATCAGCTATTCGCATAATGCTTACGATAACTATAGACTATACGACCTGCATATACTAGACTCGTCACTCCCGTATAAAGTCATAAAATAAGCTGGTATACTACTAGTATTCTATGCCACAACGCTATGATCACTATACGCAGTCTCAATTAGAAGCTTTTGGAGCCGCTATTGCTTCGCAGGTTGTCGGCGGGTTGCTCATTGAACTGATAGGAGATGTCGGCGCTGGCAAAACCACATTAACAAAAGCCATCGCTGCCGCGATGGGTATACAGGAAATTGTGCATAGTCCGACCTTTACGATCAGTAACCGCTACGAAACACCGGCAGGCCTGGTTCTCGCGCATTACGACTTTTATCGTCTTGCCGATCCTGGTGTTATGGCTGACGAACTCAATGAAACACTTCACGATGCTCGCTGCGTGACAGTCATTGAATGGGCTGATATTGTGGAAGGAATTTTACCAGCAGATCGTTTGACGATTGCTATCGAACCGGATACCGAAGATACCAGACAGATAACAGTCTCTTCTGGCGGACTTATAAGTGCGAAAGTGCTTGCGTCAGTATGATTTTGTGCATCAATACGTCAACTGGACTTTGTGATATCGCCATCTTTGATGATGCGCAAGAGGTATATTACGAGCAGTGGCAAGCCGACAGAATGCTTGCCGACGAACTCCTAACACATCTCGAAGATGTACTTTCAAACAACTCGCTCACATGGAGCAATCTGACTGGTATTGGTGTCTTTCTTGGACCGGGTAGCTTTACGGGTCTACGTATTGGAGCGAGCGTAATGAACACCATAGCAGATACACTTCATCTACCAATTGTTGGCACAACTGGCGAAAACTGGAAAATGGACGCTCTAAAGGAACTGAATAATGGAAGAGATGACGAGTTAATTTTGCCGTATTACGGCCAAGCACCAAATATTACAACCCCACGAAAATAATTGCTACGTTGTATAAAAACGCGCTACAATATATGTAGTCAGTTAATTTTCTGAGTGACTACAGATTACATTATTTAGATACTTCGACATCCCTTTTATTACAACAATAGTCAAGACGAACACTTGGCGAGGGACAGTCGAGAAAGGAAACCAATATGATAGAGGGACTAATTGCCGCTGTTGTCGGGATTGTTTTTGGCGCCGGTTCAACAATAGTATATGAACGCCAGCAGGGAGCTCGAGGCAAGGTAAAGGCTGATAAAGAAATTGCTCATGCTATGACCAAGGCGAGTAATATTGTACTTAAAGCCAAAGACGAGGCAATGGTTATTGAAAACGAGCGTCGTAGAGAAATTAAAAAGATTGAAAATCGTCTTGCGGATCGGGAGTTAAATCTTGATAGGAAACTTGACGAGCTTGATAAGCGCAACGAAAAACTGCGTAAGCACGAAGATGAAGTCGAAGCTCTTAAGAATGAAATTCGAGAAATCCGTACCAAACAACAAGACAAGCTCGAAAAAATTGCTGGATTAAAGAAAAAAGAAGCTGCTGAAAAACTCATGCAAATGACCGAGCGTGACATCAAACATGATCTTGTAGGCCTTATAGAAAAACTACAAAAAGATGCGATGGATGATGCCGAAGAACGGGCACAAGAAATACTTGTGACTGCCATGGAGCGCATGAGCTCAGAAGTCACTGCCGAACGCACAGTGACGGCCATCAAGCTGACTGATGATGAGATGAAGGGACGTATTATCGGCAAAGAAGGACGAAATATCCAAGCTTTGCAGCGTGCGACTGGCGTTGATATTCTTGTCGACGACACGCCTGGCATGATTGTTATGAGTAGTTTCGACCCAGTGCGTCGCCAAGTTGCGCGTTTAACACTTGAAATGCTTATGAAAGATGGACGTATTCATCCAGGTCGTATTGAAGAGGTCATCGTTAAGGCGCAAAAGCAGATCGAAAAAGAAGTTAACCAAGCGGGTGAAGACGCTGCGCGTGAAGTAGGCGTCGTGGGTATTCCAAAAGAAATGCTTCGACTGCTAGGAGAGCTCAAGTTTCGTACGTCTTACGGCCAGAACGTGCTGCTGCACTCTACTGAGATGGCACATGTTGCTGGTATGATCGCCGAAGAAATCGGTGCAAATGTCCGAACTGTCAAGATAGCTACACTGCTCCATGACGTTGGTAAGGCGGTTTCACATAAAATCGAAGGAAAGCACCACCATATCGGTGCAGAGCTCGCCAAAAAATACGGCATGAGTGACGAAATCGTTCATGCTATTGAAGCGCACCATGATGATATTGAAGCGACCACGCCGGAAGCCCTCGTAGTCCGCGTTGTCGATGCTGCTTCTGCGGCTCGCCCTGGTGCTCGTAATATCTCCGCTGAAAACTTTTCAGAGCGTATGAGAGACTTGGAGAACGTTGCCAACAGTTTCCCTGGCATCGAAAAATCTTATGCAATCTCAGCAGGTCGCGAAGTTCGGGTCATCGTACGTCCAGAAAAAGTTGATGACTTATCAGGAATAAAGCTGGCGCGAGATATCGCAACCAAGATAGAGAGTACGATGCAGTACCCTGGAACCATCAAGGTTAACGTTATCCGCGAGACCCGCGCAATCGAATTCGCAAAATAATCTCTCTATAGTTTCGACAATGGGGTTTTTGTTGCCCACGCGACGATATATTGCAAGCTAAACCACGCGATGGTCCAGCTTGCAAAGAAAACACCTGCGACAACAACGATAGATGTTTCTAAACTAATGTGCAGTATAGGCACAACGAGTAAAAGAAGCAGTGGTAAAACTGTGATGACAAGCTTAAAAAGCGCAATATAGCGAGCTCGCAGCAGCCGCTCGCGTTGTTTCGGTAGTTGATGATGTTTCGTCGTTATGGTAATAGCTTTGGTGGCTGATATATCTACGGTTTTTTTCGTACGTTGTGTCGCCACGAAAGGAAGACGAATAACCGTTACGATAGTTACGAGAAGGACGATTGCTGTGACTACGGCGCCAATCACTAACGCTACGGCTGGTGGTGGCGAAAAATGAACGTATGATCCAGCTGCAGGAGTATTTTGTGGTACATCAACAAAACTATGTACAAAATTACTCCCGAGTAATGAGGGCAAAATAATTACTGCACTCCAGAGCCACTGTATGAAACATGAAAAATATCCAAGTATTCCAAGCGTGCTGACGAATCTGCTAGGCTGTGTTCGATGTTTGGGCATATTTACGACATACTCGATTTTACATATTGTTGCTTTGGTTCAGAAGGGAAATTCATTTCATCCCAAAGAGTTATATCATTTGGTCTAAACACCCAATAGCTTCGACCCTCAGAAGTATGTTTTTTCATATCAATAATATCAAAATCATTAAGACCGTATTTACGTTGGTACAAGGCATGCACACGGTCAAGATCGTCGTCGGAGACTTCGAAGGCATGGCCTCTGCTGTGCAAAGCTTGTTTACGCTCGCTATCTCGCACGACTGTCACTGCAGCAACAGAATTGGTTAAAATATCCTGCGAATGCTGGCGAGAGCGATTTGAAGTCCAATAAAGGTTTAGATCGTCGTCGTGCACAAAATAGACGCTACATATCCTCGGCATACTATCGGACATAGTAGCAATCTGCATATCTTTTTTTTCTTGCAAGTACCGAATGAGTAACTTTTTCATCTGTGCTCAGTATATAACATAATGGAATGGCCGATTACTTGCGGTGAATAAAATGAATCCACCATATTTTGATAATGGTGGATTCATGTAAATACAATATGGTCGGGGTGAAAGGGCTCAAACCTTCGACCTCTCGGTCCCAAACCGAGCGCGCTATCAACTGCGCCACACCCCGATACTTTGACTTTACATGAGAGATTATAGCCTATATAGTGTACAATTACTAGAGAAGGCGACATAAATTGATGCTAAAACTCACAAATCTTTTCCATCGAAAAAAAGCGGGTCTTAACCCAAAGCTTGAAGTATTTTTTGTTGTATCTGCCGTGGTTATATTTGCAGCGATTAGTTTAGCAACTATCACGCGCTCATCGATATGGTTCGACGAATCATTTAGTGCCTATCTTATACGATTTAATTACTTTGACATTGCTCACTACACAGCGTTAGATGTACATCCACCTTTTTACTATTGGCTCCTAAAGTCGTGGGGTCTTGTTTTTGGTACTAGCGATCTTGCACTTCGTTCCATGAGTGTTTTCTTTGCAGCTCTATCGATCGTCATTGCCTACTATTTAGTACGAAAACTATTTTCTCAACGTGCTGCATTGTGGACGCTGCCGCTGCTCACGCTTATGCCATTCTTTGTACGTTACGCGCAGGAAGCGCGTATGTACACGCTTGTCACTGCTATTGCGCTGGCTGCAACATACATTTTAACCCTAGCTGTAGAGCAAAAAAAATTAAGATGGTGGATTATATATGGAATAGTAATATCGCTTGGAATGTGGACACATTACTTCAGTGCACTGATCTGGCTCGCACATTGGGTGTGGCGCCTGAGTCAAGTCTACACGCCGGGCATAAAGATTGGAGTACTGCGTAAGCGCTTCTTCACAAAACAGTGGCTCATTGCCCATGCTGTTGCGATAGGGTTATTTGCACCTTGGATTCCTTTTCTCGTTTTTCAAGTTGCGGTCGTGCAAGGAATGGGTTTTTGGATACCGCCGATCAATCCAAGTACGGTGCCGAGCTACCTTTCTACCATCTTGTACTATATGACATCAAACGAAACTTCTCCTTGGCTAACGATGGCATTACTTTTAACGATAATTTTATGGATAATTGTCACACGACGCGCCTACCGCACTATTGAATCATCAAAAAGACGATGGTTTTGGCTGCTATCATCTATAGCGCTAATACCTGTATTACTACTGCTCATAGGATCCCTGCCACCACTTCAATCTGCCTTCATTGACCGTTATTTACTTGCATCGAGCGTCGTACTTGTCATGCTAACGGGCGTTATAATTGCTTATGCACCTCGCGATCGATCTACGCAGCTTCTCCGTAATGCACTCCTAACATTGTTAGTTGGCAGTATGATCGTAGGCATCGCTAACGTATACCATTTAGGAAATTACAATAAGTTCACAGGTGAACAAAGTGCAGCGAAGGAACTCATGGCTCGCATTTCGAGTGTATCTGCGGTGGGAACCGAGCCGGTTATTGCCGATTCGCCTTGGCTTTTCTACGACGCAGTTCATTATTCTACGACTGCGCATACTGTGTACTTTATTGACGCAAACACTGAGTACAGGTATGGATCACTAGAAATGTTACGCACGAGCGATATGTTCAAGATAAAAGATCTTGATGCCTTTAGCTCTATACATGATTTAGTCTGGTACATCGATACGTCAAAATCTGATCCTGTAACTCCACCAAATCCTAAATGGAGAGTAGAGAAGGTGATAAGTATTAATGATCCTCATTCTGGAAATGTCGCATATCACGCGGTACTATATAGAACTATCTAGCGTGGTACAACTTTCTGTACTAATGGAATCTTGATAAAACCGTAGACGAGTAAAATAGCCGCAAACACGACGACACTATTGGTTACGTACGACGAAGTGCGGGGGATAAATGCATTGAATAAACATATAACGACACCATGGGTTATGTATGCAGTTAACGAATGTGTTCCAAAATATTCGAGTAGACCAAACGTGTATCGTTTTAAAAATGGGTATACCTGATTGAATATAAGACACAGCGCAGTAAACCAAAGAATCGAAATGATCACACGTGCGGGTCCAAATGTGTCGATCGAAAACAGGCTATTTGTTGCGGAAACAAGGTTTGTAGAAACAAGCTGAGGAAGAAAAACAAAAGTGATAGAGCAAATGAGCGTTACGATCGTCAGTGAATAAATCCCAATCAATATCGCTAATTTGTGTCTATACTCACTCCACCAGCGGCGAATCGTATCCAAATAAAATCCGGCCGTAGCTGCACCAAAAAATAATAATTGCCATTTCATCCACTCAACGTTGCAAAGCCACCCGATAAGATAAACGCCAATAGAGATGGTGACAAGCGCTAATGATCGCTGCGAGCGCAGTAGCCATACAGCACCAATCGATAACACCAGATATATTGCATATAGATACAAGAAATGAACCCATACAGCAGGGTGTTGCATAGTAATTATGTTCCATATAAGTCCAAACCAATCACCAAAGGTAACAGTTGCAGATGGCGTATCAGGAATTGCTAAAATCCATGATGCAATACCAAGGTAAATGAGAGATCCTAATACGAGCCATACGTAGAGTACCACTGCACGTTTGAATAATATCTGCGCAATGTTTGAGAAAGGAAGTTTCATTCCCTTGCGTCCACGAATATATCCGATTAATAAACCTGATATCAGGATGAATCCTTCAGCCGCCGTCATCCACAGTCGAGCTTCGCCCGAAAACAATGCAAAAATGTTTGGAAATCGGAATACGTGATCAACAATAATTACAACTATAAAGAACCCTCGGAGGTAATCAAGTGCTTCTATTCGCTTTGATTGGCTTGAACTCATTGTACTTTATTATACATTGTCTACTGAGTCGTTGCTGATGAACGAGATAGAGTTGTTATGAAAGCCGCGTCAGTGAGGAAGAAGAGGCTATACAGATGCCATCGGCTTACGTGCTCCTTAACGAGGTCGTTTGAAAGCGACTGCTCGTGCTTTTTGCGCGAAGCTATCATCAATAACTGAAGATTCAAATGTACCGTATTTTCTGAGAGCAGCTTTTTCGATTAGCCAATCTGCAAGTATTGGATTCTTTGGTAAAACTGAGCCATGAAGGTACGTACCAATCACGTTGCGGTACCGAACACCTTCCGAATCATCTTGACCGTTGTTGCCAGCGCCCTTAATGACACGTGCCAGCGGCGTTGTACCTTTATTTAGATACGTTAGACCACTATGATTTTCATAACCGACAATTTGTCCAAAATCCGTACTTTCAGTGATTACGTTGCCGATAAGTCGCTCTGGTCCACCGTGAGTTTCAATATCGAATATACCAATACCCGGAATAACTATGCCATCTTTCGTTTTAAAAAACTTACCAAATAACTGGTATAGCCCACACACCAGTAACATCGGGACGTCATCGACAGCGAGTTCTTTTAATTTTGGCGCGATGGATACCAAGTCGTTCTGAATAATGAACTGTCCCGAGTCTTGACCACCGCCTCCGACAATCATGTCTATGTCAGCAGCAAATTCATCTCCGGGATTGTAGCTAAGCAGTTCGACATCATAGCCGTGCCACTGTGCACGTTTTTGCAAGGTAAGGGTGTTTCCCCAGTCGCCATATATGTTCATGTCTTTTGGATACAGCTGCAAAATACGAAGCGTTTGTTTCATGAGATTACCTCTACATCAGTGATATTCGACAGTTCTTTACGTATATGAAGCATAGCAGTGTAGG